>ENA-ORBV01003150-ORBV01003150.1-microbial-mat-metagenome-genome-assembly--contig:-NODE-3150-length-33574-cov-6.859032_pt1 | contig 33574 bp, 30 predicted proteins | sample MGYA00237777_ERZ505514 | MGnify/ENA primary metagenome ERZ505514 (study PRJEB26160, sample SAMN06269048) | microbial mat metagenome | isolation source: Oligotrophic lake microbial mat | place... | reverse complement strand
GCCGCCATCGGCCTGAGGCCACGGCGCTCTACGAGGTGGTACGCGACAACATCGAGACGCTCTTCGGCGCGATCAACACTGTTGCTACCTTTACTTATTTACGCCGCCTTACCTACCGGGCCGGAGCCCTCAGGCCCAGGGAACCGCCAAAGTTAAGGTAGCCGAACGAACATCCCTTCTCGGGAAGCACGCCAGTTCGGACGAAGCCCATCTTCTCCTGCGGCATCAGTGCGCAGAGTGCGTAGTTTCCCGGCGCCATCCGGGGCACCACCATGGATGTGGGACCCGGCCGGTCGACGAACCGAAGAGAGCTCGCGGCCTCACCAGCCAGGCTGGTCAAGTTGGTCAGGGCCCAGCTTCGCAGCAGCCCGTTGTCGATGAGTTCGATGTAGCGGCCGGAGATTAGGTAGGCCGCGGGTGTCATGTAGAACATGACCGACAGAATCCGCTCATAGTTGAGCGTTAGCTCGCCGCCTACCGGTTGCAGCACGATTTCGGTCGGTTCCATGCCCTCTGACACTCCCGGAGTCAGCGCGTAGCCGGGGGCGCCCGCAAGAACTGCGGCCGAAGACACGGTATTCGGGAAGGAGAGGTCGAAAATCCCATCCCGCCTCGAAGTCGTTTGGACTGGCCCCCACAGGTGGCCGATCCCGACGGGCTGAGCCACGACCAGAGCCTCGAGAATTCCCTGACCCTGCGCGTCAACGACACGACCCGATCGGGAGTGGCGCTTATTGAGAACCAAGTCCAGTCTGTGGGGCCGGCCTTCCGCCTTCAGGTTGAGGGTTTGGGGCGACGAGGATCGATCCCGGTAATCGGCACGCACGATCGCCTCGCCCGGATCCACGCCCGCGACGGAATAGTTCCCGGCCGCATCGGCGTAGGCCTTTTGCTCGCGATCGACCTTGTCGAGGCTCTGCACGCTGATCAAAGCGGCGACGGGATCGCCGTTCTCGTCCCGGACACGGCCCCGAAGTTCAGTGCCCGGGATCTCAATCTCAACGACGTAGTCATCACCTTCCTCGACGAGACGGACTCCCGGAATGATTCGACGCATCTTCGGCTCGTCCGAGGTCACCAGCACCGTCCAGAGCCGGGACGCATCGGGACGGCCTGGAAGCCGCCCCTCGAAGGTTCCCTCGGGCGTCGATCGCATCGAGGCGCGCAGAGACCCGAACTCCCCGCCAAAAGTGAGATCGGCTTCGAGGGGCTTCTGACCCCACGAGACTCGCCCCCGCACCCGAAGGGGCGCTATTTGGATCACGAGCGAGGTGGAGTCAGGGACATCGGCGCTTTGTATGGACCAACGCTCGCCTTTCGAGTCGGACACCTGGACCAGATACGTCGACCGGGCAAGTCCTGGGGCACGCCAGCGTTTTGACTCCTTCTCCCACTGGACGGGGCTTGACTCCATCTGGTTGCCAGTGTCGAGGACTTCGACCTTCCATGGTCGGCCCACGGAATCGAGATCCGGTTCCACTCGGATTTCGAGGGTGTGGGCCAGCTCCAATCTGAGGGGTGGCGCGAGCACCTGCGACTGTCCTTCCACTATGAGACGGTCACGTGCCTGCGCGGATCCGAGGCGGGCCTTGATCTCAAGCATTCCGCTTGGGATTCCCACGAGCTGGTAGAAGCCACGGCGATTGGCTGCGCCGGAGGATGTCGCTTTCTTGATTCCCTCAACGTCCACGCCGCTGAGGCTGATGGAGGCCGATGCCCCTGACGAACCGTCCCAGTGCCGGACGAAGCCCTCGACGGATGGGCCGCGCCGAAGGGTGAGGGTTCCGAGGTCTGACTTCTTGCTTGGTTCCGTCTGCACGTCGAAGCGTCGCTCGCCGACGAAACCGCGAACCCTAAGCTCCAAATCGAGCACCGTGGCGGGAACAGCGCAAGCGAAGGCGCCATCCTCATAAATGGGGCACGGCCTGGCGCTCCTCTTTATCGAGCGGCTCGTATTTTCGCTTGGAGTCTGAATCGCCAACTCGAACTCGGCTGGACCGTCCTTGCCCAGACCGAGAAACACGCCCGAAACGACCGCCGCCGGCCAGAGTTCCAGTCGCACGTCCTTTTCGGGCGCCGCCCCCGTGACCTCTACGAATTGATCCGAAGCCCAGGTTCCGTCACCCACTACATGGATCTGGAAGAGTCCTTCGCTCAGGGGAATCGCGTTGGGGCGGTTCGACCTCGCAACAAAGAGCGTTCGCTTTACCAGACTGTTTGCGGAAAGCGCCCGAGCCTCGATGCGAACCGATGCGGGCTTCATGGTGGCGCTCATGAGGACGATTTCCACGTTTGCCCTGTAGGGTGAGGTCGGTCCCTGAAGGGGAGCGCTGGCCGCTCCGGTCGAGGCGGCCGGGACGGCCAGCGCGAGAAGTGCCGCGGCTGGCTTTATGAAACGCATTTTGGCGCGACCCATAAAAGGTTGCCCCTACAGACCCGCCAGAGTGGGCACCGCGACATTCTTGCCTTGGGCGTCCCGTTCGATAGTGGGCGGCCTGAGGACCTGGCCACCCCGCGCCATCCACTTCGGTAGTCTGCCGCAACCCTCAAGGATCGGGTCACACAATTCCCAAGCAGCGCATCCTGTAGAGAAATCCTGACAGATTGAATACTTCCTAATGCCGCCTTCCCAATCGCAGGTTTGGTTGGTGCACCTTGCACCGAAGTCACAGTGATTTCCATCGGCGCTGAGACTCGCGGGTACCGCCAGCGTAAGCGCTGCGATGAGCCAGACTCCGACACTGCGGAGCAGCTTGGCCGCACTCTTCACATTTAGCATGGTTGGGTTCATTCGTTAGCCTTTCGTGTTGAATTGATTCGAGTGGTGATTGGGACTATCTGACCGGAGTTAGAAATTACTAACCAAGTGATTGAGCGGAAGGGTATCAGGTGTTTTGATATCAATCAACAGTGTGTCGTATGTTCCCGCCACGCCCGCAAGAAGCGGCATGTCGGCGCGAAGGATCTCGATGGCGTGCGTCACTCCCGCCTCGCCCGCTGCCGCGAGGCCGTAGGCGTAGGCCCCGCCGATGAGTACGGCTCGGGCGCCGAGACACAAGGCCTTCACCACATCGGTTCCGGCGCGAATGCCCCCGTCCATCAGAAGAGCGTAAGTGAAACAAGCGCGATTTGCCAACCAGTCCGCGCGCCCGCGTCGGGCCCGGGCGCGTGATCGGCTCGCCTCCGGGTGGCTGAGGCCCGACGCAGCCTCACCGCGCTGATTCCTCCACGATAAGCGGACCCCAGACGGCGCGAGCCCAAGCGATACTCGCGGCCTCTCCCTCGAACTCCCTGGAGTCCCCATGCCAGAAGGCAAGGTCGAGGTCGCGCGCCATATTCCGCCCCGTCGTCTCGACGGTGCGGGGAGGGAGTGCCGGTAGTGCAAGCAGGGCTCGCCCACCAACCGGCATCGTGGCGCGGCACGCTGGCTACCACCCCGCCGTCCAAAACCGGCGCCGCACCCGGCGTCTACCGCCGCCATCGGCCTGAGGCCACGGCGCTCTACGAGGTGGTACGCGACAACATCGAGACGCTCTTCGGCGCGATCAACGATGGGGCCCTTCCGATACGTATCCCTCGCCAGCGCGAAGCCTACCCTCGGGGTAGCGCGAAGCCTGGCCTTGGGCCATGCCCGGAACGAACTCTTCGCCTACCTCGACTGCGGGCTCCTCTGTGGCCCAAGGCCAGGCTTCGCGCTCGTGGCTTTGCCCGACTCAAATGCCGTGGGTGCCGCGAGACCCGGCTCGTGGCTTTCAGTTGCAAGGGGCGAGGATATGCGGAGTGCTTGAATATGCTGAGCGGAAGACTTGGCAAAGAAACCGCTCCAAGTGATGGCAAGGTCTTCACACCGTCATGCTTCGCAACAACTCCGCATATTCTTTAGCCCCGTAGCGACGCGATGAGCGCGTCGGGCGGACGGAACTTGCCCGGTCGCAGCTGGGGTGGCGTCATCGACTGCAGGACACCGATCCGCTGCGTCACGTCAACGCGCAGGTACGTTTCCGTTGTCTGGATGCTCTCGTGACCGAGCCAGAGTGCGACTTTGCGAATGTCCCCCGTTGCCTGCAAGATGTTGAGCGCGCACGTGTGACGGAGCACGTGGGGCGAGATCCGTTTGCCCCGGAGGGAGGGACACGGATCGCGCGCGGTGGCGGCATGCGTGCGGAGGAGATACTCGAACCCGGCGCGAGTCATCTCCTTGCCTCGGGCGTTGAGAAAGAGCTCGGGGACCGGTGCGGCGCCACGGACGGCCAGCCAGGCGCGGACCGAGTCGGCGACGGCCTTCCAGAGCGTGAGGATCCGATGCTTGCGGCCCTTGCCCCGGACGTGCAGGTTGACGTACCGCGACGCGAACGTCACCTCGTCGAGGCGCAGCCCGACCAACTCGGACACCCGCAGTCCGGCGGTTACGCTCAGGAGGAGCATCGTGCGGTCGCGGATGCCGGACCGCGTCGTCGGATCGGGCGCGTCGAGGAGGCTCGTGCACTCCTCGGCGGTGAGGTGCCCGACCAAGCGCAGATCCACCTTCTGGGTGGGCACGGCAAGAATGCGTTTGATCTGATCGAGGGCCCCCGGCACGCGATGTTCAACAAAGTGCATGAACGCCTTGATCGCGGTCAGCCGGGCGTTGCAGGTGCGTGGGCCGTTCCCCCGAGCGGTCTGCAGGTGTTCGAGGAACCCAAGCACCAAGGGCGCGTCAATCTGCTCAAGTTGTAACGCCGAGGGCGGGACCCCGAGCGTGCGGCTCGCGAAAGTGAACAGGAGCTGGAACGCATACGCGTACGTGTCGCAGGTATGCGGACTGGCCGCACGCTCAACGGGGAGACGTTGGCGCAGATAGGCGGTGATGTGGGGGGCGATATCAGTCATGGCGATTTCCTCCATCAAAGAAGGCCGCACAGGCATCCGCAATGCTGGTCATCAGATAGGGTGTCACCTGCACGTACCAATAGGTATCTGCCACGTGAGCGTGGCCGAGGTAGGTGGACAGCGCCAGCATGTGACGTGTGATGTTCACGTCCGCCGGCGCAGGTCTCCAGCGCCCGCACGGCGAACTGATGACGCAGGCCGTGGATCCGCGGCGCGCCTGGTCCGGGTTGCGAACGGAGCGTGACGAACCTGAGGAGGAAGTGAAACGTCCCGTTGACCATCCCATAGGTGAGGGCCTGGCCTTTGGTTGAGAGGAAGACGTGGTCATCGGCACCCCCGACGGCGTGTCGCTGCTCAAGGTAGCGTGCCAGGGCGGCGGTGGTCGTCTGGTGCAATGGCACCAGTCGGTTCTTGCGGAACTTCGTCTTGCGGACGACCAGCCCGTCGGTCGTGACGTCGGCCAGGACCAACTGCAGCGCCTCCGAGATGCGCAACCCGGTGGCGGCCAACAACCCAAAGAGTGTGTAGTAGGTCAGGGGCCGCAGGGATCCCTTGGGCCTGAGGCGCGCGGTCGCGTCGAGCAATTGATGCAGCTCAGTGGCCGAGAAGATGTAGGGGACCGGCCGCGTGCGGGTGTGGGCGAAGACGTGTCTGGGGACCGGTTCATGTGCTGGGTCCTCGGCCCGCGCGTGGTCGACAAACCGGCGCGCCATGCCGAGGCGACGCTCCCGCTGGGACGGGGACGGCGCTTGGGCGGCCCAGGCGATCGCGGTCTCCCGCCGCACGTGGGTCTCGGCGCGCGCGGTCGCAAAGCGAGCAAAGTGATGGAGCAACCCTTCGGCGACCTTCAGCTCGAACCCGGCTGCGCGTCGTATCGCAAGATAGGTGTCGATGGCCCAGATCAACATGATGAGCCTCCATCGGTGGGCCACGGCTGTGCCACGACCTGCAGGCAGGGCCACATCGACTTTCGCGTAGTGCGCCGTGCTCTCGACACAGCGATGGCGAAGGACGGCGCCAATGACGTCGAGCGAGACGCCCTGCCGCAGCATGTCGGTGGCCGCGGAGTGGCGGAGCACATGGGCGCCCATCGACGGGGCGTCGATCTCGGCTCGTTGGAGGGCACGCCTGACCAACTTTGAGACGGGACCGCTGGAAGGCAGCGGTCCGAGCGGCGCATGGACCCGGAGGAAGACGTGGTCGTCATTGATGGCCGGGCGCCCACACTGCAGATAGTGCAAGACAGCGGCGCCGACCTCTTGGGGCAGCGGCATCCAGGTTTCGTAGCGGCCCTTGCCCATGACGCGGAATCGCCCGCGCGACCAATCGAGGTCGCCGAGCCGCAGGTCCCGCACATCGCCGGCGCGCAGGCCCAGCCGTGCGAGCAGCAGGATGACCGCGCGATCACGTGCACCCACCCCAGTGGCTGGATCACACGCCGCGACCAACCGATTGATGTCGTCGGCCGAGATGTAGCGAGGCAGCGAGGAGAGCTTCCAGTCCGCGATCCGGGGGACAGCCGCCACGAGGTCAGGCGAACACTGCCCGCTCACCGCCAAGAAGCGGAGAAACATTCGGATGGCATTCACGGTCGACTTGGCACGGCTGTGCCCATGTCGGCTGGCCCTGGCCAATATGAACGCCCGCACCTGTGCGGCGTCATACGTCGCCGCCTCGTCTCCATGCGCAGCCAGGAACTCCTTCACCAGCGGGACGTAGTTCGCCAACGTGGAGGCCGTGACGCCGCGGTGCTGGCGCATCCACTGGCTGAAGCGCATGACCAAGAGCGAAACCGTCTCGGGCGCGGCGGTGGATGGTGGCACAACGCCGACGCGCTGCAGATGTGCGACGAGGCGTTGCGCCCCGTCCCGGTGGTAACGATGCCGACCCCGAAAGGGAGAGGGACAGACACAGGTGCCGAGGTGATCGGCAAACGCCTGAAGGACTCCCTCATCGATCCGATCGATCGGACCCCCGCGTGCCGACGTCCACTGGGCCAGGTGCGCCGCACCCCGTAGGACGAGTTGGCCAGGCCGTCGTTTGTAGCCGGCCGAGTGCAGCCAATCGGCCAAACCGTCCATGTACATGCCGGCGGGACACTGCCGCAACTGACGCAGCCGGGCATCGCTCTCGACGTAAAACTTCAGCATCGCAACCTCCTTGGAATTCAATGGAAGACATCCAAAGAAGGTTGCCCGATCGGGAGGATTATGCGAAGTCGATCGTGCCCCTGATCAACGACAAAGGCCTGAAACCCTTCGACATCACCGGCCTAGACGCCTCAGGACTCCGCATATTCCAGCACTCCGCATATCCTCGCTTATGCGGTGCACCGCATAAGCGAGGGTTCTGCCCATCGTGCATGGGACGGCGGATGAGTGGCGCGAGCGGTCCCCTTGGGGAGCGCAAAGCCTGGCCTTGGGCCACCACGGCCGCAAATCTGATCGAGCGCGTGCTGCCGCCTTCAACCGCGCTTTGGCCCAAGGCCAGGCTTCGCGCCGGCAGTGGGTGCTGACCTTCCCGTTCTCGTGGAGACCAAGGCTCGCCCAGGAGCGCGAAGCCTGCCCTTGGGGCACGGTGAATTGCTCGGTCGGCTTACACAGATCTTCGTGGATAGCGCGCAGCCTGGCCTTGGGCCACGGTACATGCGTTCTATGTACGTCGAGCGGCGCAGGAGGGCGCCCTGGGTGCGAAGACCGGCGCGGTCACCGCGGTACAGAGGACATCCTCCGATCTGCGCTTAAACCCTCATCTGCACACGATCGCCCTCGATGGCGTCTGGCACGAGAAAGGCAGCGAGCCCGAGAGCAACCTCGCCGCTCTTACGTACCCTCTTCTCGGGCTCTTCATCGTCACTCGCCGCGGGCGGAGGCGGCGTGATGCGCGAGCGCCATGGACTCGCTGCGGCAAGTACCCCCGCGTAGTGGATCGTATGGAAGCGTGGGGGCGGCACGCTCGTGGCGAGTCGGCACAATAGGGATAGAGGGTCCATGTCAACTGCGACCGTCCCATCGTAGGCCTTCTTCAGCGTGATGCGCAGCGCGGAGCCTGGCCTCGGGCCACGAGGCCGTCGGGACGTTGTTCCGGCCTTTGGCCGACTCTACTATCGGGATTCCACGTATCGCACCTACTGCTTCGAGGAGGTTGACCCATCCGATCCGACGCTGAAGGCGGAGCGAGCGATCGGTCGATCCAAACCGAGTCCCGAGGCTCTTGCGTCCGGGATCATGAAAGCGAGGGGAGTGCGGACGGGCGCTGGACCGCTCCGGGGGTGACGTGCGTAGCGGATCAGGCACGCGTGACAAAGCCGGAAAGCATCCCGATCGGTGATGATGTACTTCGGGGCTCCGAAGGCGAGGACAGCGCGTTTGAGGAGATTCGCCATGAGCTTTCCGTCCGGCTTTCCCTCGAAGGAGGTGATAGCGAGCGGAGTTCTGGAATGAGGGAGTACGGAAATGGAGTCTGAGTTGAGGAAACGGGCGTGAAAACGGGTCGCGAGACGGTCTGACTTCCGGGAGAATCTGAGCGGTGCGTAGTCATGTTGAGAGGGAGGAACGACAAGTAGAGACACCTCCGGCTTTCGCTTGGCGATCGGCTTTTTCGAAAGTGGGGTTAGTCGGAGTTACGCGTCAGAGTCGGAATTTCTTTTCGCTCTCCGTCAACGAACGTGATGTCGAGCGGAGATGGATCCACCCGACCACCGAGCAGACCGCGAGGCGGAGCGACGGGTGTAGTCACCACAGGCGCGTTGCGAAACACTTCGATCGGAGTACGTCCGTCAAGACCCGAGTGAGGACGGAAATGGATGTAGTAGTGGAGTGCTATAGCAGCGCGCTGCTCGAAGTCTCCGAAGGTAAGCGGCGGAACGATCTTGAAGTACGCCATTCCTTTGAGGGTTTTCCAGAAGCTTTCGATCTGAGCGTTGGCGTAGAGGTTCTCGACCGACGCGGTTCTTGGAACGGTCGTGGTCTTGGCAACAGCCTTCAGGAACACACGCGACGTGAACTCGCCTCCGAGATCGAAGATCAGGTATCGAGGCGCGCCGAAGTTAGCGACAGCGGTCTTGAAGAGCCGCGCCATGTCAGCGCCTTTCGGGCGGCGGTCAAAGGACATGACGGCGAGCGACATTCTGGAGTAAGCGTCGAACATCGCGGCGAGATCATGGACGCAGTCCTCGCGCGGGGAGCGCCGGCTCCTCGACGATCATCGACACGATGTTCCTGACGAAGTCTTTCTGCTGCTCGAGGAACTGGCAGCGCGGACTTCGATTCCTCTGAGTGTGGTCCTCGAACGCGATGGTCGCTTCCCGGACTTCGCCTGCCTGCTTGATCAGCTGGACCTGGCCCGGGCCGCTCTCTCAAGGGGCCGCACGCGCCGGGCGCTCGTGATTCAGGCTGACCCGTCGGGGCCGGCGAGCCTCCGCCTCACATCGGATGGGTTACGAGATGCCGTGGCTCTTGAAGGTTTCCTGGCCCGTCTCTACGCCGACCCTGCGATCCGTGCCCGATTTCTCTCCGCCCCGTCCGCGGCTTTCGAGGCCATCGGCCTGGAACAATCCGCCCTTGATCGGCTGGGCGTCATCGACCTCCAGGGTTTCGAGGTTGCCGGTCGCAGTTTCGACGCCAAACGAAGAGGTCGTAAATGAAACGCCTGATCACCGTCAGCCTTTCCCTTCTCGCCTTGGGCATCCCCGCCTCCGCTCAGACTCCCGCCCCTTCGGCTTTTCCGCAGGGAACGGTGATGCGCCGGTCCACCCTGCTGGTCCACGACATCGACAAGGCGGTGGCCTTCTACCGGGACGCCATCGGGTTATCGGTATGGGTCGAGAACAAGGGCAAATCGGGCGGCGACCTCCCCACGGGAGATCCGATCGGCACTCCCTCGCACTTCGTCATCATGAAGGGCCGCGACCCCTGGCTGGGGATGGTCGGGCTTCTTCAGTACGGCGACCGGAAAACCGCGCCGAAGAAAGACACCATAGCTCCCGGCGATGTGGTCCTGATGATGGAGACGAGCGACCTCGCGGGCATTCACGAGCGCCTCAAGACGGGCGGCTACCGGATCTTGAAGGAGCCGAAGACGAGCGAGATCACGTTCGGCGACGGATCGCGCGGGTCGGCAACGTTCCTCTTCTGCATGGATCCGGACGGTCACGTGCTTGAGATCAACCAGCGGAGTCCGATCAAGTAGATGCGGGACCACATCACGCGAAGGGACGCGGCGCGTTCGGTCGCGGCCGTGGCTCTTGGAACGCTGGTCCCGACATCGATCGCAAACGCGGAGGCGAGGGCGCGGGTCCGGCGCGTCTTCGTAGACGGGGACTGGGGCCAGGTGCACGCCCGGGTGGCGCAGCCCCTCGGGCCCGCGAAGAGGCCGCCGATCCTCTGCCTCCACCAGACCCCGCTTTCGTCCCGCATGTTCGCAAGCGTGCTCGGGGACCTCGCGGTGGATCGACTGGCCATCGCAATCGACACCCCCGGCTATGGCGAGTCAGAGGCTCCACCTTCGCCGCCTGAGATCGCCGATTACGCGCGAGTGCTCCTTGGCACCGCGCTAACCCTGGTCGGCCGGACTGCGAGCTCCATCGATGTCCTCGGATACCACACCGGAACCATCATGGCCGTGGAGATGGCGATCCGTGAGCCGAAGCGCATCCGCCGCCTGGTGCTCTCATCGATGCCGATCTTCGATCCGCCGCGGCGCGCCGAGCTTCTGAAGGGTTTCGTGCCCGACCCCATCACCGAGGACGGCGCCCATATCCTGAAGCCCTGGAAAAGCGGTGTCGCGGGACGGGGTCCGGGGCAGACCCTCGAGATGACGCACCGAAACTACTCCGAGAAGCTCCGGGCGGATCCGGAGAAATCGTACTGGGCGCTGCAGGCGCTTGCTCGCTATCCGGTCGAGGAAGCGCTGCCGAAGGTGACCCAGCGCATCCTGCTGCTTCGGTCGAAGGACACGCTTTACGACCACGCGCTCGCGGCCAGGCAGTTGCAGCCGCGAATCGAGATGGTGGAGCGGACAGACCTCGGCAACGGTCTGTTCGATGTCGACCCCAAGGGCATCGCCGCCGCCGTGCTCGCATTCCTGAATTCGTAGCCCCCGGCCTGCCCTCGTTTCCCGTTCGCTCCAACAGAAGGCATGTTGGAAGGGTTTCCGAGGGCGATGCCTCGGCGGGACGACTTCCGTATTCCAGCAGGCCGCACTTCACTCAAGGCCCAGCGAGCCCGGGTTCATCAGTCGTTTCGGATCGACGGCGGACTTGATCGCTTCGAGAAGCGCCCACGTCTCCGCTCGTCGCCCTTCGCGAAAGGGATAGGTCTTGCCGATCTGCAGATGGACGGCGCCCTTCTCGAGAAAGAGGGAGATCAGTTTCTTTCGCATGGCAGACACGAAGGCCACGACCTCCGGATTCTCCCTGAAGTCACGGAATCCCCCGAGGGTCGCGGGGTCGAGCATCCGTTCGTAGAAGACCGTGCGTGGACCCGGCCAATAGAACACGGGCTCCAGGACGAAGGCGCCGGGACCGACCACCGCCACCAGGGTGCCGATCACGATCCCGAGCCGATCGAGCGAGGGGCGCTCGTCTTCTATCCGCGCGCGCACCGCGGACCAGGTGGAAGCGGCCTCGGACAGGGGGACGAGTCCGTGGATCGGCGCCCATCGCTCGCCCTCCGGTCCGATGGCGCTCGTCATTGAGACGAATGGGTCGCCGCGCAGCACCTTCGGGATCGTGTTTTCGACCTCGTGGCCGCGGCAACGCCCGGCCTCGCGGCGCACCTCCGCGATGGCGTTTCGCACCCCGACCTCGTCGCGCCCCTCGGCGCCCACATGAACGGAATAGGGCGACTCGTCGAGGAACGACCGTCCGGCGATCACGACCCTGGCCGCCTCCTTGACACCGCCCAGCAGACTCTTCGCCGACGCGACCACGCCTGCGAGCGCCTTCACATCCTGGGCCAGGCTCGCGCGCTTCATGCGCTGGCGTGTGAGCTCTGGATCCATGCCGAAGCACTCCGACACCAGGCCCTCGCGCACAACCTCGGTCATGAATGCCGTCATGTCCTCATGGTTTGCGAAGCCGAACGACGCGGTCTCCACCGCGCTCGGGAGTCTCACCAAGCGCAGGGTGGCGCGCGCCTTGATTCCCAGAGCGCCGTTGTCCCCCAGGAAGAGGCCGGTGAGATCGGGGCCATAGTGGCGGAAGAAGGGCTTGGTCGCGCGTGAACCGGCCGAGCCGGTCGTGAGCAGGCTGCCATCGGCGAGAACAACATCAAGGCCGAGCACGCTCTCCGCCGACACTCCGTACTTCGCCGAGCCCCAGAGGATGGCGTTTTGCGACAGCGACCCGCCCACCGTCGCCACCGCTCCCGAGAGTGGTCCCCAGAAGGGCGTGCGCATGCCCTTCTCGCGCAGGGTGAGGTAGAGCTGCTTCCAGGTGATCCCGCACTCGACGGTGACGTACATGTCGTCGATGTTCACCTCGACGATGCGATCGAGTCGGCGCGTGTCGATCATCACGCTCCGGGCGCGGTCGGGAAGGTAGCCGCCGGTGTACGAGCTGCCTCCCCCGCGCGGCACCACCGCGAAGCCACGAGAGGTCGCTGCGGTCACGCCGCCCCGCAACTCGTCGACGCTGCCCGGCTGGACCACGCACGCGGTGAGCTCTCCGGGGCCGTAGATGTCGTGGCAGAAGAAGCGCCGATCGGCCTCCCCGGTGAGCACGTACCCATCGCCGACGATTCCCCGGAGGGTCGTGATCACTTCAGTCTCTTCTTGCATTATGTTCTGCCTTTCCTCACGCAGTCCGGGTCCCAGGACTCAGCCTCGCTCCGCGCCCACGACCACGAGCGCCTTCCCGACGTTGTCGCCGCGCATCAGGCGCGCGAAAGCGGAGGGCGCCGCCTTAAGGCCGTCCGCCCGGTCTTCGAGATAGCGCAGGCGCCCGGACCTCACCCACTCGGAGGCTCGACGCAGGTACGCGTCGTATTTGTCTTCGTGGTCGTGGACCACGAGGCTCAGCAGTCGGGCCCGTCTCGCGATGGCGAGGCCGAGATTCAGCCCCGACGGCGGGCCCTCCGCGTTGTATTGCGATATGAGCCCGCACAGCACGACGGTTCCCCCGGGAGACAGGACGGAAAGCACCGCCTCGAGGAGGCCGCCGCCCACATTGTCGAAGTACGTGTCAACGCCTTCAGGGCATGCGCTCCGGAGGGAGTTCGTGAAGTCCGGCGCCTTGTAGTTGAGCGCCACGTCGAAGCCGAACGTCTCCGTCAGGTGCCGACACTTCTCCTCGGACCCGGCGATGCCGATCACGCGACAACCCGCGATTCGAGCGAGTTGACCCGCGGTGGCCCCGACGGGCCCGGCAGCCGCGGAGACGAGGAATGTGTCTCCGGGCCGAGGCCTTGCAAGTTCCGCGACCCCGGCCCAGGCCGTGAGCCCCGGCATGCCCAGAACGCCCAGGGCGGTCGAGAGGGGACCAATCGCGGGGTTGAAACGACGTGAGTCGCGACCCGAAGACACCGTCCACTCGGACCAGCCGGTCTCCATGACAAGGTACTCCCCTTCCCCGAAGCCGGTGTGACGGCTCTGCGCAATCTGGACCAGAGAGCGACCGGGCATTACGTCTCCTGGAGCCACGGGGGGGCCCAGATGGCGACCGGCCAATCGGCTCCGAAGATAGGGGTCAAGCGAAAGATGGACAGTGCGAGCGAGAAACTCGCCGTCTGTGGGTTCGGGAACCGCCTCGCTCGAAACGATGAAGTCGGTCTCGCGGGGAAGCCCGACGGGCAGGCGGGCGACCCGCACCACGGTCTGCCTCGAGGGTCGCGTGGTTGGATCATTCAAGGTGAGCAGGACTCCAGAAAGTCGAGAGTGGCCGAGGCAAAGGCTTCGGGCGCTTCGTTGGGAAGAAATACGCCGCCCTTGAGCAGAACTTCGCGGACCTGAGGCAGGGCGCTTCGCATCCGCCGGCGATTCGCCTCCGGAGTCGCGAAGGGGTCTCCCTCGCCATAGATCAGGAGCACCGGGCACTTCACCATGGAAACGCGGTCCTCCATCCGATAGGCCGCGATCGCAAAATGACCCTGTTCGCTGTGCTCACCGGCACGAAAGAGGTCGACCACCAGTCGTTGCAGGAGTCCGCGATCCGAGGTCCAGGCGGCCATGCGGTTCCACTTCTCGATGAGGTGGAGACCCGCGGGGTCCGGAGCCCACTGCTGGAACTGCGGCGCCAGTTCGAGTCGGGTCTGTTCATCGAGGTACATCGGGCCGGAGAGCACGAGACGGCGCACGCGGTCGGGCCAGGCGGCCGCGCACTCGATGGCCACGATTGCCCCCGTGTGGTGTCCCACGAGATCCGCCTGCGCGACGCCGAGGTGATCGAGGAGAGCCCGCACGACGCCGGCATAGTCCGCGACCTGCGGTTCGCCGGCGACTCTGTCTGAGCACCCGTAGCCCGGGGTGTCCAGGGCGATCACTCGACGCCGGACGGCCAGGAGGGGAAGCGCCTCCGCGAATTCGTCGGTCGATCGGGGTGTCTGATGCAGCAACACCGTGGGCGTGCCTTCTCTCGGACCGGCCTCGATGTAGTGCGCCTGTCCGAGGGGGCTGTCGAAGAAGGCGCGCCGCGGGCGGGTCACCCCTGCCTCAACTCGAATCGCACGCCGCCGGGCGCAAGGCCGGACGCTGCGCGCATGCGCGTTCCGCCTTCCACGATCTCCACCGCCTCGCCGATCCGGGCAGAGGGCAGGAGCGCGGTCGCGGCATCGAGACTCTCCACCCTGAAGACGGGAGCGAACAGTCCCCCAAGCAGCGGCCACGACGGCGCGACCTCGCCCGGATCCTCGGGGAACTCGATCAGCTCGAACCGGGCCGGCTGCCCCGTGGCGTCGGCCATCATCGCGAGGCGCAGCGGGGAGTCCGGACGCGGCAGACCCATGAACTGCGCGATGCTCGGCTCGCGCATCGTGACATCGAGAAACGAGAGAAGGCCGGCCTCGTCGCGCCAGAACGGCAGGCACTCGTCGATACTCCGCACGATCGAGACAAAGCTGTGGACCTCGGAATGCACCGCCGACTCCATGCGGTCGAGCCGGCTCGACCTGCGCCGGTCGACCTGGAGGAACACGAGCTCAAGGTGATCGGGCCCCTCCGCTTTCGCCTCCCGCAACGTCAGCGGGCCCACCTTGTAGCTGCTGATCGGACTGACCTGACCGCCCGCGGCTTCAGCGATGCGCAGGCTCTCGTCGATATCGCGGGTATAGAGGTCGATGGCGTGAGCGCCTTGATCGGTGGGGCCGTGGCGATGCCCGGCATGGGGCGTCGCGGTCACCTGCAGCCGTCCTTTGGGCGCACCGGGCGAACCGAGCAGCACGCCTTCCGTGGCTTCTTCAAGGCCATAGAGCTGTCGCGCTGCGGCTTGAGGGACCTGCACAGTTCCCTGCTCCTCGAACTCGAAGAGCTTGAGGAAGCGGAGGGTTTCGGCCATGTTGGTAGCGCCGATGATCGAGATTTCCGGACTTTCGAGGACGGGCATGAGTGATCGGGTTCTCCTCAGGGTTCTGCGTGGACTTGGCGGTTGGGTCCGAATTCGAGGTCAAGGCCGCCTGCCTCTTCCTCGTCCTCCTACTCGGTGCCGATGAGGCCGGCCGCGACGAGCTTCCGAATGGTCTCGGCCTGGGTATCCCGGAAATGCGCGCGGGGCGGCACCGCGGTCGCCATCGTGTTGGGGGGATAGAAATGATGCGCGGAATAGCTCGCCGCGTAGGCCTCGAAGCGCTGGCGTGCGAGCAGATTCTCCATCCCGGGACGCCGCCGGAAACGGCGCTGGGCGTGGAGGTCGATCTCCGCCCAGGCCATGCTCTCGCCGAAACCCGTCTTCGCGATCACCACACCGTGGGGATCCACGATCTTCGAGCCGCCATCGGTCGCGGCCACGGGGAACGGATTGCCTTCGATGCCGCCCGAGTTCGCGGAAACCACGTAGGCCATGTTCTCGACGGCCCGGGCGATGGTGCACACTTCCTTGACCGCTTTCGCGACTTCGTTCGACTGGGAGGTCGGGTGAAGGAGTACTTCGGCGCCGCGCATCGCCATGCAGCGCGCCACCTCGGGATAAAGGATCTCCTCCGACGCGACCGCGGCGAGGTTGCCGATCTCGGTTCGGGCCACCGGGAACACGCCATCGAGGCCGTAGATATCGAGGTAACGATCCCAGACGTCGTGGGGGGTGGGCGAGAACATTGAGTTGAGCCGCCGATAGCGCAGCACCACGCGGCCCGACGGGTCGATGACGAAGCAGCACTGGAAATACAGACCCGGGAAGTGCGCATCGGTCTCGAACGCGTTGCCCGCAAGATAGACCTTCGCGGCCTGCGCGATGGCGCCGAGGGCCTCGTACTCCGGCCCTTCAGGAGCGATGGCCGCTTTCTCGGCCCAATCCGGAATGGCGTCCCCCATCGGGAAGCCGGTCAGGAAGTATTCAGGCAGAACGACGAGCCGACAGTCCTCGCGTGAGACCCAGGTGACGGCGGCCATGACCTGCTCGCGAATGCGCTCGATGCTTCGCGCCATGATGGCGCGGGCTTCGTCGCGGGAAGGGGCGCGGTTGATGGCGACGCAGCGCGTCTGCAAAGCCACAGCGTGGTAGGCGGTCATGGGCTGGTGCATGGGCTGGTCCCTCTTCGTTGATCAGATCTGCGACCGCTCGCCCGGGTCGGGTGCGGTGGCCTGCATGAGGTCCCGGGCCGAAATCCCCCGCGCCTCGAACACGAGGTCGGCCAAAGCGAGGGCACGTTGGCGAGACAGGGTTCGCGTGGCGTTGCCCATGAACTTCACCTTGAGTTCCTCTCGCGAGAGCGGATGGTCGGGCCCGCCGCGGTTCGCGAGCACCTTTTCCTCGATCAAGGAGCCGTCGTCGAGGCGCGCGCGCAGGACCGCGGGAAACTGATTTGGGAAGATGGCGTCACACTCGGGATCGGCCACGACCAAGACCTTGGACGCGAGTTCCAGATAGCGCTCATCACGCGCGTGGGCATCGGTGAAGTCGTCTAGGTCGACGCCCAGGCCCCCGCCGCCGATGAGGGCCGCCGCCACCGTGAACGGACCACTGAACTGCGCGTGATAGCCCGAGCGCGGTCTCGTCTTCTCTTCGCGCGGCTCGCCGATGGTGCGCACGGTCGGCGACGCGACACCGAGGGTGAGCGATTCGATCCGGCTGATATCGACGCGCTTTCGGAGTCGCAGCGCGGCGTCGATCCCCGCGTGGGTGAAATGGTTCGCCGGGTAGGGCTTGTAGAAGATGCCGGGAATGCACCACTCATCGCCGAGTCCTCGGACGATCTCATCCGGAAAGAACCGCCCCGAACAAAACGCCTGATAGAAGCCGAAGCGACCTTCAAGGGCCGTGGGTGGGCCGGTGAGTCCCGCACGGGCGCACTGCGCCGCGATGAGACCGGCATGGACCGCCCATCCGCAATGCAGTCGCTTGACCGATCCTCCCGCGCGGTTCGCTTCGATCACCCCCGACCCCATCGAGCAGGCGATGCCGAGCGCGTGCGCCATCCCTTCCGCGCCGAGGCCGTAAAGCTTGGCCCCCACCACCGCCGCCGCGAGCGTCCCGCAGATCGAGGTGGCGTGCCAGCCGCGTTCGAAGAAGATCGAATTGCCGAGTTCGCGGTCGTAGGCGGCCATTCCGGTGCGAATGCAGACTTCGTAACCGGCGGCCGCGGCCGCGATGATCTGCTCGAGGCTCGCCTGAACGGCCTCGCCCGCAGCCAGCGCGGCGGGGATGACCGAGGCGCTCGGGTGCAGCACCGAAGGCAGATGCGTGTCGTCGAAGTCGAGCGAGTGGGCGAGCACGCCATTCACGAAGCCGGCGCCGGTCGCGGGAAGGCGATCGCCGAAGCCGATGGTGGTGGCTTCGCCAGATCCGCCCCACCCGAGAGCCACCGAGCGACCCATGGCACTCGTATCGAGGGGGCCCGCGCCAAGGCACAGGCCGATGGTGTCGAGCAGGCGTTCGCGAATACTGCGCTCGACCGCTTCGGGCAAAGCCGAATAGGAAACCCGGTCCGCGAAGCGGGCGAGGGCGAGGCTCAGAGTCGTGGTTTCAGTCACGATCAGGCGATGGCGATGGGACGGACGGGAACGCCGGTGGCGCCCACGATCTTGAGAGGCGTCATCACGAACAGGAACTCGGCGATGTTCGCCGAGGCGAGAGTTTCGAGGTTCATGGCCTCGATGATGTGGATGCCGTGCTCGACCAGAAGGATGCGATGCACGGGCAGGAGGGCATGGCCTCGACCCGCCGGGATCCACTCGTAGGCGATCGTCTCGGCTCCGGTGAGCCGCACCTTGCGATCGGCCAGCCAGTGCGCCGCGGATTCGTCGGGACCGGGAGCGCCGCCCTTGTTGCCGAGGAATGTCTCGACATCGTTCCAGTGCTTCGGCCAGCCTGTGCGAATCAACACGGCGTCTCCTACGCGGACCGTGACACCCGCGCGCTTCTCCGCAGCCGAGAGATCGTCCGCGGTGACCGCAGTGCCGGGCTCAAGGCAGGGAACGCCGTGAACGGACGGCACATCGAGAAGAATGCCCCGGCAGACCGTGATGGGAATCGTCTCCACGCCGAGAGCGCGGAAACGTCCGCCCTGCTGCGCTCCTTGCGCGTCGACGCCCCCGTGCAGCGCCCCCTGATGCGAGACATGACACAGAGCGTCCACGTGCGTGCCGGTGTGGCCGCCGATCATGATCATCTCGTTGGCCGCCGAGCCGCCGTCTTCGCGCACCATGTCGCCGTGACGACGCTGCAGCGCCATCTTGAAGCCGGGATGATTGGGCGAGACCGGCATGCCCGCTTCGATGGGGTGCGCCAGATCGATGACCCGGGCGTTTTCGGCCTGCTCCCACAATGGGCTCAAGAGACTCTCCTCTCGTCTGTGCTTGAAAGAGCGTTCGCGAGGTCCAGGATCGACTGTGCCCAGCGGGCGACGGCCTGGTCCACGAAGCGACCGTCCGAAGTGGTCGTTGAGGCCGAGCCTCTGGCCAGCGCTTCGGCCCAGGCGGCACTCACTCGCTGCGCGAGGCCGATCGCCTCGGCATCGGGGGCGAACGCCTCGTGCACGGTCGAAAGCTGCATCGGGTGAACGCACGAGCGCCCGAAGAAGCCGAGGCGTCGCGCCAGTATCGTCGTGCGCTGGAGACCCGGGATGTCGGCCAGGTCGGTGTGCACCGACGCCACGGGCGGATCGATGCCCGCCGCGCGAGACGCGATCACCAACTCCTGTTTCGCCATGAGGAGCTCGATCTCATCCGGACCGGGCTCCACCCCAAGGTCTCGCGCGAGATCGGTGGCGCCGAGACAGAGATGGCGCACGCGCGGCCCCTGGGCCAGGGACCGCGCGTTCACCACACCGAGAGCGGACTCGATCGTGAGCGCCACGGAGACGCACCGGAACGGGATGCCGTTTTTCGCCTCGGCATCGCCTAGGGCGTGGTCGAGCGCCACCACGTCCTGGAATCGCGCCGCCTTGGGCAGTCTCACGCCGAACAAGCCGGGGCGGACGGCCGCGCTGACATCTTCGCGCCAGGGGCCGTCCACCGCGTTGAGGCGGACCCAGACCTGCGGACCCCCGGATCGATGCGCAGCCGCGTGACGGCCAACCGCGGCCACGACCATCCCCCGCGCTCTGTCCCTTTCGGATTCCGGAACGGCATCCTCGAGGTCCAGAACAACCGCATCGGCTCCCGCTCCGAAGACCCGAGCCAGGAGCTTTTCCGAATTCCCGGGGGCAAAGAGATAGGAACGAAGACTCATATCACGCCGCGGCGGGCGAGGTCTCTGACATCCTCCTCGGAGTAGCCGAGTTCGCCGAGGACGGTCTCGTTGTCCTGGCCCTTCCGTCGACCCGCCCACTTGATGCTTCCCGGCGTCTCCGAAAGCCGGAACATGACGTTCTGCATCTTGATCGGGCCGAGGTCCTCGTCAGGCACGGTCACGATCGACTGCAGGGCCTGGAACTGGGGATCGGCCATGACATCTCTTATGTCGTAGATCGGCGCCACCGCGGCTTGGGCCGCCTCGAAAGCCGCGATCACATCCACGAACGAGCGTTGGGCGATCCATGCCCCCACCATCGCGTCGAGGGCGTCGCCGTGCTTGGCCCGTTCCGCTCCGCTCTGGAACCACGCCTCCTCGATCACCTCCGGGTGGCCGACAAGGCGCATCACGCGCTCGGCGACGCTCTGCGAAGACGTGGAGATCGCCACCCACCTGTTATCGAGTGTGCGGTAGGTGTTCCGGGGCGCGTTGTTGACCGAGCGATTCCCCACGCGCTCCTGCACGATGCCGAGCTGATCGAACCAGGTGGGCTGGGGGCCGAGGATCGTGAGGATCGGTTCGATGATGGCCATGTCGACCACCTGCCCGCGCCCCGTGACGTCGCGCGAGCGCAGCGCGAACATGATGGCCGAGGCGGTGGCGAGGGCGGTGATGCCGTCGGCAAGTCCGAAGGGCGGAAGCGTGGGTGGACCGTTCGCTTCGCCCGTCATCGAGGCAAAGCCGCTCATCGCCTCGGCCAGCGTGCCGAAACCGGGCCGACGGCGGTAGGGACCGATCTGGCCGAAGCCGGTGACGCGGGCCAAGACGAGCCGCGGATTGACGGCATGCAGCTCCGCGGGCCCGAGTCCCCACTTCTCCAGTGTGTCGGGCCGGAAGTTCTCGATCATCACGTCCGCGGTCGCCGCGAGCTTCAGCAGAATCTCCCGACCCGTCGTGTCGCCAAGATCGAGAGTGATGGCCCGCTTGTTGCGGCCGACCATCTTCCACCACAGGGGAACGCCGTCCTTGCTGTGCCCGTGGTATCGCACGGGATCTCCCTTGGGATGCTCGATCTTCAAGACGTCGGCGCCGAAGTCTCCGAGCAGCGTAGCGGCAAGGGGGCCGGCGAACAGAGTCGCCACGTCGAGGACGCGGAGCCCCTGGAGCGGACCGTGGTTCAGTTTCGAGTCGGGCATTATCGAGTTTCTTGGAGAGTCCTTGAGGGATGCACGCTTCGCTTCACACTTTCGGGCCGACCTTGCCGACGGGTCGATCCAAATGTTATAACCTTAATACAAAGGTTCCAATTCTGTGAGCGCAACGCGCCGTATCTTTCAAGGTCGCCCCGACCGCCCGTGCCCGGACCGGCTGGGCGGCCCGGAGGCCTGAGGCTCAAATGCTCGACTCGACGGCGCGCCGTCCGGTTCCCTTCTTCGGCAGGGATCACCTCTTCATCAATGGCCGCATCGAACGCGGGCGCGGTCCCACGTTCCCGGTCGCGTGTCCGATCACCGGCGAGACCCTGCTCGACCTCGAAACCGCGGACTCCGGGCAGGTCGACGCCGCTTTGCAGGCGGCGCGATCGAGTTTCGACTCCGGGGTCTGGAGTCGGCAGAGCGGCGGGGCGCGGGGCACCGTCCTGGATGCGATCGCGGATCGGCTCGAGGCGCGGCTCCCGGACCTCGCAGAGCGCGTGGTCTTCGACAACGGGAAGACTCTTCCCGAGGCCGAGATCGACGTTCGCGCCGCCGTGGGCGCCTTCCGATACGGGGCGCGCTGTGCCCGCGAGCAGAGCCCGAGCCTGCCTCCCGAGGAGCGAGGAGTCCACAAAGAGATCTGGCGCGAGCCGGTGGGCGTCGTCGTGGCGCTTACACCATTCAACGCGCCGCTGCTCTTCACGGCACTCAAGTGCGCCCCCGCCCTCGCGGCCGGAAACTCGGTCATCCTGAAGCCCTCCGAGCGAGCACCTCTGCTTCCGATCGCCGTGTTCGAGGCGGCACTCGAAGCGGGTGTGCCCGCAGGAGTGCTGAATCTGGTCCATGGCGGAACCACGGTGGCCGCGCACCTGTGCGAGGACCCGCGGACCGACATGATCACCCTCACCGGGGGCACGCCGGCCGGGACCGCGGTGATGCGCGCCGCCGCACCCCGCATCAAGCGACTCCTCCTGGAACTTGGGGGCAAGTCGCCTCACATCATCCTTGCCGATGCCGATCTCGAGGCCGCCATTCCCGCGATCGCCGCCGGGATCTTCCGGAACTCCGGTCAGCGGTGCTTCTCGGGATCGCGCCTCATCGTTGACGAGGCGGTGGCGGATGCGGTCGAAGACGGCGTGGCACGCTTGGCCGAAAGCCTCGTGGTGGGAGATCCTTTCGATCCCCGGGCGCAGATCGGAGCCATGGTTGACCCGGTGGCGGTCGAACAGGTCGAGGCGTTCGTGACCCGAGCGCAGGCGGACGGCCTCACCCTCCGAGCGGGCGGCCGACGCGTGACCGAACTCGCTCCGGGCTGCTTCTACAGACCTACGCTTCTCACGGGAGCCCGGCCCGATTCGTGGGCGGCCCAGACCGAGATCTTCGGCCCGGTGCTGACGTCCATCCGTGTGCGCGACGTCGAGGAGGCGATCAAAGTCGCCAATGCCAGCGATTTCGGCCTCGCCGGCGGGGTCTGGACCCGTTCTGTCGAAACCGCGCGCTCCGTAGCGAGCCGGGTGCGATGCGGCTATTTCTGGGTCAACACCTACGGAGCTATCTTCGGCGACATGCCGTTTGGCGGCTACGGTCGGTCGGGTCTGGGTCGGGAGTCCGGCCCCTACGGCTATGAGGCCTACACCGAATTGAAGTCGGTTCTGATTGACCCGTCGGGCGGCCGAAGCGCGCCGCTGTTTGTGAGGTAATCACCTTGTTCATGGTCTGGCTGTTGTGGATTTTCGTGGTGGGCGGGGGGCTGCTCATGGGAGTCGCCTCCGTCATGAGCCTCGCGAGTCGAGGCTTCGACCTCGTCGTCGCCGCCAATGCCCTGCTCTACCTTGGCACCGCCGTCTACGGAGCACCGCGCCTGTTGCGCCTGATCTCGAACACGATGCGCAAGGGGGCGCAATGATGGACGCTCACTCTGTCGTGGAAATCACCGTCCGGGGCATTCATGCCTTCACGGTCGCGGCGTGGCTGATCTTCGACTTCATCGTGTACTGGCTGCACTTCAAGATCAAGGACGCGCGCGCCGATCTCCACGAGCGGCTCGAGCGCGCCCACATCATGCACGCCATCGACACCGTGGTGGCCTACATCTTCATCGGCACCCTGCCCATCGGCATCGCCCTCGCCTGGCTCACCGACACGCCGCTCTTCTCAACCGGCTGGCTCAACTGGAAGCACCTGATGTACGGACTCATCATCGTGGCCGCGATCGTGCTCATCCCGGTATCCGGGACGGCCCTGCGGAACCTCGAAGCGATGAAGAAGGGGGCGAAGAACGTCGACGAACTCAACTCTCAGATCGAGCGGGACATGAACCGGGCCATGCCCTGGGTGTTCCTGATCTGGGTCCTCATCATCGCCATGACCCTGATCTCCGTCTTCAATCTCAAGTGCCCGTATTGTCACCAGCCGATCTTCGGCTGATGACAACCGGGCCCGACGGGAGAAAGGATCCCGCCTACTTCTTCTTCGCGTCGACCTTCTTCTTGAAGTAGGTCCAGCTTGTCTCGTTCGGACGCGCATCGTCGGCGGGCGGGGGTGTCTTGTAGGCGGGGTAGTTCGCCTCCACTTCACGCTTGACCACATCGGGCAGCGCGTCGAAGTTCGAGATCCGGCGCCCGGAGCCGTTGAAGATCAGCCAACCGGCGCGCCCGCCCATCTCCATCCAGGGCAGCCACTGGGATACGCGTGCCCAGCTCACGATCGCGTTGTCCGCTCCATCGCGGGGTCCCAGAAGCTCATCCTCCGAAGCGAAGAAGTTGAAGAGCTCGATTGCGTGATAGGTGCCCCCGACATACTGCTGGTATTCGCCCCCCAGAGGGTTCGTATAGAAGAGGGGGACTTCCGCGCTCAACAGAACCGTCCCCTCCTTGACCGTGCCCGTGAACTTATAGGGGCCCCGATCGCTCTGCGCATACATGGGCCTTTGGTTCACCGGATCGTTCGCCACGTGGACTACCTCCACATCCTTGCCCGTCCAGGGGTTTTTCCATGTCCTCAGCACCTCATGAGTCACAGGGTCCATGTAGAGCAGCAACTCCCGCGAGAAGAGACGGAAACCGTAACCGCGCCCCGTATCGGGGGCGGTATGCGCGGCGCGAATGTTGAACGCCTGATAGGAAAAGAGATGCTTGTCCGGCTCGCCCGCGATGCGGCTGTAGACGCTCCCCTGGAACCAGAAAATTGCCGGCTTTCCGTTGACGAGAGACGCCTGGAGTTTCCGAAAGGCCTTCAACGCGTCATCCGGCTGGTTCAGGTCCAGCCGGGGCGTCGAGGGCGTGGGGACCGCCTTGGCGCCTGGCCTGGCCTTGGTTTGAGCGATGGCCGGGCCGGACAGGGACAGTCCTAGACCGAGGGCAAGGGCGAGGGAAAGGCCGGTTTGTTTCATAAGTCTCCTTCAGATGTAGAGTTGTTATGAGTTTAAGACAATTAGTCAAGGAGAACTACATGCGAGCAGTGCGTGCCGAGAACCCAGGAGGACCGGAGGTCCTTGAGCTCATCGATCTGCCGGTTCCTGAGCCGGGCCCGGGCCAGGCCCGCATTCGCGTGGCCTACTCCGACCTCAACCCCCTCGACACCCACGCACGCGCGCAGCGCGTGGCCTGGAATGCGCCGACCTTTCCTTTCACCCCAGGTTACGAATACAGCGGCCTCGTCGACGCGCTGGGCGAGGGCTCCCCTGCCGACCTTCTCGGTCAACGCGTGGTTTCGGTGGGTGAATGGGGAGGCAACGCAGAGTACGCCATCGCGACCGCGAGTCGGCTCGCCCGCATCCCCGAGGGGTTCGATTGGCAACTCGGAACCTGCTTCCAGACGAGTGCCTATTCCGCCTGGCATCTCATCCACACCGTCGGCAGAGTTCGGTCGGGGGACCGCCTTTTGCTGCACGCCGCCGCCGGTTCCGTCGCCCTGCTCGCCGCGCAGATCGCACGGGACGCGGGGGCCATCGTGTACGGTCTTTGCAGCCCCGCCAAGATGGACTTCGCGCGGCCCTACGGCTACACGGAGCTTCTGGACTCGAGGAGCGAGGGCTGGGTGGAACCGCTCAAGGAACTCACCGGTGGCCACGGTGCCGATCTCATCATCGACGGCGTGGCGGGACCGGAGTCGCCGAAGAACTACGAGGCCGCAGCACCGCTCGGGCAGGTCATCTACATCGGCGCCATGGGGGGCTACCCGCCGCCCGTGGATGTCTCACGACAGCTCTACGCCAAGACCATCGCGGTGAGGGGCTATGTCGTCTACGTAGCCATGGCCGCGACGAAGGGCGCCGAGAAGCCGGAGATCCACGAGGCGCTGCGAAGCGGCCGCTGGCACCTGCCCATCGCGGGGGTGGTGGATCTCGCTGAGGTCGGCGAACTCCACTCCCGCTACGAGCGACGCGAGCTGTCCGGCAAGTGGCTGATTCGAGTCGGCGGAGATCTTTGAGGTCGCTGCCCTTCTCACGATTTAGTTCGACGTTCTTTCGCCGGGCCCTCCTGGATCGAGGGCTGCTTCTGCAGGTTCAGAGGCGCGTTCTGAACCACTTTGACCACGATGACATCTTTCGCGAGATGAGCTGACGGTTAGGTGCCGTCGGGGCGCACGAGCGAAGCCGCGCGCGCCGACCCACCCGAGGCGGTCTGCCCCGCAACAGGAAGAGCGAGCGCGAGGATGGGCGCGGCGGCGCGCCGGGGACGGAGGCCGCGTGTGCGGTTCCACCACATCAGCAGGCCGCTCACGAACAGGAGACCCGGGGTTAGGCCCACGAAAAACCAGACGAGCCTTCCGGGCAGGCCGAAGAGCTTCCCGTAGTGGAGGGGCTCCATGGTCTTGAGGATGCGCCCCCCCGGACTCATCGTCCGGCGATCATCAAGGCGCAGGACCGCACCGGTGTAGGGATTCAGGAAGGCAGTGGGTCCGCTGTCGGTGCTCTCCCCCTGATCTCCAGGGCGGTGAAATGTCGCGGCCCAGGCCTGGTTCGGCTGGGAGGGCGGACGCAACACCGCGAGACGGAGGTCGGGCATCACCGCCCTCGCGGCTCCGGCGATGGCATCGGCGTCGAGGGCGGACGCACCGGCGGGCCCTTCAACCGTGGGCGTCGCCCTCGGGGCCAGAGGACCGGTCGCGCTCGCGAGCAGACGCGTGAAGGTTTCCCGGAACGAGTAGTAGGCGCCGGAGAGAGCCGCGGTGGCGAGGAGAAGAGCGAACACGATGCCGCCCACGCGATGGAGATCCCAAACCGTCCGCTTCCACGAGCCCGTCCGGGTGATCCTGAACCGGCGACCCCTTGTTGCGGTCTGAAACCACAGCACCACGCCCGACAGCGCGATCAGGGCGAGAACCAGGGCCATCCATCCATTGACGACGAGGCCGGTCACGCCCCCGAACAGCGCGAAGTGCAGATCCCGGAGTCGCGCGATTCCGCTGGTCTCGCGGGATCGCCATGACAGCACTTTGCCATCGTAGGGACTTGCATACACGGTCCACTGATCGGCCTCCTTGAGGGAGAGAGCGCCTCTCTTCTGGAGGATGAACTGAAGGGGACGCTCGGGGCGGTCGGGAAGGACGATCACCGACACGCGACGCAGGGGATCGACCGCGCCGGCCTTCGCGAGCGCCTCCGCGAGCGTCGCGGTTCGCGAACCCGGCTCGATGCGAGGTTCGTAGAGGGCGTGCTCAATTTCCTCTCGAAACGTGAGGATCGAACCGGAGAGCCCGACCGCGAGGGCGACGAAGCCGACGACGAAACTCGGCCAGCGGTGGAGCGCCCTGACCACGGTGCGGACCGATGCCATGGGACCCATTCCCTCAGCGCCCCGCGGCGCCTTCTCCGTCCTGCTGATCGCGAATCGCCCGGGTGACCGCCTCGAGGTACGCGCGTCGCATCTGGGCCGAGGCGCGGCACGCCCCCACCGCGAGCTCCTCCAGATCGGGCGCGGTGGCATACCGCTCGGCGAGGCGATAGCCGACATCGGCATGTTCGGTGTCGCCTTCGATGTGGACGGTGAAGAACTTCATCTCCCGGTCGGTGAAGCCGAGAGTGCGACAGTGCTCCACGTAGCGGGTGTACATCGGAGGAAGCTGTCCCTCGAGCGCGACCATGATGCCGGCCGCCTGTTCGGCGATGTGGCGCGACTGGACGAGTTCCTCGATCCAGGCTCTCATCCCCCGAACCGCGGGGAGGATCCGCCCATCGCGATCCGCCGATCTCACTTCCGCCCGGGAGTAGCCACAGGCCTCGGCGAAATCGAGAAGGAGGTCGGGGTGTCTTCCTCCGGGCGTCTCCTCGCCCATGAGGTTCTCGAGGATGATGGCGCGTGCGTCCTCGTCCGCGCAGTGGGCGTACATGATCCCGAACTGCTGGGGGATCCGATCGATGTAGTACCAGTGCTGCATGGCCCAGTAACCCATCTGTCTTCGGTTCAAACGGCCGGCCGCCCACTCCTGCGAGAACGTGGTTCCAAGAGATGACGACTCCTCGCGGGCCTGATCCAACCGGGCGCGGAACGCAAGGCGAACCGGTGCGGAAAGGAGTGATTCGTTCATGCCAGTCCTCTTTCTTTACTGTCTACTCGACTCTGGCCGAACGCCATCGAGACAACGAGCCTGTAGAGTTTCTTCGAGCCGAGTCGGAAACTCACGCTGGCTCCCGCAGGCCGATGTTGGGGATCAGCAGCATCACGAACCCCGCCGAGAGCAGATGCATGACCGAGACCGCCAGGAAGACAGGGTTGTACCCCACGGTGTCGACGACCCGTCCGACATACAGCTGGAAGAACATGGCCCCGAGGCTCCCCGCCGCACCCGAAAGGCCCCAGCCCAAGGCCACGGTGCGCGCGGGGAAGAGATCGGCGGGAACCGTGAAAAGCGACGAACTTTTCATCTGGATTCCAAACAGCGCCACCGAGATCCAGGCGAGCGCGATGTAGGCCGTCGACGCGGTGGCCGCGGGCAGGGCACCGGCGGAAAGCACGGCGCCGGACCAGATCACGATCTTGCGGGACGCGTCGATGGACCAGCCCCTCTCGATGAGACGCGTGCCCCAGAACCCGCCCACGAGGGCTCCGATGTCCGCGGCCAGAAACGGCAGCCAGGCGAACAGTCCGATCTCACGGATTTCGAACCCGCGAACACCGGCGAGGTAGGTGGGGAGCCAGAACACGAAGAAGTAGAAGGCGCCGTCGGAAGTGAACCGCGCCAGCATGAGACCCAGACTGCGCCGATCACGGAGAAGATCCACCCAGGACATCCCGGGTTCTCCCAGCGAGTCGGCAGGAGGCTCGTGCTTCGAGGCCGGCAACGAGCCTGGACTCTTGGGGTAGAGGGACAGCCAGAACGCGAGCCAAACGAAACCGAGGACACCGGTGCAAAGAAACGCCGAGCGCCAACCCCAGGTCAAAGTGAGCCAGGCGATGAGCGGGGGGGCCAGGATCGCGCCGAGACCGGGGCCCACGTTCACCCAGCCCACTGCCGTGCTGCGTTCGGACGGCGGGAACCATTCGGCTATGGCCTTGAGCGCGGCCGGATAGTTCGCGGCCTCGAAGAAGCCCAGAATGAACCGCAGCACGGAGAAGCTCATCACGCCCCGCCCGAGGGCGTGGGCCATGCTGGCGAGCGACCAACCCACGATGGCGATCGCGAAGCCGCGCCGGGCGCCCACCCGGTCGACGAAAGCGCCCGTGATCACCTGCATCAGGGCATAGGCGAGGAGGAAGAAGAAGACGATCCTCGAGTAGTCGGTGGCCGTGAGACCCAACTCCCGGCTGATCACGGGGGCCGCGACGGAAAGCGCCTGTCGATCGATGTAGTTGATGGTGGTAGCCAGGGTCAGCAGGCCCACCATCATCCATCGGCGTCTCGTCGACGGATTCATGCGAGATAGTCCGCGACGGAAGTGCCGTGCCAGACCTCCTCGGGAACGCGATTGCGCGGAGGCTTCCGGCCCCCGTTCCAGGTGGCATCGATTCCCAGTTTGGCGGTCTCGGCCGAGCCTGGGGGAAGCGAGGGATCGAGCATCGAACCGGGCATGCCCCGTAGCAGAAGGGAGTCGCGGTCCCATTGAACCCGGGTGGCGACGGCCCAGTCGACCTGATCCCGATCGAAGGGGTCGATGTCCTCCCCCACCAGAACCACGGTCTTGGTCCGCCGGTATTCGAGAGTGCGACGAAGCAACTCCCGTGCCGCCTCGGCGCCGATCTCTCCGACCTGCACGATCGCGAGAAAGCGGCGGCTCACGCTCGGCACGTGAACGTTGCGCACGGCGTCCGTGACTCCGCGCGCAATGGCGAAGATGCGGGCTTCGTTGAGCAAGTCCTCCGGCACGAGTGCATCCCGAAGGCCGGAGGCGATGTCGTGATAGATCGCATCGAGGCGATGAGTCACGCACTCGAGCGCGAACACCGGACTCTCAGTCGCGTCGCCCGCGTACCCGGTGTATTCGCCGAAAGGCCCCTCGGGCTCGAAGCGGTTCCGCAGAACGCGGCCCTCGAGAACGATCTCGGCGTCCGCCGGCACCAGCAGGGAATCACCGAAGAGCTCCGTGGGCACCAGCCGGACGGGTTCCCCCGCCAGAGCGCCCGCGGTGGACCAGTGGCTCTCGGGATACCCAAGCTTCGCCTGCGCGCCGATCGAGACCGCAGGATGATGACCGATCCAGAACGCGATGGGCGCATCCTCGCCGCGCTGCCAGAACTTCATCACGTTCGCACGGTTGTGAGAGGCGGGGTAGGGGTAGAACGGTAGTTCGTTCCCGGGCTTCGCCCACACCCGCTGGATCGCGGTGTTGTCTATGCCGGTGTCAGGATCCCAGGTCGTCGCGTGGGCGGCCGTGAGATAGGGGCCGGGGTCGCAATCGTGTTGCGTGAAGACCGGCATCCCACCCAGAGTGAGACCCGGGCCGCGTCGTACCACCTGTTTCACCGGAGCGACGTCACGGCCGACGCGGACGGGCTCGATCCGCGCCGCCATGCGCGCCGCCAGGTCCCGGGCCGCCCGCCGATGGTCCTCGAGCCCGAGAATCTTCGCCACCCGCGCCCGGCTGGCGTTCAGGTTGGTCACCGCCTTGAAGGGGCTCACCGATCCATCCGCGAGCCGCGGCTGCTCGATGAGGAGAACAGGATCAAGGTGCCCGATGTCGAGCTTGTGCTGCAGCGCGCTCACCCCGTAGCGAACCGGGATGGGCCGTGGGACCCGAACCGTCTCGCCCTCCATTTCAGCCAGAAAGCTGCGCAGATCCTTCAAGGTGCCATGACCAGCCCGCCCGAGAGCGAGATCGTGATTCCGGTCAGGTGGCGGGCCCGCCCGGAGGCAAGGAAGGCCGCCAACTCCGCGACGTCCTTGGGCTCGCCCAGTTCGCCCAGGGGAATACTGGCCAGGAGCGCCGCCTTTCCGGCCTCGCCGAGGCGGTCGAGCATTGGAGTATCGATGGGGCCGGGGGCGATCGCGTTCACGCGGATGCCATCCTTCGCCAGATCGCGGGCGAGGTTTTTCGTCAGCGCGATAATGCCCGCCTTCGCCACGGCGTAGGCGGGTCCGGACAGCGCCGAGCCTCCGGTCAATCCGTTGGTGGACGACATGCTGACGATCGTTCCCCGCGTGCGCCGCAGATGGGGAATCGCGTGTTTGCTGCAGAAGAACACGCTGGTCAGGTTGACCCGCAACAGGTCGTCCCAACTCTCGGCGCTCACCTCCTCGACCCGGCCGGTGCCCACCCGACCTGCGTTGTTGACGAGGATGTCGAGCCGGCCGAACCGCTTGATGACGGCGGCCACCGCTTCGCGCACCGAGGCTTCGCTCGTGACGTCGCAACGCACCTCGAGAAGATCCCCCGACGGTCGCCGTCCCTTCGCGGGGTTGAGATCGAGTGCGGCCACGCGGGCGCCCGCCGCGCGGAAGCGCTTGACGATGGCGCGACCTAAACCGCCGGAGGCCCCGGTGACAAGAGCCACGGCTCCTTCGAGTTCGAGGCGCGCGGGGGTCCGCTTTCGGGTCTTCGGTCGCTCGGCCATCTTTTTCAACTCGATCGGCCGTCGCTGCCGAAATACTCGCGATAGCCGACGATGCGATCGCCACGCACGTCGAGCGAAACCGCCACACGGTTCTCATAGGGCTGCGGGGACTGACCCGGAATAACCATCGTCCCCCGGTCACGAAACTCGAACACGCAGGTGGTGTCGCTACATAGAATCCGATCGAGAGTCACTTCCAGCCCTTCCGGAAACACCGTCGACACGTAGGCGAAAAACTCGGCGGCCTTCGCCCGGCCCCGCCACTCTCCGTGCCACATGCCGGTCGGGAAGTAGAACGAGAAGTCGTCGGCCAGCAGGTCGAGGAACCCCTGCCACCGTCCGGTGGCGAGGCCTTCCTTGAATCGCTCGAAGGCGCCGACGGCAGTGGCGCGCGTCCGTTCAGTCGCGCTGGCCTCTGGATTCATTGTTATGACTCTATGACAACTTGGTGACTGAGATACTAGACTACCGCTGCCAGAGTCGACACCCCCCGAGGAAGGAACATGACCACCCCAGAAGCCCCTGTCGGCCGCCGCCCCCTGGACGGCGTGCGTGTTCTCGAGATGGGTCAGCTGATGGCGGGCCCCTTCGCGGGTACGGTGCTCGCGTACTACGGCGCCGAGGTCATCAAGATCGAGCCCCCGATCAAGGGAGACCCGGTGCGTACCTGGCGAGGGATGGACGAGGGCACGTCTCTTTGGTGGCGCAGTCTCGGCCGCAACAAGAAATGCGTCACCGTGGATCTGCGCCAGCAGGACGGGCGTGACCTCGCCCGCCAGATCGCCGATCGCTGCGACGTGGTGATCGAGAACTTCCGGCCGGGAACGATGGAGAAGTGGGGACTCGGACCCGACGACCTCAAGAAGACGAACCCGAAGGTCATCTATACCCGCGTCTCGGGCTACGGCCAGGACGGCCCTTACTCGAACCGGCCCGGCTATGCCTCAGTCTGCGAGGGTATGGGTGGCTTTCGCTTCGTGAACGGCTTCCCCGACCGTCCCCCGGTGCGTCCCAACCTGAGCCTTGGGGACAGCCTCGCCGGCCTGCACGCGGCCCTCGGCATCCTCCTCGCTCTGTATGAGAGGGATGGGCGTCGGACCGATTCCCCGAGGCGCGGTCAGGTGGTGGACGTAGCGATCTACGAGGCGGTCTTCAACATGATGGAGGCCGTTCTTCCCGAGTACGACCGCCTCGGCCTGGTGCGACAGCGGGAGGGCGCCAAACTGACCGGCATCGTCCCCACGAATACGTATCTGTGCGGGGACGGTCAGTACATCATCATCGGCGGAAACGGCGATTCCATCTTCAAGCGCTTGATGAGAGCGGCGGGACGCGCCGACATGGCCGATGACCCGCGCTTCGCCACGAACGCGGACCGCGTGAGGCACGAGGCCGAAGTGGATGGAGCGATCTCGGCGTGGACCGCGACCCTTTCGGCCCCGCAGGTGGCGGCGCGCATGGAGGAGGCCGAGGTTCCGGTAGGCCTGCTCTACGATGCGAAGGACATCGTTTCCGACCCGCACTACCAGGCGCGAGGAATGTTCGAGGAGGTCGAAGTCGGGGGCCGCCCCCTGAAGATTCCGGCCATGGCGCCGAAGCTCATGGGGACGCCGGGGCGGACCGACTGGCCGGGCCCCGAGTTGGGCTCCCACAATCGCCAGATTTTCGCCGACCTGCTCGGCCTCGATGCGGCGCGGATCGAGCAACTCGTCAAGGACGGAGTGATCTGACATGAGGCCCCCCGCTTCAAGCGTCCTCGAGGCTTACCGGAAGAAAGGCCTCGCGGGGCGCGTTGGCTTCGGCCTGCGTCCGGCCCTGCTGATCGTCGACTTCATCGAGGGATTCACGAATCTCAAGTCGCCGCTCGCCGGAAACTTCGACTCGGAAGTGCTGGCCACCCGCAAGCTCCTCCGCGCGGCGCGGCGCGGCGGCGTCCCGATCTTTTTCACGACGACATCGTATGACGCGGGCTTTCTGGAGGCCGGCGTCTTCGTCCGAAAGGTGCCGTCGCTCAAGACCCTGCGCAGCGGCTCACCCTGGGTGCAGATCGACAAGCGACTCCGTCCCCTGGCCCGTGAGATCGTGGTGGACAAGAAGTACGCGTCGGCTTTCTTCGGCACCCCACTCGCCTCGACGCTGCGCGGCCTGAACGTCGACACGCTCGTCGTGGCCGGTTGCACGACGAGCGGTTGCGTCCGCGCCACCGTCGTGGATGGAATGCAGCACGGTCTCAGGGTCATCGTGGTCCGCGAGTGCGTGGGCGATCGCGCCCCGGGTCCTCACGAAGCGAATCTCATCGACATCGACGGCAAGTACGGCGACGTCGATTCGCTTTCCACCGTGCTCCACCGTCTCGACGGGCGGCGCCCACCTCACCGATCGCCACGGCAGCCCCTATGAGTTCGCCCAGACGGGTGACCATCGTCGAAGTGGGTCCGCGCGACGGCTTCCAAATGGAAAAGCGGTTCATCCCCACCGACCTCAAGGTCGAAGTGATCGATCTTCTTTCCGCCGCCGGTCTGGCCAGGATCGAGGCCACGTCCTTCGTGAGCCCGAAAGTGATCCCGCAGATGGCGGATGCCGCCGAGATCATGGGCCGGATCGCGAGGAGCCCGGGCACGCGCTACCTCGCTCTCGTCCCCAATCTGAAGGGCGCTAAGCGCGCGATCGCCGCCGGGGCCGACGAACTCGAGATC
>ENA-ORBV01003149-ORBV01003149.1-microbial-mat-metagenome-genome-assembly--contig:-NODE-3149-length-33580-cov-5.153658_pt1 | contig 33580 bp, 12 predicted proteins | sample MGYA00237777_ERZ505514 | MGnify/ENA primary metagenome ERZ505514 (study PRJEB26160, sample SAMN06269048) | microbial mat metagenome | isolation source: Oligotrophic lake microbial mat | place... | reverse complement strand
GTTCAGAACTATAGCCTGATCAAGGCCAAAAATATTTGGGAGATTAAGGAGTTCAATAAGCGTGAGTAGACACGCCGGCTTCAACTGGTTCAAGCTCACTGGGGTCAGCGTAGACCCATAGATCTCCCTGTCTCCACAGTAGTGGATGATGCACGAGATATCTATATACTAGAAGCTGACGAATGATGCGACGAGCTGATGGATTTTGCTCTCCGCGCCTGTCGTTAGCAAGGCGAGTACGTAGTTGAATGGCTTCGCGCTTTGTCCAGCAGTAAGCCGGCCCAGGGTTATTGCCTCGTGAGCGACAAAGTATCGCTACTTTGCCCGAGGGTTGCTCCCAACCTAAAACATAATAATAATCTTGGTTCATCACTGCTAATAATAATTCAAATTCGAAATAAGTCTAGTGAAGAGTAGCCAATAAAGGCCATGGTTAGTATGGATTCAAACATTCAATCTTTTGCCAATATAGTGATATTTCATCCAGCCGCTATCGGGGATGCCGTATTAGCTACACCTGTTGCTGCTACTTTAAGGCTAAATTTTCCCGGCGCAAAAATAACATATTGGAGCCACAGTTCTCTCCGCCCTTTGCTTCTCAGCCTCTGCCCCTCCATCGATGAATTTATAGACTTCAATAAAGAGATGGGATTTTTTGCTTTGCGCAAGCAGCTAATCTCGCTCCGCCCAGACCTTCTTATAGATTTATCCAACTCTATGCGTGGCGAGTTTCTCTGCGGCTTTACTAAAATTAAGTCGCTGCATTACGCCAAGAATCGCAGTGAGACTGCTAATCAGCAACACGCTGTCGGCAACTTTTTAGAAACCATTCGCGAAATTTGTCCTGAAACTCCAGAGCGACTATTCCCAACTATTTTCCCCGATGCTATAGCCGAAAGGTTGATACCTGAATTGGCAGTCGAGCACCCCAAACTTTATGAAGGTGCGCTCATCGGCCTCGTTCCCGGTGTGGGTAACCTGCGCCCGCAGCGAGCCTGGATACTTGACGGCTGGATTTACCTCGCACGACATCTAATAGAGCACTATGCGCATATACCGGTGCTTGTTGGTGGGCCCGAAGATTTTGAGTTGGCGCAGCGCATCAATGTTGAAACCGGCTCCAAGTGCATCAATTTGTGCGGGCAGCTCAAACTAGATGAAACGGCGGCAATTCTCAAATGCTGTGATGTGGTTGTGAGCGGCGATACTGGGCCGGCCCATATGGCAGTGGCGGTAGGGACATCGGTTATCGGTTTATACGGTGCTACATATCCGGCGCGCAGCGGCCCATACGGCTACTTTGATCAGGTGCTCGATCAAAGCGCATGTTGCGAGTGCATCGGTGAAAAGTCTTGTCGTCTGGCCGCACCCGGTCAGCCCGGTGAGTGCATGGGCAAAATTATGCTGCCTGAAGTTCTGGAAAAAGTCAGGCAAGCAATAGGCGCTTGCAAACAATTTACCGACGCCAGTTTTGACGATGATGACACACTGCCGATTGGTGTACAGGTAGATCCGCAATTGATGCGTGAATTTGAAGAGTATGTTAATCAAAGCAAAGTAACTCTCGTGGTCGAAGGCGAAAATGCCGACAATGACAAGCTTTAACTGACCATGTATTTAAACGGCGTGCAACATCATTTTTGTTTGGCCGTTCATCTGGTTAAGGCGAATTTTTTCGATATGGTTAAAGTAGACGGTACTATAATTCTTCCAGTTGCGGCTGAAATCACTGACTGAAAGCTCTTTCACTACATCTCTAGGCAGGTCAAGATTAACAGTGGCGCTGCTGCCGTCTGCATAGTGAGCGTGCCTGCGTGTAGCTTCTCTGCGCACCACGTAAGATGCAATGGTCTGCCATTTATTTTGATCGAATACTTGCAGTTTAATCATCAAGTCCGATTCATTTTCCATAGACTCAAATTTCATTAACCGACAATAGTGTGACAGGGAGGTGATTTCAAGAGTACCCTGCGAAAAGAACAGTTCATGATCGTCGGCAATTTCAGCCTGTCTTTGCTTTTCTTTAGTGACAATATGGTGCAGACTGTTATCTACATTCTGTCTTGTCGGCACTCGTTTCGGAGCTGGTGGCGTCATGTCGAATGTGGATTGCGGTTTGCTGGTTTTTTCTTCCGACACGACATGAAGGAATGGGGCAGAAGGCACGCGGGGCACTTCAATGTACGATTGTGGTTCCTTCGCCACTTTATGCAAGCCTTTCATGTTCTCAGAAATACTATGGAAAACAGGTTGATTTGGGGTAGCAGCATTGATGTCGACTGCCACTGTATGGCTCGAATCTGCGGTGCCACCGCGCTTAGTGGCGTCATTGATTTCCATTTCAAGATTGTCTGACGGCATGGCCGGCCGAGCATAGTGTGCCAGGTCGAATTTGGTGCGTGAGGTCTCGGTGAAGAAGTGGTCTTCGTAGATTGACGCTTCTTCCACGGTGGGCAAGAACAAAGCTTGTTTTGGTGCCACAAAGGCGAATGTGTTGAAGCCGTCGCAGCGAATCGGAATCTCGCCTCTATTAATAGTGAAAATCAACTTGGCAAAGCGGGCGTCGCCGTATTCTTTTAAGGCGATGCTGGCCAGACTCTGACCTGCCTCTACTGTATGGCGAATTCTTGCACCGGGGTTTGCTGTACGTCTCGTTTGTGCTGCCATTTTCGACATCGATGTTTTCCTGGTAATTTGTTTGGGGCGTTTGAACGTGAGAGTATCTATGCCGGCTGAACGGTTTCTCGACAGCGGCAAACATTAAATGCGAACGCGTTTTTATCGGCCTTTTTCCCGTCGCTATTGAGCCCTGGTCGCATACCTTGACATCCGGGTTGTCTACCCTTATATTTAAGCTTCCGTGAGGCGGTATGTATCTTGCCTGCGGGACTTACTAGGGATATTTTTGATGCCTAAAAATGCGGCTGCTGCTGCTGACGCTACTAACCAGGCCGAAGAGAAAAAAGTCACTACTGGTGACGATAATGCGAACCTGCGTAAAGCGGCCGGAGCTGCAGTAGCTGATAAAACATTGCCCGTTGAAAGCAGCGGCAGTACAACACATGAACTATTAATGGACGCTTCCGGCAAAGAGGTTTTGCCCAAGCCGGGAAATGTGAATACGAGCGCACGCCAATTTGAGAATGATGCCACCTCAGGCGGCCCGGTACGAGTACGTCCGAGCACTATGGATATAGACGGCAAGCCCGTTGCCGGTAAAAGTTATACCCGAGAGGGTCAAGAAGTTTTTGTCGCTACCGAAGGTGATCAGCGCCGCAAATATACGGTGACGCGCAATGATGACGGCGCTCCAACTCTTGAGCCTTACAGAAAAGTTCAACGTAACGAAGTCGAAACGCCTGGCCGCCGTAACGGAAACGGAAACGGAAACGATGGTGAAGGCAGGCAGGTTAATGACGGCCGACCTACTAACGATGGCCGACTTAATAACAGGCCTGAAGTTAAGCCGGAAGTGAATACTGAAGTAAGACCAGGCAGAATCAGAGGCGATCAGACTGTAGCTAATCCGGATGTCAGACCAGCCACCATCAGAGGTGACCAGACGGTAACTAATCCAGACGTCAAACCAGGCACTGTTAGAGGCGATCAACCGGTTGTCAATGATAATGGCCGGCTACCGCGTAATCAGGTAACCATGGAGATTGACGGCAAGCCGGTGAACGGCAGACTCACCAATGCCAACGGGCAAGAAATGTTTTTTACCAGAGAAGGTGATCAACCGCGGCGCTATTCGGTCAATCGCAACGACGACGGCCAGCCGGTGCTTGAGCCGATGAAGGCAAGAGAAGGGCGAGGAAGATTTGATCGCGATAGCGACGGCCAACCCGTTAAGCCTGAAAATAGACTGCCTCCAACTAATGAGGTGAGAACCGACATCAAGCCTTCTGAGGTAAAGCCCATCGAGCCTCGCATCGAAGTAAAGCTGCCTGCTGTTGAAGTCGAACCAGGCCAGGTGGCGGTGGAAGTGCTCAAGCCTGGTCAAGTCATTCAGCCCGGTATACAGCCCGGTGCGCAGGTGCCAGTACCGAGAACCGATCTCCCGGGTGTTGGTATAGCGAAGGGCGACCAGCCAGGGCTGCCTAGAGTTGATCAGCCGGGTTTCCCCCGTGGCGACCAACCGAAAGGCGATCTGCCTGGAATGCCGAGAGTAGAGCAGCCAGGCATACCGAAAGGCGATCTGCCTGGAATGCCGAGAGTAGAGCAGCCTGGCATACCGAAAGGTGATTTGCCTGGAATACCGAGAGTAGAGCAGCCTGGCATACCGAAAGGTGATTTGCCTGGAATACCGAAAGTAGAGCAGCCTGGCATACCGAAAGGCGATCTGCCTGGAATGCCGAAAGTCGATGTTGCCGTGATTAAACCAGGTGACGGTGCACAAGTTGGTGGCAAGGCGGCAGATATGGCCGCCCAATTAGCTGCACTGGTCAAACCGGCTGATCAAGCTGCCATAACCGGAAAAGCGACGCTCGATCAACTTGGGCAACCGCTTAAACCTCTGGATCCCCTCAATCTTAAACCGGGTGATCTTGTCACCACTCCTGGTGTCAAACCCGTTGATCTTGCCCTTGCAACTAAGCCACTCGATGCCGGTATTAAGGTCGAAGTCAATGCAGTAGGCAAGTTAGGCGAAGATCTTAGAGGTATAGATAAGTCTATTTTGCAGACACCTTTGGGCGGTAAAGTAGGCGCTGACGGCTTAGCTATAAAAGATGTGAACACCAAAAGCATTGTCAGCGATGTTCACGTTTTGCCCACACAAACAAATCAAGCAGTGCTGTCTGAAATGGCAAAAGCATTGGGCATCACCCTCGACAGTAAGACAACAGATGGTAAGGCTATCAATCCTGTCGATGCAAAACTTACTGAAGCAACTTTGAAAACGGCGGCTGATGTCGCTAAGGCTCCTGCGGCAGAAGTGGGCAAGATGTCAGTTGAACTGGGCGCCAAAGGTGAGATTCGGCTTGAAGGTAAACGGATTGATACTGTGCGAACCGACACTCTCACTCCTCAAAAACAAATCACACTTAACGAACTTCTGCCCGGCATGAAAGATGCCCGGCCGGATGGCCTGATTTCAAAAACCGACGTGCCCGGTAAGCTTGATACTATCCGTCCGGAAAATCAAACTCAAAAGGTTGACGCAGCTACCGGCCTGGTTCCTGGCCTTCCAGGTAGCCGCGTCGAAGCCGAACGTGGCGCCAGAAATGAACAAGTGCAGATTAACACTGACAAGATAGATCCGAGCACTCTTATCAAAACCGATAAGGAAAATGGAAAAATTGAGAATGACACTACCAGTAGTGCCGCGAAATTTGATGAATTAATCGACAAAGCTAAGAAACAAAGAGACGAAGATAGAACAGATCAAGAAGAACTCTTAAATCAACGCAGTGCTATGATGATGGCTTTGCTCGCGCAAAAGAAACAGCAGCAGGAACAGGAAGAGAAGGAATTTCAGTTGCGCAACGAAGATGCGAAGAAGAAAGGGGAAGACAAGCGTCGCCGCTATGTAGTCAAGGAAAAAGAAACCCTTGAATCAATAGCCAAGAAGCAATGTCGCGACGTGCGCTTAGCCGCTCTTCTATACGAGATCAATAAGCACATGTTGCCTGTGCGCATGGAGAAGGGCAAGCAAGTAGTTGATCCCAGGCCTGGCACAGCAATCTGGCTTCCTTCCGATTCAGATATCAAAGAATTTCGTAGCAGACTTTATGCAGCACCAAAACCGGGCGCTTCACTTTCTGGCGGAGCGACAAAGTTTGCTTCGGCCGATGATGAGCTGGCCTCTAAGTTTGGGGCCGATTGGGATGGGACTAAGCCGTCTGTAGCCGACGGACTCATGGGTTCGGCTGTCGCCAAAAGTCAAAACCGTCGCGAAAATATCGAAAAAATTCTCGGACCGATGGCAGGCAAAGCCGGCGATTCTTCACGTATTCGCTACATCGTTCGTTTAACTGATTCAATTGAATCAGTTGCCGCTAAACATCCGGCATTGAAAGATGCTGAATTATGGCCACTTCTTGCTAGCTTGAACGGCCTCTCTACTGAAGTCGACGAGTCAGATAAGCCTGTGGCTGAACTGAGGCGAGGCATGGTTCTCGACATTCCGCTACCAGCAGAGATTGAACAATTCCGAACCGGTGAGTTCGAGGAAGACGAAGCGCCAGCTCCTGATGACGTCGATGCAAGCGAAGATTTAGAGGAAATTGTTGAGAGCACTGTTGGCGCTGAAGAGATTGATTGGGAGGCAACTATACAAGCTCCAGCTTTGCCGCAACCGGCTAAGCCTATGGTGCAAGGCCCTCAATCACACTCTGTTTCGCAAACACAACTGCCTGTTACTGCCAAACCTTCGCTTCCCCAGCCCTTCGTTGTTCCGGCAAACAGTGCGCAAAACTCTGTTGCACAACCGATTGCTCCCTTGCGGTCGAGCGCACCGGCGCAGCCAATTCCACCCATTCAGCCTGTTGCGTCAGCACCATCACCAGTGCCGATTGTGCCAGTGAAAGCTGAAGGACCACCTACAATTTCGCCCTATGAAGCGGCGCAGGCAGCTGGTCAGCAGATGAAAATGTCTGCCAGCGAAACTGCTCATAGTTTGCCGGTTAGCCCTGCTCCAGGTCAGGCCAATCTTTCAGGCAATGCTACTCAAACTGGCGGACAGGCCGTCTCAAAACCAGCCTTTCCTTTTAAGCCAGGAGCTACAGTGCCCGCAGTACCCGTGACTGCCGGTGAACCAGCTCGTAATTCAACACCAAGTCCAACGCCAACTTCAGCATCAAATCCAACGCCACCTTCAGCATCAGTGCCCGTGCAAGCGCCAGCACCAGTGCCTTTTCAAGCACCACCAGCAATGTCATCGCCACCGGCGCTGTCAACATCTATGCAGATGCAAGGAAGGCCTCAACCGACACCGCCGCCGGTGGCACCAGGGACTACCTTCAGTTCAGTTCTGCCTGCACGTACACACCAACAACTCAATGCGCAGAGCCAATCTCAGTCGCAGCAATCGCAGTCTTACTCTCAACCGATGCAGGCACAGGGCCAGATTCATTCGGCTCCGGCAGCGCCTGCACCTGTGCAGTCTGCGTCGCAGACAGAAACCAATCCGGTTTTAAATGCCGTTCCGTCAGCAGGTCAGTCATTCAATATTCTTGATCAGCCACCCATCGATGCCGGTGATCGCTTTATCTGGCAGCTCGATGCCAGCGTACGTCTGGTGAAATCTTCGATCAAGTGGGATCCGGCCATTGGAGTATTTCGTTCGCAGTTAGAATTGCTATTGAACGAAGTTTGGTACCCGGTAATTTTCTATGAAGTCTATCCAAACATGGCCGTTCGCCACGAGTACGTCGGCGGTGGACGCAAGAAATCGGTAAAAATGGATTTGCCGCCAATTCCGGCACAGGAATTAGCCGATAACGATTTGATCAATAACTGGCAACGCTACTGCCACACTTTTGTCAGTCAGTTCAATGGGCCGACCAGTCAGACTCTGAGCTCAGAAGATTAAAACTGGCGTTTTGACCGATTCCGTGCGCCCTTAGAGCAAAATTGTTGGGTAGACGACAGTTTCCTACTGTCTTTAGGTAGTATATTAATGGCCGTTAATGTGGGCGATGCTATGCCTGATTGTCTAGTTGCCCTTTTGGGTTAGGTGGGCAAGTTTATAAATTCAGATTAGAAAAGCCTGTTGACCGCTTGTGGGTGTTAGCTATTCAGCTAATCAGTGCATAAATACTTAGTAGGGAACATAGATTTCAGTTTGTCTTACCAGGACTTGATCCGTTGAGCGAAGAAGAAGTAAAAAAGGTCAAAGAGGCCTCAGAAACTGCCGAAAAGGCGCAGGTTAAAGACTCGTCCGTTAAGTCTGGCCTTGGCTCAGACAAGGTCGAGTCGAAGGCCATTCTTAATCAGTTCGACAAGACGGTGGACAGCGTTACCGATACTTCAGACTTCGGTAGCATTACTATCGAAGACGGCGGCAGCAAGAAGGGTTCTGAGAAAAACGCCGAAAAAGATGGCGAAAAAACATCAGGCGACAACGGCGACGCCAAAACAGTTGAAGCCAAAACAGTCGTTAAGGACGTTAATGAGCCCCCCGTTACCAGTGGTGGCACAACTAAGGCTGAACTGAATTTTTCACCACCGCCTTTAGAAGCAGGCTCTCAGGTTGGCTCCACCGATAGAAATATAGTCGCATCACCAACTGCCGCTCAGATTTTACGCGGTGAAGGTGACGTTAAGAAGCCTGTGGTCGAGCAAGACCCTACTGCGATGAACGCCCAAGAGATTATCGCCAAAGCTTACGCTGAAGAAGCCGCACGAACTAAGGCTGTTAACGCATCGGTATTCAAATCAGGCACTGTAGTTGATGCTGGTTTGCCGCCAGTATCTGGTGATACGTATTTTGGTATCGACGGTGCCACTGCCACTATTGGTGGCAATGGTACTGAGGTCGCCGCTACGGTTCCCGTTAAAACGGCAGACGCTTCTGTTGAAACAGAAAAACCGTTCGAAGAGCCAGTCAAACTTTCGATTGAAACCGGCGTCAGTGATCCTTCGGGGGGCGGTTTAGATATTGGTTTGCCACCGCTTTCGAACAATAACGGCGGCGACCTTCTTGGTACAGGCCAGGGTTCTGGTGATGGTTCAGTAATTGGTAAGACTGGTGGCACCCCCGATGTGATCAGTACCACAACCACTACTGCTTCTTCTTCGCTTGACGGAGTAATAACTGACGCCACTACTGCCAACGTTAAACAGCTCCAGCCTGTGGTCGAACGACCTGCGGCAACAGAAATCGTGACTGGCACAGTAAAAACCGACAGGCCGGGCGATGTAGGTAGCGGCTTGCCCGTTCCACAAAAAGAAATCAGTGCCACCAGTGATAAGACTGAGTTGCCTAAAGAAGAAACAAAAGTCGTCTATCCGGTCTTTGACGAAAAGGGTCGAATTGTCGCCTCAAAAGACGCCAAAGGCAACGTTACTAAATTTGGCTATGACACTGAAGGCAAGGCTTCTGAAGTGAGTGGCCCATTGGGCGAGCTCAAATATAATGCCGATACCAAAGGCTGGGAAGGGAAGGACAAAGACGGCAACGAAGTCAAACTAAAAGACGTCAAATTTGATAACGCCGGCAATGTTGATATCAAATTGGCAGACGGTTCTCGCAAAGAATTGCGCGCCGACGGTAGCGCAACTTTAACAGCTGCCGACAACAGCAAGCGAGAGTTGGATAAACTCGGCAACACTATCAAGACCGTAAGTGCATTCGGTGAGACAAGCACGTTCCAATACAACGGTAAGAACGAACTAGTCGAAGTGAACAGCCCTTTGGGAACCTATAAGCTTAGTGCGGACGGCGCATGGACCGGTCCTCGCGGTGATGTCTCCAAAATTCAAGTCGACCCTAAAGATGGCAGTGTTCTATTTAATTTCAAAGACGGTAGTGTGATCAATCGTAAGGTTGATGGCTCCCGTACTGAGTTTGACAGCGATGGAGTATCAATCCGAGGATACAATCCTAAAGGGCAGCTGGCAGAGTTGTGGAGCCCTAACGGTGACTATTCGAGCTTCAAATATGATGAAAAAGGCAATCGCGCCGAGATGACTCTGTGGCAAGGTCCGCACGCCCCCGACGCGACTGGTCCGCTCGTATTCAAAGCCGAAACGCCGGGTGGTCCATTAGTTGACGTTGAGAAGAAATACAAAAGTGTCGATGTTGACAGCAAGACTGGCGATGTAACTTATATACACGCGAATGATAGTAAATCGATTCAGCACCTGGACGGTCGGCGTGATGAAATTGTCGGCAAGGAGCCGAATGCGCTAAAAACCTTCAGCGATGCTGACGGCAACATCGTAAAAGTTACAAGTCCTAATGGCGAAAGTACTACTTTTAAATACGAAAATAATCAGGTAGTTGAATCGACTGGACCGTTAGGTACATTCAAACTAAAAGCCGACGGCACATGGGACGGACCACAAGCCAATGTCGACAAAATCGGCGTCGGCAAAGATGGCACTCTATCTATTACTTACAAAGACGGTTCGCGCATGGAGCGCGCCACTGACGGCAGCCGCCTCGAGTTCAGCTCTGACTCGCTGTCTATCAAAAAATATGACGATAAAGGGTTGCTCACCACCGTGTGGTCAGCCAATGGTGATTACAGTACATATGAATATAACGCTAAGGGCGAACGCACCTCGATGACTTTTTGGCCGGGCACCACTGGCGGTGAGTACGGCGATTATGCGCAAGTCTTCAAGGCTGATGTGCCTGGTGGCACCATGTACGACGCCGCTAAGATGTCTGCTGTCACCGTTGACAACAAGACCGGTGACGTCACCACAGTAACCGGTGGGCGAACGGAGCTGCAGCACATTGATGGCCGCAGAGAAGTGACCATTGAGGGTACGCCCAATCCGACGCAGACCTTCAGCGATAATAGAGGAAACATCGTCAAGTCTGTCAATAATGATGGTGGCGTTTCTACCTTTGATTATGTTGACGGAAAACTGACTAAAGCTACTCTCGCTGCCCCAGCAGGTGTGTGGACAGTGCAGCCGGATGGCTCATTCTCGAATGGCAAAGATTCAATCACGTCGTTGAGAGGCGGCGAAAACGGCAGTATCCTTTACAAAGACAGTAAAGGGCTTGATACCACACTCGATGCCGCAGGCAACCGCACAGTCAGTGACAAAGATGCCATAAAAACTTTTGACAAAAACAATCGTATGACTGAGATGTTGGATAAAACCGACAACACAGTCTACAAATTCCATTACGATTCGAAGGGAATTTTGGATCAAGTCACGAACAAGAGTGGTACCTGGACTCGAGTTGGTGACGTCGATGCTAATGGAGTTGCCTCCTGGGTCAATCCTGCCAGACCTGATTTTAAATGGGAAGGTAAAAACTCGACTGACGGTGGCAACTACACTCACACGCGCGTAAATCTCGATCACTCTGAAGTTAAAAAAGATAAGGACGATAGAGTCGTATCTGTTACTAATGCCAACGGCAGCGAATATAAATATAATCGAGACGCTACCGGAGCAGTGACCGGTATTGAATATAGTGCCGACGGAAAAACCTTTACCAAGCTGGATACTAAGGGCGGAAAGATCGAGATTCTCGATAACGGCCTGGCGAAGGTAACTGATGCGAAAGGCGCGGTAACAACCTTTTCGGGCGATGGACACTTTACCCAAGTGGACAGCGCCGGCAAGCGAATTGCCGAATCGGATAAAAAAGGCAACGTCTATAATTTTGATGCGACGTCCGGCCAATTAACTTCAATCAAATCTGGCAATACATTACTAGAGAAAAATGCTGACGGCATCTGGCAGAAATCTGTTATTGGAGCCGATGGTGTAGCGAAGCTTGATCCTAAATTTAGCTTCAATGGTCAAATTAGCTTTGATAACAAAACTGGTTTGCAGCAATGGGCCAGCGTCGACGGTACTTATCGTAAGAGCGTGACACCGTGGGGTAGCACCAGCGAGACTTACATAGGTGCAGACGGTCGCGTAGCTAAGCAAATCGACTCCAATCGAACAACCAGAACAGAGACGAATTTCTCTGGTGGTGTACAGATCAACAGCGTTGAAAAAGACGCGAAGACCGGCCGAATTAATAGCATTAGTGATGCAGGTCAACCGCCGCTAAAAACAACTTTGCAATATGACGCTGCTGGAAAACTAACTTCAATCACCGATGCCGGTGGCAACAAACTTCTCGTCAACTCCACCCAAAATATCAAAATAGACGGCAGCGGCACTATTACAGTGACTGACGCAGCGAAGCACACCCAGACGGTGATCAACGCTAGTGGCAAGACAATCATTAACACTCTGGACAACAGCAGAGATCTTTACAGTGTTACCGGTGTGTACCTCGATCACAAAGGTGGCGTCCCTGCAAGACCAATACCGGCTCCGGGCGGTGTAGCAGTCGATGTTCCTGTCTCAAGGCCTGAGCCGAAGCCAGAACCACGGCCGGTTCCAGTTGAAACGGTGCGCGTGCCACCAGTTTCTCAGACGGCCGAGGCTAAACCTACCACTGATACTAAAACTGTTCCTGTGGTCGAGCGTCCGCCAGTCACTACTGAAACAAAAGTCGCGCCCGTTGAACTTAAACCGGTGACAGACACCAAGCAGCAGGCAACTACCAACACAACCACCGCTCCAGTCGACGCAACGAAAACTCCCGTGGCCGACGTCAAAGTGGTCACTGCTCCTGTGGTAGTTCAAACTCAGACGGCAGAGGTGAAGTCTGCTGGTCCGCCTCCTCCTCCTCTGGCTGAGAAAGTCATATCGACAGAGAGAGTTGTCGTCGCCCCTGTAGTAACTGCGCCTATTGTTGAGAAAGCCACGAACACTGCGCCCGTAGTTCAACCTGTGGAGGCGGCTCGGGTAGTAACCACTCAACAAGTGGAAGCTCCTAAAGTAGTAACCACTCAACAAGTGGAAGCTCCTAAAGTAGTAACCACTCAACAAGTGGAAGCTCCTAAAGTATTAACCACTCAACAAGTGGAAGCACCTAAAGTAGTAGCCACTCAACAAGTGGAAGCACCTAAAGTAGTAGCCACTCAACAAGTGGAAGCTCCTAAAGTAGTAGCCACTCAACCAGTGGAAGCTCCTAAAGTAGTAGCCACTCAACCAGTGGAAGCACCTAAAGTAGTTACCACACAACCTGTGGAGGCGGCAAAAACAGGCAGCGTTCAACCTGTCGATACTAAGGTTGCTCCACCAGTGACAACAGAGAAAGTAGTTGTTGCTCCCGTGAATAATTTGGATCGTTCGGCTACAACCGCGCCGGTAGTTTCAGGTGACAAAGTAGTAGTTGTAGCCGGCTCTGCCGTGATTTCGACTACCGGCCAAGGTGGCCAACCTAAGCCCACTTCATCAGATGTATTGCCCAAAACGGGCTCCGACACAACGCCGAAAACCACTACTATAGATGCAGCAAAGGTAACTCAAGCTGTAGATACAACCAAAGCTGCCCCTCAACCAGTTGAAGTGAAAGTAGTCACCCAACCGAGTACCTCAGTTTCGGTAGTTGAAACCGGTAAAGCCGTTGAAGTCAAACAGGCCACTATTCCTGTTCCAGGCAACGTAATAGTTTCTACCACTACCACTCAAAGTCGTGAAGCAACGACTGGCGCGCCTGTTGAAGTCGTTGTAAAAACCACTCAGAGTGCTGGTGGCACGGGCAGCAGTACGAGCTCGCAAGCTGGTACATCTACCGCCCCCAATTCTGGTGCAGCGGCTGCCGGTAGCGTTACCGTGACCACAGGCGCCTATACCGGCACTAATAGTGGAGCAAGCGCAACACTGAATCAACAGGCTGCCGCCACCGGCAACGCTGCTTCTGTTGCTACGGCCAATACCAATGCGACTGCTGCTGCCAACGCCGGTACCCATACAGCCGCTACGTCGCCTGGCACCACCGGTAATGCCACAAACAATACCACCACCAACACATCTGCTGGCGCAACTTCTGGGCAAACAAATACTGCCACGGCCGGTGGCGCAACTGCTGGTAATCTCAGCCAACAAGCAGCTGGAAGCAACACTGCCGGTCATGTTGTTACAGGCACTGCCGGCACTGCTGCCAATACTGGCACAAACTCAGGCACAAATTCAGGACAGCCTGCTCAAACCGGCACACACGTTACTACCGGATCGCAACCGAGTACTAGCACAACTACTACAAATACAGGTTCCAATACTGGATCTGTTACTGGATCTCAAGCCGGCACTGCCGCAAATCATCCTCCGGGTAATTTGAGCCAGCAAGCAGCCGGCACAGGCACCACAGGACATGTTAATGCAGGTGCTACGACAACCACTGGCACTGCGGCAAATAGCAGCGCCACAGGAACCACGGGTTCTAACAATGCCACTACTAATACGGGTGCTGGCGCCAATGCGGGACAGACTACTCAGTCAGGAGCCCACGGCACTACCGGTAGTCAGGCTGGTACAGCCACCACCGCAACTGGAAATGGACCAGCAACGGGACCATCTTCAACCGCAAACACTGGTGCTACTGGAAACACATCTGCCGGCAATTTGAGCCAGCAAGCGGCCGGCACCGGCAATACCGGTCATGCCACTACCAACACCGGCGGTACTCCCAGCACAGCAAACAGCACTGCAAACACTACTTCTAGTGCCGGAACCACCGGGGCTAACGCAGGACAGACTGCTCAAACTGGCACTCACGGCTCCACTTCACAAGCTACTGCTGGTCCAGGAGCCACAGCCGGAGCCAACAACACGCCTGCCAATACCACAGCTGGAACTGCCGGAACTACTGGTAATGCTAACAGCGGTAACCTTAGCCAGCAAGCCGCAGGCGCAGGAACGACGGGCCACAGTACAACCAACGCCGGATCGAGTACTGGAACTAACGCAGGAACTAATGCCGGTTCTACTCATGGTGGAACCAACACAGGGGCCAATGCCGGTACTGGTGCGACGACGGCTAACTCTGGTCATACCGGCACAAATACTACTTCTGGAACTGCAAATGCAGGCACCAATAGCGGTGCCGGTAATGCCGGTCAGACTGCGCAAACTGGTACGCACGGAAATGCCGGGTCACAAACAGCCGGTACTACAAATACACCAGGAACTGTAACGACAGCCGGAACCGGCGCTGGAGCAGCAAACGCTTCTACTCACGTAGGTACGACCGGCGGTATGGCAGCAGGCAACCTCAGTCAGCAAGCCGCAGGTACTGCTAGTGCTGGTCATACAGGCGCCACCACGGGAAGTGTGGCTAATTCCGCCGGCACCGCGAATGCCGGTGCTGTAGCCAGTGGAGCTAGTGCCGGTCACACCGGTACAAACGCTACAGGAAACGTAGCCGGGCACGCAGCAGGAAATGCAGCCGGCACGGGTGCAACAACTGCGACCAACGCTGGAGCAGGTCACCCCGCCACCACTCACGCTGGCGGTAACACCACTGCTAGTGCTACCACAGGCAACCTCAGCCAACAAGCGGCAGGTGCAGGAACCGCTGGCCACAGTAGTACCAATGCCGGTCACACCGGCACGACTAATGCCACAGGATCCGTAATCAATAATACAAACGCTGGCACAGGACAGACCGCACAAACAGGTACGCATGGAACCAGCGGCACTCAACCTGCTGGAGCAGGTGGTGTCGGTTCCGCTAACCCAGTCGGAAATGCCGCAGCCAACGCATCCGGACATGCAGCACCTAACGCTGCGGGCACCGCTGCTACAACTGGGTCAGTTGTAGCAGCTGGTAACACTTCGAATTCTCATGCAGGCACGGCCGTTAATTCGACACCTGGCACAACGGCTGGGAATCTGAGTCAGCAGGCAGCTAGTACCGCTACAGCTGGACATAGTGCCACCAACAATACTGCTGCTGTAGCTAATAGCGTTGGAACTGCAAATACAGGTATTGCAAATACTGGCACTGCAAACAGTGTTGCCAATGCCGGTCATGTCGGCACGAACAATGCGTCAGGAGTCGTGACCACAAATTCGAACGCTGGCACAGGTAACGCAGCCGTCACAACAGGTTCAGCCGGACACACAGCAGGTAACACTGCCGGTACCGGAGCTACAACTGGTTTAGTTGCCGGTGCTGGAAATGCTTCAAATTCTCATACCGGCACGACCGCTAATTCATCAGCAGGCACAGCGACTGGAAACTTGAGCCAACAGGCTGCGGGATCCGGAACAGCTGGACATGGTGCCACAAATACTGGTGGAGTAGCCAGCAGTGGTGGCATTGCTAATGCCAACGCAAACACCGCTGCTGTAGCAAGTGGAACGCATGCTACCGGTGTAGCTAGTAGTTCCGCCAATGCCGGTGCGAATGCTAATGCTGGAGTTGGACAGACGGCCCAGGCTGGTGCGCATGCAATTACCGGATCTCAGACAGCCGGTCCGGCGCCCACCGGAGGTGTAAATACAGCAGCAAACACGATTGGGAATGCAGCCAGTCATGCAGCTGGAAGCACTGCAGGCACGAGCACAACAACTAGCGCGAACTCTGGAGCTGGAAATGCGTCGACGCATGGAGCAAATCCTTCTGGAGGCGCCACAGGCAACCTCAGTCAGCAAGCTTCTGGTTCTGGCGCCACCGCTCATAGTGGCACGAATGCCGGTCATGCAGCCACAACTAACGCCACTGGCGTCGCTAATGGCGCTAATGCAGTTCCTGCTCATATGGCCAACGCTGCCCATGCAGGCACCGCGTCACCAGCTGGAAACTCCGCTGCTAATGCTGGAGTTGGACAGACCGCCCAGGCTGGCGCGCATCCAACTACCGGATCTCAGACAGCCGGTCCGGCGTCTACCGGAGTTGTAAATACAGCAGCAAACACGACTGGGAATGCAGCCGGTCATGCAGGCACAACTAACGCCACTGTTGTCGCTAATAGCGCTAATACTGGTACTGTGCAAAGTGCTACACACGGTGGTGCTGCTAGCGCTACTGGCCCTGCCGGTTCTGCAACGAACGCAGCTAATGTTGGCAATTCTGCTGGTGCAACAGTTCCTACTCATACGGCCAACGCTGCCCATGCAGGCACCGCGTCACCAGCTGGAAGCTCCGCTGCTAATGCTGGCACTGGTGGTGCTCACGCGGCCACTTCGGCAACAACCGTTCCTGGTCAGACTACTTTAGGCTCTGGCAATGTAAGCGGGCCAAATGCCGGAACTGCTGGTTCAACCAATAGTGCTGCTGCGCATTCTGCCGCACCATCCACTGCTCTCTCATCCACGGGCTCACCGTCAGGTACACAGGTTGCTCCACCCACTGGCGTAGATACTTCTAAACTGCCATCCGCTGGTGATAATCCTGTATTCGAACCAGGCCCAGCGTTGCCAGGTGCACCAGATACTGCCCCTGTAGTTGCGGATCATATTGTTATTCAGCCGCCTGGTCTGAGTCATGCTTCCCATGGCACTTTTGAATCTGAAATGGTGCGAGAGGCTGCTCGCAGAGAAGCGGAAATTGTCCGTCAAAACGAAGAATCACGACGACAAGAAGAATCACGACGACAAGAAGAATCACGACTGCAAGAGGCAGCAAGGCAGAAAGAGGAAGCCAGATGGCAAGATGAAACAAGATGGCAGGACGAAGCCAGACGACAGGAAGAGGAAATCGCTCGTCTAGACGAGACTCACAGACAAGAAACGCTTCGTCATGATGAGGCTCGGCGCTCGGAAGAATCGCGACATAGACAAGCTGATGAAGTTCGTGCTGAGTTCAGGGGACATGCCGGTCACTCTGCGCCTGATCCGGTTGTTGGCCACGAAAGTGTAGATCACTCCAGTCATACCCCCGGCGCAGCACATCGGCATATAGGTGACATCCCAGTTTCCTCTGATGGTTTATTAGAGGGTGAATTTGCACCGGTTCAGCACGTACATTCAGAACAAAAAATTGAAATTGCTTCCGCTGATGTTGGCTTGCCGACCAGACTTCACCCAGAGAACGCAGAAGGTACTCCTGATTGGCTAAATGATGCGGCCATCAGATATGGTTACGGCTCACAAGAGCAGAGTGTCGCTCCGCCGACTGGGATGGTGCCTGCTTCCACAGCGCCTGTCGTAACCGAGCCTACAGGTCAGGTGCTGGTAGATCAAACGCCTGTCAATACATCAGCTGCGCTGCCTGCTGAAGTTTTACCGGACGTTCAGGCGCCTGCTGCCAATGTTGACTCTACCCGTGCTGATTCTAACGATAACCTTGCTGCCCCGCTCGGTTTAAACAGTACCGAGATTCAAGCGGCACATACGCACTTGCAGACCAGCGATCCGATTGTAGACAACAGTCAAATGCCTGATTGGCTGCAACAAGCAACCAGCAATCTGGGCTTGAATGCACACGGTTTAAGTTCGATTCAATCTGAACATAAACATGCTCAAGACCAAAGCGACTCTCACCATTCTAAACATGCCTCAGATAGCAAACACGCAGCTGCCGGTGATGTGACGGGCACTACTCCTGCCGATAACGCTGCCTATACATCAAACAGGGTTGACGCTGATAACTATATAAATTCAATCATCGCCGGTGATACCGCTTATGCCAACTTAGACTACGTCAAAATTGAAGATGCTTTGAGCAATCGCACCGCTGGTGCCGATTACGGAGTGATTGCAGCTGCGAGCGGAGCGGAGCTCGATGCGCTCAATCAACAAATTGAAGAGCAAACTAGAGCTTTACGTAGTAGTGAAGACGAGAGATTAGCCCTCGCAGAACAAGAACGTGTCACTCGCGACAATAATCTTAAATTGCAGCAAGAAGAAGCTGAAAAACGTCGCAGAGATGAAGAAGAAGATCGTAGAGAGAATGAACGCAAACATGAAGACAAACGACGTTCAGATGAAATTCTCACCATTCTCGCACTGCGCCAGCAAGCAGAGGCTGAAGCTAAAGCCAAGTCGCAAAGACTGAGCGAAGAGCGGCAAAAGGCGCAAGAAGCGATTCGCAAAGATAATCAGCAAGAGAAATACGTGGTGCGCCAAGGCGACACTCTGGTTTCGATTGCTCGCATAAAACTGCGCGATCCGCGCCTCACTGATCTGATCTATGAGATGAACAAGAACCGTGTGGAAGTTCGATGGACTGACGGCCGCAGAACATATTCTGTTGAAGTCGGCACCATTCTTACTTTACCTAGCCCCAAACAAGTGCGCGAATGGACGGCCCGTCTCAACAACGTATCAAGTAGAACCAGTCATCAAGGCCTTGATGCTAAGTCGTCAGCTAAAGCTGATGAACGTAGAGCTAATATTGAAAAAGTGCTCGGTAAGATTAGAGAAGCTGCCGACGGCGGAGATGAGAAAACATACTCTGTGCGCCTGGGTGATACTTTACGCTCGATTGCGATGAAACATCCTGATCTTCATGATGTGACACTGTGGACCTTACTTGCCGACAAAAATGGTTTGACCACTGAGACCGATAGTAAAGGCGCTCCGCTGGCTGTTGTTATACGTGGTACCAACCTGGTGATACCTACGCACGAAGAAATCGAAATCTTTAGAAACGGTACGGCATCGTTTAAGCCAGTGGCACGAGAACCACAACAATTTACAGGCAGCTACGGATCATTGTTTGATGTTGCCACCAAAGCTTGCGGCGGATGTCGTCGTTTAATCAGCGATAGCGCCAACCTTTGCCCAGCTTGCGGCTATGTATTCGAAATGAAAGGTGATGCCTCCATCGAATCGCAGGCTACTACTTTCAATATTCCTGACGGCGATACCACGTTGTCACTGCCAGAGCATACGATTATTGTCGACAATTATGGCGAGCAAACGACCGTTGTTGATATTGATAAAGCGACTATGCCTTTACCTAAAGCCAATGGCAATGGAGGCAGTTCAGGCGCTAATGGCAGCTCTAACACTGGCAACACGAACGTGCCCGCTAAAGCCTCCGGCACTACGGGTGATGGCAGACCATCCACTAACCTCAGTCATCGTTCGCTCGATGAACGTTCAAATGCCATTGAAGTTAGCAGAGATATTGAGAGCCTCAATCCGTCTTGCAGATTGGTCAAGACCGAAAGAGAACTTGATGGTGAGCGCTTCTTCTGCCAGCAATTGCAAGTTCTTATCGATGAAGATTGGACGCCTGTGCTCAGCTACGAAGTTGGCCACGAATCGTCGGTACGCCATGAATACAGTCGCGACGGCCGCAAGAAAACCATTAAAATCGACCTGCCCAGTGGTGCCGTCGGTGAGATGGTCACTAACGAATTGACTGCCAATTGGCTCGACTATTGTCAGCGTTATCTGGCAGGTAGAAAACTTTCAGCTTGATTTTGTTCGCTAGCTAATCAGGGCTGAAGTCGGTGTCGACCATGGTGCTGGCGTCGATGCGATCGTCTTCCATACTGCTGTCGTCGAGGTTACTGTGCAAGCCTGGAAATTTTGATATTTCGCCATTGACTGATTTGTTGCGCAGCTTATAAATTGCGTCAGTGGTTAGCCGTTCGCCCGATTCGTCGAATATAAAATAGAGATTCTGGTCGTCGGCCAGTACCGCGGCATAGTGTTTAAGTGTGCCTTCCTTTTGTTCACCGAAATAATAAATCGGATAGCCACGGTATTTAGCCGTGGGAATTCTTTTTGCTTCTCCGAGCTCATTGAGCACGATACCGCGGTCGTCTACCAATAGTACAAACTCCTCTTCAGGGCCAGTTTCATAGAATGGCAGCTGAGGAGGGTGCATGATCAAATAATCGTCTAAAAATTCGGCAACGGGAGCGTCACGTCCGGCGGTGCAAAATATTTTGCCGTTAAGGTCAGCTATGGGTTCGTAAATGTCATAGATACCCAGCTCGTCTACCAGGCTTTCAGGCCCATTGTCAGCCAGCTCCTGCTGCGGTTGCTGGACTGTTTGCTGATTTACACGCTGCGCTTCTTGATCAGGCTGCTGCTGCTGCTGCTGCGATTGATTTAGTTCGTCTTCATTCTTCATCGCCCGCTTCGGCCTCGCCTTCGTTTTGGAAGTTATCCAGGGCGTTTCTTACTTTGTGCAGCAGCACCAGCTGGGCGTCGGTGGAAAGCTGCTGATCTTTAATCAAGTGAGCCGCTAAACAATATGCCAGATCGACGTCGGGCATACCAATCAATCGCTCAGTCAGTAGTCTGCAGAACCAGGCGGCAGAATCTGAAGCCGGAGTATCTTTGCGGTTAATAGAGGAGTTAAAGTCAAATTTGATTTTGGGATCGCGGACAACTTCTGAAACTTCGAAGCGATACAAACATTTGGACGTGCATGGTGCGCAAGTCGGCAACGGACCCTGATCACGTTTGTGCAGTTCGAGGAAGTCATCACGCCATTGTCGCAACACCGAAATATCCAAGCGTCTGTTTACTTCAGTGGGTTGGAATGCTGGTCGCAATAGGTTCAGCCAGCGCAAATGTTGCTCACGCACCTGGTCATAGAACCAATAATTTTCTTCACCTTTGCGCTCGAAATACCTCTCAGTGGCCTGAGTCAGCGCACACCAGGTGATACCTGTAATGTTACCGGTTCTGGCACGTCCACCAATAACCCGCTGAATTTCGTGAATAATCTGCGCTCTGAAGTGCACAAGCTGAGTCAAATCTTTCAGGGTGGACAAAATATAGCGGTTGTAAACTTGTCTGAAAATTTGGTCGTCAGCTACGGGTACAGCCGTGTCTAAAATTTGCGAGTCACAACGGTGCAGGCAAAACTTGCAGCCCAGGTGGCGATCGAAGGTGCCCACGATGTTCAAATGTTTCATGGCATCGCGCACGATTTGATCTGACTCGGCTGGAGTGTCTGGTGGTGGCACCATTTTCTCTTTGTCGAACATAATCTGTAAGTGATAGGGAGATTCCATTTTCTCTGCGTAAACCAAAGCGCGACCCTGTCCAAGGGCTGTAACGTGCCGTTTTTGCACATCATCAAGGTTCATGGCACCACCCATAGAATCGCGGTCATCCACCGCCACAATTCTGTGCATGATTTTCAAGTTAGTGTTTTTTAGCGCTTCAGGAGCGAGCTTGTTGGGAATTTGGTCGGCAATGATAAAGCCTTGTCCATAAGCACGAATTTCTGCCAGCATGTTGGTGAAGAATTCAACCGCTTTACCTGCAGGGTTGGCCGTGTCGGCACCACCGCCGGTGGGCACGTTTTTCAACAGTCGGTGAGCCTCTTCAATGAGCATCACATGTTTCAAGTGTTCACACGGACCGCCAACTTCTCGATATTCGTAGAGGAAAACGAATAGCATACCCATCAAGAATGATTTCTCGTTGTCTTCTGAAACCATCTTCAGTTCTACTACTGTAGGCCGACCAAAAAGTTGTTCGCAAGGAATTGAGCGGCGGGTGTTGAGCATCTGCCCTTTACCACCAATCAAGAGTGAGCCGATTCTGGCTTTAAGAGCCGCTTGTACGTCGGGTCCGATTTTGTCTGAATAGCCGAAACTTTCCACAACCGGATCGATAATTTCGTAGAGATCTTTCATAGTCGGGAAAATTTCTGATGGACAATCCTCGTCGCCAGGGTTCATGCCTGGTGGCAAACGTCTGTTAACGTTGTTGACTAAATCCCAGCCACGTACTGAGTAAATTTGATTCAGTGCTTTTTCCAAGACCTGGGGCATCGGCGAGTACATTTCAAAGCTAGCGTTGAAAACTGATTTCAAAGCGTCAAGGTGAGTCTGAACTTTGACCCCTCTGATAATTTCAAAAGGATTCAAACGAAAAGGTGAAACGGTTTCGTCGCCCAACGAGAAGGCTTGTCCGATGCCCTTAAACGATTCAGACATGAGCATCATGTGCCGATATTCTGATTTAGCCGGTTCGCATACCATGAAGGGAATGCCGAAATTCCAGAGTTGACCCAACAGATAGAAACAGGTATTGGTTTTACCACCGCCGGTAACACCACAGACGATCGTGTGTTTTTGCAGGGCGTCGACGTCAATGTAGTAAAGGTTGCCTGTGTCTTCGCCTCTATCTAGAATGTTGCCGATAGCGATAACGCGGTTGGGATCTCTCGGTGCAATTTCAGCCAGGCTGAATTCTGCCGATCGCCTGATGCGGAAGCCGGGCATTTCACGCTTGGGCAGGTGAATAAAGGCCGACAGCATGCGGGAATTGAGAGGGCTCAAGAATTTGTATTCCATCATGCCCTGAAAAACTTCTTCAGAACGCTTGTTGCGCAGTAAGCCGAATTGTTGAATGTGTTTGGCTAAACCAGGCACTTCATGGGTGCGCATGGGTGTGGGTCGGCTTGATTCGTCAACGTAAGTGGCTCTTAAAAGCGATTGCAAGCGAACAAATACGTTTTTTTCCTTGGCGAAGAAATACGGCACGGTGAGCCACATTCCTACAGCCGTACCGAGTTGAATGTGTTTCAAATATGCATCTTGCAGTTCGAGATAATATTTGATTTTGCGTTTCTTTTCCGGATCTTCGTTTTCTTGGGCACGTTGAATTTGATCCACAACCGCAAATTCTTCTTTGGTGACATTCATGGGTGGAATAGGCACTGCAAGAGTAAGAAAGGCAAAATCATGGCCGGCCAGACCGGCTGCCAGTCTCTCAATTTGCTCAGACTCAATGGTTTCGCCACTGGTTGATTTCAATGCCGGAATGCCGGAAATAATGCCGGTGTATTTGGTCAACGGCGCCAGTAGCTCGTGAATATCGTCTGAGCTAAATGGTTTTTTGTAAACGTCCACGCCGCCGTAGACGCTGTGTAGAATTGATTTCAAGCTTTTGTGGGCGACGATATCGGGTGCGTCTCCGCCATCACCGTCGGTAATGTGCGGTTGCGAGATACCCATATAGTAGTTGACGCCTGTCTTACTGCCAATCACTAAAAATGCTAGGTTGGCTTTTTCTCCGTACAAGCCTGTGATGGCGTCTTCCATCAAATACATGCGTTTTGGCGGTTTAGACGGATCGGGATCAGATTGTGTTTGCTGTGCGTGCTGTTGCTTTTCTCGCTCGATATCCCACGAGCGCAAAATACCGTCCACTCTGACAAAGGTTAAACCAGGCACAGCCCAGCTGATGATATCGTCGGGAGCAACCGGGTCGTTATCTAGATTGTCAAGATCGTATCGCCGCAGATCGGCAATTTTCTCTTCCCAAATATTGCGACTATTGTTGGCTGCCTGAGTCATGTATGAGTTCGATTGCAACTAAATGCGGTAAATTGCTTTTGGCCGGTCAGTAAAAATTTGATTGATACTAGGCGTATCTTATCAAGATTTAGCTTTAGATCCGCTCGAAGATTCTGCCTTGATTGACTTCTTGCCTGAAGCCAAGTGCATTTTCTCGATCAATTTCTCATTCACTTTAGAATCTGGAACGTCGGCAAAGTCATGGCTTCGCAGGTTGAAGAGACCGGCTTCGGCGCCCATTCTGTAGGCAAAGAAGGTGCGTTCTTCCTGACGTACAACTTTGTCGATATTGAGCTTTTCTTCGTCAGAGACAAGCTCGAATTGTGGAGTGGAATTGACCCGGTTGAAAATATTGGTCATGGTCTGGTGTTTTACTTTTCTGCCGTCGATGGGGAACATCTGAGGGCCAAGCAAATCGCCATCCTTCTTGGAAAGGGCGAAGGTAACCAGTGTGCCGATATTAATGATTAGTTCGTTGCGGAAATCTTCCGGCAGGTGCTGAAGACTTTTTGTTACTCCGATGAATCCAATTTTGAATTTCTTAGTTTCTGAAGTGATGTTCTCCACCGTTTCTTTCTCAATGAAACTGTCGAAGTTATCGAGGTAAAGCGCTACCGGATTTTGCTTGGCACCACCGCTGGATGAGAGGGTCAGGGCCGCTTGTTTGACGCCGCTAACTATAAGCGAACCGAGCAAGTTGGCGTCTTGACCAAATTCGCCCTGAGGAATTTTCACCAGCAGGATTTTCTTCTCATTGATGACATCGAGAATTTGATGGTCGCCGTCAGGCTTGGTGAGAATTGAACGAATGCGCGGATTACTCAACATGGGGTTAATTCTGTTAAGAATTGGCTCCACCCAGGTAATCCACTGGTCGGTTCTGGCTAATTTCTTGTATCTTCCCCACTGATCAAGGAGTGTGGAGAATTCAATGCGCTCGTCTTTCTTGCGCTCAACGTTTTCTAAAAGCACGTCACGGAAGTCGTTGTCGTTCAGCAAGTTTGGCAAATCGGTAAGGGTTTTGTTGTTGGCCATCAAGAGCAATACGGCGTTACGCAATATGTCTGCAGTTTGAGCGTTCCATTGTGACTGCGAACCGGGGGGCTCTGTGTATATGGCCTTAAAGCCGTAAACGATTGAACCTGCTGCAGTTTGCACATCGCCCATGTCAGCCAGAGCCAGCGGGTTAAAGGCGCTGGTATTGCCCTTATGCGTGGGGTCAATCAAGATTACCCGTTTGGCTAGTTCTCTAGCTTTCGGATGAGCTGATATCCACCTGGTCATCAAGTCGATAAGTGTGCCGTCTGAGTCAATCAAAACTACTGCACGATCATCGCTCAAGATATCGTGTGCCACCATATTCGCAACCAATCTGGTTTTGCCCTTACCGCCTTGACCAAGAATTAGTACGTGCGGATTGGTTTTGCGCATCTCAGGCGGCAATGCCAGATCTTTGATGACCCACGGCATGGGGAACCACCACTTCCATTCCACCCGTTGACCGAGAGGCAGACTGCCTTTCTTCACGCCCTTCGCCAGTTGTGCACGCATTTTGTCGTGCTGTGCTTTTACCTGGCTGGGGATATATTGTTGTGTGTTCCAGATGTTGATCAGACCGCTTGGTCCAAACAAACTGAATGTGCTCATGACGAATGCGGCACCAACACCGACAAAGACGAAGATGCCGTTACCCTTGAGAAAATCGAAAATATTGAATGATTTAGCTGCGTTGCTTGCAGCGGTAGTGGCGCTGCCCGGAATCAAGTCGGCAATGGTACCTTCTTCCATGGGCATTGATTTGTCCAGCTGTCCAAGCCATTTCCCCTGCACTTTTGAGGTGTGAGCTTTATTCAAATAGCCGAAATTTGAACCGGACTTTTTGGTAAATTCCCACTGACCTTTAACATGCATTGGAATGTCATCGAGCAAAATTGAACCGACAAAGAAAATAGGCGGCCCTGATTCTCTGCCGTTGGCATCGACAAAGCGTTTGGTAAAATTCATGGTCTTCTTGCCTGGATCAATAAAGCCATCGATCTTAAAAGGACCTACAGCATCTGAACCGTTAGCATTGATTTTAGTGCCGCTTTGATTGACGACCATTCTGCCGTCAATAGTTTTGCCGTTGTGCCAGATGCGCATGCGCCATTGCCCGGCCAGCCGGATTGTTTCTTGTCGCATCGGTTGCAAGCCGTTAGCTTTGTCAGCGGCGTTTTGCGCGGTGGTAATCACTGGGCCGAGATTGCCCAGGGCATGAATTACGCCAAAAACCATCATACCGGCGATAGCAAGAGCGACGGCAATCAGTTTGATTCCAACTGGGAAACCAGCAAGGGTGAACAGACCGCCACCTGAGGCAAATTTGCTTCTTAACCTGCCGCCTTCATCGTCATCGTCATCATTTTTCTGCGGCCGTTTGCTTGCTCCTCTTGAGCGATCGGTTTTCTGCAGGCTTTTACCAGAGGTAGCCTTTAAGCTGGCTGGTGAACCAGAAAACGATCTTCTCTGCGGAATGTCTTCGTCTTCATCGTCACTGTGGGCGATTTCATCATCATCATCATCGTCATCATCATCATCGTCAACTTTCGATGGCTTTGGCTTAGCGACCGGAGCGGCTGTTTTTTTCGATCTTGAAGATTTGGCATTGTCCTCATCGTCATCGTCATCATCGTCATCGTCGTCGTCGTCAACAATGCCCTTTTTCGCTCTTTTGGGCTCGTCCGACAATTTGCTTTTTTTCGATTTTGGCGAGTCTTCATCGAGGGCTTGAGAGGGTTTACTCTTTTTAGTAAGCATGCTTTCGAATGTATTGTGCGGATCGCTTTTATCTGACTTATTATCAGCGAAAAATCCATCGCTCGATGATTTTTTGGCAGAGGGGGCATTATTGTCGGCAAAGAAGTCAAATGCAGCTGAAGTAGCGGCTTTGGCTACTTTGCTGACATTGTCGGAGCTACCACTGCCGGTGCTGCCTTTATTTTCTTTTGCTTTATCAGAGCCAAAGAAATCTGGTGCAGCAACGTGCGGGCGGGTCAACACAGGCTGCTCTCTGTGCAGATCAAAAGGTTCACTGGCAGCTGGTTTTTGCACTTCAGCTGCTTTTTCAGGATCCGGCTCGGCACAGAAATCAGGTTTGGCTGCGGAGGCACTCTGACCATTTTCGTTTTGTTGCTCGGCTTCCGGAGCTGCTAGTGCTTCTTGTTTATAGGCGGCATGCGGGTCTTCAGCGTCTGAGTGAGTTGACGCGCTGACACTATCCTCATCATTGTCGCCAGCCGCACTGCTGAATGGAGTGGAAACCTCTTCAGCAGCCGCATTCTCATTGAAAGTAAAATTGCCGACTGCTGCCGTCACATTATTATTGCCGGACTCGTTTTCAGGCTCTTGTTCTCTAACTTCCCTGTCCCAGGGCGCCTCTTCGGTGCGATTTGACGTAGTGAAGAAATCAGCGGGAGGAGCAGATGAATTTAATGCTTGATTGTTGGTGCTGGATTGACTGCCTATATCTTGAATGTCGGCGTTACCATTGCCATTGCCGTTACCGTGACCATTGCCATTTCCAGCGCCAGAAATATAGCTGTCGTCTTCTTGAACGGCGTTGTCGCCACCGGCAACGGCACCATTGCCAAAAAGATTGGGAATGAAATCTTGAAACGATGCATCATGATTGAAAGGGTCGAGGTAATTGCCGTCAGAGCCTGGCGAATATCCACTGCCACCGTTATTGCCATTTTCGGGGAGCAAGGTGGCTATCGATCTGGCTGAGACAATCCGCTCGAGAATCAATCTGTCCGGCGCTACTGACACCACCATGGGTGCAGCGGCTGAGGCTAAGGTAGGAACCATGGTGGCGGCAAATCGTGATTGGGCTGCACCACAACCTGCACATCCCTTCGCTTTTTGTTTAATCACTGCCCCGCAATTAGGACAGATGGCAATTTCCACGACTACTCCCGTCTCAAGCGACGTTGCATTCTATTAAAATATAGCCTTTCTCTTTAACAATTACCTAAAAGCTGGACGGCAGATCTGCATCTGTGATGCCGAAACACTACGATAGGCCTTGGTTTATACAATCTTACTAAATTGAGAACCGAGAGCTGGATGGCTGTGCGGAGGAAAAATTATCAGCAAGTGGCTTGCAAACTCATTTTAAGGGGAATTCTACATTTGGAACTTCGCCTTGTCAAGTGCTGATTGGGGCGCTTATTTGCGGCGTTTGCGGTATATACTAGAGAAGTTGGCGCGCACTGTTTGGTGTGGTTATTGGGGTGCTGAACCCAAGTCTTTGGATATTTTGGTGTTTCCGGCATTTCACTTTGAATTTTTACCTCGCTGGGCGGGTACATATTTAAATAGGTGCCTAAGGTGACATTAGGAAGGGATTGTTAGATGGCTCGCGAAGACAAGGCAAGCGCCACCAGTTCTACTCAGGACGCGCCTTCGGGAAAGTCTGGCGACCAGGATTCCACGTCTCTGGCAGCGAGGCGGGCCCGCTTGCGGGGAACTCTGGCAAAGCAGACTGTGCCTCCTGACGCCTATGCGCCGGATCCTTACCAGGTTGCCAAAGAAAATGCCGTTGCTGCCGCTAATGCCATTACTGCCGCAGCCGCAAATGAACCGGCCGCACCAGACCCGGTTATTGTGCCTGACCTGTCTTCAAATGGTGGAGGACAACATACGCCTGATAACGGCGCCGATCCCCTGGCCGGAATGTTCGGTGAACCAGAGGACATGCCGGTCATGGCTACGTCTGCGGAGTTTGACCTTTCGCCCATTGTCGAAATTTCGTCTGAACCGGAAGTACCGGAAGTAAAAGAAGTGGCGGAATTATCGGTCGATCAGTCTTTAGATTCAGAGGTATCTCCTGTGGCGTCTCCCGTCAAAGCTGCTCGCAACGATCGCGGTAAGCCTGCTAAATCTGCTGTTGAGTTTTCGGCCCCCGAAGTTGACGAGTCAATGAGCACTCTGGCAGAAGGTTCGCTATCCAGTTCCGAGTTAGAGAGTTTATTGGCCTCCGTGCCATCCAGCTATACAACTGAACCTTCACATAACGCCCTGCCCATGAACTATGTTGATTCGACAGAGATTTCGGCGCAAATGTCGGCGCAGATGCTGAATAGTGCTGCCACGGAAGTGCATCAATCGCAAGTGATTGATTTGCTCAATAATCTTGATCAGCAGCTGGGAATATGTTCGGTGAACATGGCGCAGATATCAAAAGCAGCCAATGAGCAGCTTGATATTGTGCGCAACCTGGCAGAGACAATTCAACATCAGGCCTTCAACGAAATTGGTTTGAGTCTGAATAGTTTGAGTGAGTCGATGTCGGCAGCTCTAGAGCCGATGCAGGCCGTGGGAGAGCTGGTGCCCGCCATCGATAATCTGGTCACGACTTTGCAGCTCAAAGGCAACGAGCCGGCACCGGTTGAAGAGAAAACCGGGCTTACACCAGAAGAACTGGTGCATTCGCTGGCTGATCAGTTATCTACCGGACTGATTGATCCCTGGACCTTCAAGTGCGCCTATATGGCTGTGTTTCCTTCTGAGCATCCAGCCGATCTTTTGCGTAAGCTGGTTGATTTGCTAGGTGCTCAGCGTATCTCCGGCGATTTCTTCCGCGCTGCCTATGACGCTGTGCAAGCACCAGATCCGCCACCGCGTGTTTACGCTCAGCAGAGCGGCGAAGTGCGCGAAGTTGAAGTTGTGCGTGTAGTCCAAGATGTAACCGTGATGGCTCAAATTGAAGAGCTGAGACAGCATAATGAAGAAATGCGCGCTCGCTTAGACGCTCGCGAAGGCGACTTTGCCGAGATGCTCGCCGCTAAAGATCAAGAAGTGCAAGACACGCAAGAAATGCTCAATTCGCGCTGGGAAGAATTTTCCGGCCAGTACGAAAAACTTTCAGACTTGGTGCAACAGCGTAACGAATTAATTCAAGCAAAAGAATCAGAATTGTCGGACAAAGATTCGCAAATTGTCCAACTGAAAACTCAGCTTGATGAAATGCGCGATCAGACTCGCGACATGGTTTCTGATTTGCAGCGCCAGCTCACCAGCACCAAAGCTGCCGCTGACGAACTGGCACAATCAAGGCCTGCTGCTCCGAAGCCGTCCGCCAGTTTCTTCGAACAAAATCAACCGCCGGCACAACCGGCTCTCTTTAACGATGCCCCTTCTAAGCCGCTCTTCTCTGCCGACCAGCAACAGCAAGTTCAGCAGCAACAAATTCAACAGCAACAGCAGGCTCAATCAGGATCACAACAGATCGTGGATGATCCGATGCAAACTCAGGCTCCGGCCCCAGTTGATCTGGCACCGCAACCTCAGGCCGCTTCCGGTGGTGCCACCACTCTTAATCAGGCCATGCCCAGCCAGGCTATTCCCAGACCGCAGGTATCTGCTCCCACAACTCCTTTTGCCGGAGCCACTGGTAGCTATGGCAGCGGCGTGCGCGCTCAGGTTTTCGAAGTGATTGTGCGACAGGCGTTAGCTGGAGCTCCGTGGCGTGAAATTTGCGCCGGGCCCATGCAAGTGAACAATATTTCGGCCGAAGAAGTTGAAGCTGAAGTGAAGCGTCGTCAGGCTCTACTAAAGAAATAGCTTACGGTGTTTGCGGCACTTTCTCTTGATTGCGGGCATTTAAGCTGCGTTCGGTCTGACGCCATTCTTTAACGATGGGGTCAAGATTGCTCATATATTTGAGCACTATTATTGATGGCAAATGTTCCATGGTCTGGCAGAAAATGAAGAACATCAAGCCGACAATGAGCGTTGTGCAGAGTGCAGTCAAGTTGCGCGTTATGCGCATTTGTTCTTCCATGCGTTTACTCAACTGATTGATTTGGTTTTCCAATTCGTTCAGTTCGGCCATGAACACTACCTCAAGTTACGTCGTCTTTTCTACCCGGTGGAGTGCCGTTATCATAACCGCTTGATAATATTGGCCTTAGCGCCCGGCTAAGTTGGCGTCGGCGAGCTGAATAGCAGCGGCCAGAGTACTTTGCTCTTCCACTGCAATTGTGCGCAGGTCGATAATCAGACGGTCGGCTTCAATTTTGCCTATTAGAGGCGGGTCACCGCAGCGCAGTTGGCGGGCGAGTGCGGCGGTGGAGACATCTGTAGTGACAACACTGAGCGCTAAACCGGCTGAGGGCAACAGTTCTCCAGGCAAACTGCCGCCGCCCATTGTGCTTTCAGTTTCGACAACGACCATCTTTATATGGGTCAGCGAGGGCTCGAGCAACCTGGTCATTTCCAGTGCCCTGTCCATAATGCTTGATTGACTTAATGCAGCAAACTGAAATACAGGCAAATTTTGATGGCCATCTACATATAGGTATTGTTTGAGCACTGACTCAAGCAGGGCGATTACCAGTTTATCTGCTCGTAAAGCCCTGTAAATCGGGCATTTGCGTAGGCGCGCCACTATTTCTTTTTTGCCTGCGATGATGCCGGCTTGCGGACCACCGAGAAGTTTATCGCCTGAAAACAAAACCAGATCGGCGCCGTTCGCCAGTGTATTTTGCACAGTTGGTTCAGGAGTCAAATCGTATTTTGATAAATCAATTAAACAACCGCCACCAAGGTCATAAACCACAGGAATACCGTGCTGCCGGCCGATGTCGCCCAGTTGTTTAATTTCAGCTTCTTCTGTAAAACCTAAAACTTGATAGTTAGAGCGGTGACATTTGAGCAGCATGCCGCTCTGGGGTGAGATTGCTTTTTCATAGTCTGCCGCTCTGGTTCTATTGGTGGTGCCTACTTCTTTCAGCAGTCCGCCTGAAGATGTGATTACATCAGGCAAACGAAAACTGCCGCCAATTTCAATCAACTCACCGCGCGAAACGATTGTTTCTTTTTGATCGCTAAGAGCTTTGACCGCGAGCATCACTGCTGAAGCGCAATTGTTCACGACAATGGCTGATTCTGAGCCTATTAGAGTGCTGAGCAGTTGAGAAACTTCTTCAGTTCTTTCACCGCGAGTTCCTTCAGTCAGTGAAAATTCTAAATTTGAATAGCCGCAAAGTGCCTCTCTCAGCTGATCCACTGCCGACACCGGCAGTGGTGCACGCCCGAGATTGGTGCTCAAAATAACGCCGGTACCGTTGAGAACTTTTTTCACGCCGCCGCCTAAAAGCTGCTCTAGCTCTTGCGCGACAGCTTCAGCAATGCTTGAAGCCGTGCAAGGAGCTTCTGTAGTATCACCAACGCTATTAGAGCTGGCGCGCAGTTTGTCCACGTGCATGCGCACCTTTCGTGTCACCAGTTCTCGCTTGAGCCGGTCGAATTTTGTCAGAGCAGGCTCGCGCAAGATTTTGTCTATTTGCGGCAAGCGAAAGTCTTTTTTCATTGACACGGTTAGATGCCGCCTTTGAAATTAAAGTAGAAAAGCAGTCCTTAAATCATACTGGGCAATTAGAATATGTAGTATAAGCGGGTATAAAGTACTGGAATTTCCTTGATTGACCGTTGTGCATCCTTACTAATTTAATGGTGGATTTAGCTGTGGGCAAGACTCTTAGAACCAAGACGCTCTATCAAGACAAAGACTGGCTACAGCAGAAATATGTCAAAGAGAAGCTCAGTACTGTGGAAATTGCCAAGATTTATCGCGAGACCGAAAATAAGTGGTGTGACCCAAATACTATCTCTCGATGGCTAAAAAAGCATAATATTGCTATGCGATCGCTAGCGGAAGCGCAGCAGAATAGACATTCAGTGGTAGTGCCAGCAGCGAAAAAGCGCAGTTCTTGACCCCGCGCTAGAGTTTTCTGAGTAAAATTTCCTCTTTGCTACGTTACGGAGCGCCGCTAATTGCGCATCCGCTCATCATAACTAGGGCCGTAGTGAGATAAAGTAATACATCCCGCCCTCCTGCCAGGTAAAACATGCAGTAGGCGAAAAACGAGAACGCGGGTAACCAGAAGCGTTTATCGTCATCTCTGACTGCGTGAGCGGCCAGGCAGATAGATAAAGCGATGGGCAAACCGAATAAGACTACGTCGAATAGCATGATTTTACGCAAAATTTTGGAATGAGGACTACCTGAGTCCATTATTCATGTCTCGAGTGTTATGTCCATGGTAAATACCGCAAAGCGGCAGTAAATCTAAGTTTCAGTCAAGGACAGAGAACAATGGGAATGTCAAGTAATGGTGGTTCACGTGGTCCAAGTCGAGGCGGTCGCCCGGGCGGCGGCGGCGGTAGACCTGGTGGTGGAAGCAGGCCGGGAGCCGGCAGACCTGGTGCAGGTCGACCAGGCGGATCCTATGGTGGGTCTGGGGGCGGAGCTCGCAAACCAGGCGGTTCCTATGGTGGCTCGTCCGGCGGCAGTCGTTCAGCAAGTGGCGGCAGTGGTGGTGGCTTCAGCCGCGGACCAAGACCTGAAGGCGGCGGCGGTGGATTCAGCCGTGGACCAAGACCTGCAGGTGGTGGTGGATTTAGTCGCGGACCAAGACCTGAAGGAAGACCAGAAGGAAGACCAGAAGGAAGACCTGCAGGTGGCGGCGGATTTAACCGTGGGCCAAGACCAGAAGGTGGCGGCGGTGGTGGTGGATTCAATCGCGGACCTAGACCAGAAGGAAGATCTGAAGGCGGCGGTGGTGGTGGATTCAATCGCGGACCAAGACCTGAAGGAAGATCTGAAGGCGGCGGTGGTGGTGGATTCAATCGCGGACCAAGACCTGAAGGAAGATCTGAAGGTGGCGGTGGTGGTGGATTTAACCGCGGACCAAGACCTGAAGGAAGATCTGAAGGCGGCGGTGGCGGTGGATTTAACCGCGGACCAAGACCTGAAGGAAGATCTGAAGGCGGCGGTGGTGGCGGATTCAATCGCGGACCAAGACCTGAAGGAAGATCTGAAGGCGGCGGTG
>ENA-ORBV01003148-ORBV01003148.1-microbial-mat-metagenome-genome-assembly--contig:-NODE-3148-length-33593-cov-14.225683_pt1 | contig 33593 bp, 24 predicted proteins | sample MGYA00237777_ERZ505514 | MGnify/ENA primary metagenome ERZ505514 (study PRJEB26160, sample SAMN06269048) | microbial mat metagenome | isolation source: Oligotrophic lake microbial mat | place... | reverse complement strand
GTATTAGTGAGGTTCCATGGACACCCATTTTACATGAGGCAGAGGTACCAGCCCCCAGTTTAAGGACTGGCCACCATTCATACTTTTTCACCTAGTACCACTCTCGAATAAATTTCCTTCCTTTTTGAATATCCTCCCAAACTCTTGGTCCCACCAATACTGTATACCAGTTGGTCCAGGCTTGCGCTGTACAACAAGGCCAGGATGCCCCGAGTCGCGATTCGCCACCCTGGACTGGCGCCTGTCTACATTCCCTTGGATTCAGATGGCATCTTGAATGGAGGAGGCTAGATTTTGACTACGTTGAACATTGAAGGACTACATACGATTTGGTTTGACATATATATAAATTATATAAATTCTTTAGTAAGTATAGTCCATTATTATCGACTTGTTCTCATCAAGGTCAGATCTTCCCCGCGCCTCTCCTGCTGCCTTGTGGTACTACCACAGTAAAGTTGTTTTTTCTTCTCTGCATTGGCAACTCCTTTTGTTTCTCGTTCGTGTGTTTCATGTCGATTCGAACCGTCACATGGTTGTTCTTGCCTTCATTGCCACCCGTTGTTGTTTAAGAACCGTTTACGACACGACCGAAAAGTGCAAGTCCGCCATGAACTGGCCTTTAATTCCAAGGCACTTTGGGAATTTGCCACGCAATTCATCAATTTCAATCTCCTGAATCTTTTTAATGTGATCGAGATCAATGACACTAATGCCCTGGGCCACCAAGTCTTCGCCGGGGCAAAAGGAAATATCAAAGCAGTACGGCAAACACTTGTCTCCGGGCTGGACAGTGCAAGGGTAGGAGGGACAAGCTTTGGCACTCTTGACATTGCCAATGGAGATATCTTTGTACCCCAAGGCACCCATTTGATTGGGGACGTCTTTCAAAATGGATTCAATATCTACCAGATCCAAATCACCACACATATAGTCATCGGCAGTGTTAGGAGGAAATTTGGGTTTCAAGTTGAACGTGAATTTCATACTGGCACATTCCGCCGAAGCCGTGGCCGCCACGGCGGCAAGAGTCACAAGAGATAGAAGTTTCATCATCTTCTTTGATAGTAGGAGTGTGGATTGGATTGGATTGGTGGTGAATTCGAATAGGTTAACCTTGAACTCGCTGTACTGTAGCAGTGGCAAGTATATAAATGGATTCTTCGTAGGTGATAGTGTTCGACCCAAGGAAAATAAGGTCAGTAGCCAGCGTAGTGGTACGGTGTGTGTCCCTCCTTACTTGACTGTTTGGATGCATCTCATGAGAAGCCGACTTGATCCTTTTAGGCTTTTACTGCTTGCTTGTTGTTGGGGGGCAGGAAGTCTATCTCTCCAGTCTTCTGTAATGACCGAGAATGGTGCCAATCGAACACGATACTGTAGTACAAATTCTACTGGTGCAGGTGGAATGTAGGAGCTTTTCGGATGCCGTCCAGCCAGATCGTGAGGAACAGAGTCATATATGTGACGCATCCAGTCATTACCATCATTCTATGATATTTTGCTGGGTAGCTACGAGTAGTTTCTCGTGCTCCAATATCGGCTGGCTGTCGTGCTAATCGGGCTAATAGCTAGCTAGCTGGTACTAGCTAGCTAGACTAACATCTACTCTGAGTACCGAGTGCGGGTAGGTCTAGAGTAGATGTAGAAACAACCCGATATTAGGGCAATGCTACTGCTCTAAGCTTTCTCCTGCCTAGCTAGCTAGCAGATGCCATGGCCATGCATATTCGAAAGACCAGGTAGGTCGTTATCTATTAGGATGGAGAGACCCTGGGGCAGCCTTGACTACGGTTCTGGCTGGTTTGCTAGCTAGCTAAAGTATGAATTGGCTATTGCTGCAGGTCCTTTAGGATAACCAGTCAGGAAGCTTGTGCTCTAGGCAAAGGCGAAACAACTTAACTTCAGCAATTACTACCATGTTTCTAATATCGTACATGCATTAGTTAGATTATATTGTTATGTATGTGTCTCCTCCTAGTAGTAGATTCTCCTTTCCAACAAACTTCAGAGTAACCAAAGGAGTCATCCGCCGCTTCTCGCACAGATACACTCCGCACTATCAACCCAAACGTTTTATTCCATCCATCTTCAAACCAATCTTCACTTTATCATGCAAACAATCTAGATAAAGAATATTCCAATCCGTCTTTTCCTTCGCCTCCTCCACCATTAAAGGCAACTTCTCTATCATCTCCACCATTAAAGCCAAGTCTAAACAAACAGTAGTATATTTAGACCCTCATGAATCTACGTTCACGACGTCTCTGTCCCATTTCGGACACATAATAATCGACCATGTACTTGTATTTGAGTCCCAAGCATGGACATCCTTGCAACATTTCATCAATGGGATTCAAGACACGTCGAACTCCATCAATGGTATGCGTTTGCGTCCACTTGAGAATGGTCGTGTTGATGAGATCGGCCACATCGGTAATGCCATCATAGGCTTCATTGGTAAAAGTACAACGAGAGCAATACCTCAAAACCTTGTCGCCTTCAAAGGCGGGATAATAGGGACAATCGGCATAATCATCAAAGACGTCGCACGTATAATCGGCGGCATCGTGACCCATTTGTTCCATGGCCCATTCTTGCCAAGGCTGCAACAAGGAGTGCGTGGCATTTTCACACCCATTCGTCTTGCAGGAAGCATCGTCATACATAGCCGCACTGTTGGGGTGCTTGTAATGCAACAACAAGTTGGCCGTGAATTCCATCACGGGAAGAGCGGCCGAAGCCAAGCTGGCCGTGGCCGCCAAGGTCAACAACAAACGAAGGGGATTCATGATCTAGCTAGTGGGGATATACTATATTGTTGTCTGATTCTGGTCAGTTGTTGGTTGTTGAGTTCAAAGGATGGATTAACGAGCTCACCAAAACGTATTGGTTAACTATTAATGATTAATTGTAGTGGAAGAGAGGGAGGGAGAGAGAGAAGGATGACCACTGGCGAAGGAGTTCTCTGGACCCTCGACACTCACGGCCAAGAACGCTGTGTGGGCGTCTTACTAAAAAAGATGCTGGTCAAAACACAAGCTCACGAGTTTGCTACCACAAACGGTGGGTTTACACGAAAGGATCTAATCGTTGTTTGGGAACTCTACTTTTGACATGTGGTCATTTTCTCGGTCATTTGCAGCTACAGAAAGGCTGGTAGTTACAACTAAAACAGGATCTCAGCTTACGGAGGACAATACCAGTGCGACACTGACGCTTGGGGAGTTTCTCGAGATCAAGTGAGCGCTACAAACTCCTGTAATGGATCTTTTTCAGATCTACTACGATCAGGAGTACAGCCAACCGAAAGATACCGCGAAATCTTCCACGTCGGAATGATCAATCAAGACAGTCATCCCATCGTATCAATCCAGAAGCCAAATCAACGACGCCTGGTGCCATAACAAACAATATCATTATATTCTGAATCTAGCTAGTCTATCGAAGGAGACAACCTAACTTCACACTTTACTCTTTGTTGAATAGGGACCACAAGAATGGCACCTCATTCCCGGTACCAACAATCCAAACTGTATCGTCTCCTGGAACCGGGTGCCAATCTTCATCCCTTGGAATGGATTGTCTATTATGGTCTCGTGGCTTGGTTTGCCACCTTTGAATCATCCTCCGACTGGGGTAACGCCATGAAAGAATTGGCCGCATGGAATGCCAAATGCCAATTTGTTCTGTTTCTAGTCATGGTTCAAATTCCAACGCTACTGACAGGACACATGAGTTATGTCGATTTGGGATGGCCGGCTGGGTTGATGGTCATGGCCCTGAATTGTCTGACGTACAGTAAACAAGGAGGCTGCCCCCTTCGTACCAAATTAGTGGCAGGTGCCATGTTATTGCATGGCACGCGCATGTGGATGGGAGCATCCTATCTCATGTTTCCCTACCTTTGGAAGGCCGAATTTTGGTCCCGATATCAATATGCCAAACAACGATGGATCCAACATACGGGCGACGATTCGGGCTGGTGGTTGAAACAACAACACGATACCTTTATGCAATGCAATGCCAATTGTGTCGCCTTGGCCATTCCCATTATACTCGCCACCACCAATCCACGGACGACACTGCATCCCGTGGAAGTCCTTGGCTTTGCTGGTTGGTTGGTCTTTTGGAGTCTCGAAAATTACATTGATGTTTCCAAATTGCTTTGGGAAACACAAGCCAAAGGCGCCGGAAATTTGAAAACGGCAGTCTTGGGATATGATGCTCCCTACAATCGCGACACGTATTGGTTGTGGACCACCTGTCGACATCCCAATTATTTTTTGGAATGGATGTGTTGGAATTCTTTTTTTCTCATGGCCTTGCCTTCGGGCGTTTTGGATTTGGAGACGGCGACGTCAAAAATGGGAGTCGTGGTCGTCACGATGATGGCGTCTCGCCTCTTTTATGATTGTTTGGTCTATTGGACGGGTGCGGCACCGGCCGAATCTCGATCCGTCCAACGACGACCCAATTACAAGGAATTTCAAAAAACAACCAATGTATTTTTTCCCATACATGTACCGTGGGTCAACCATCATCGAACTCCTGGGTGGCCTCTAGTAGTGTCCGAGCGCAAAAAACAATAAATCAACCACAACAACCCAACCCATGGATATTATCAAAATATCCATGTGAAGAAATGCAAATAAAATAGCGTCTATAGAGTTGTCTTGGTGTATTCTAGCTAGTAGCTGTAACTGTTCACATTTAGTCATTCCCCCGACCCCCGACCGTGTGGCCGCTATTCACAGCGTGCAACAACTCCACCGCGGGAGCCACCTTTTTGGTCAGCGTTCTTCGATCGTACGAGGTTCGTTGCATTTGGATGCTGTGTCCCATGTACAAGGCCAGCGCCTCGAGTTGCTTTTCGCTAGCATTGCTTTCCCGAACATGGGTCACCAACATGTCTCGCAACAGGTGTGGATTGGTTCGTTTCCCCGAATAGTGATAACAGGCTCGACTCACAATTTGATAAACGGAATCTTGGGTCAAGGCTTTGCCCGTACGAGGTTGCACAAACAAGGCCGTGTTGGATGCGACGGGGGACAAACAAGGCCGCCACTGTGCCAAGAAATCATCAATCCAAGGAGTCAATGGTTCCGCGAGAAACATGGTAGGACGTTCTCCATAGGCTTTGCCCGTTTTGTAATCTTCGGGAGCATGTTTGATGCACCAACAGCCCGTGTCGTCATCTTTTTCAAAGTTCCTACCAATGTCCAGCTCGCGAATGGTTCTTTGACGATCGGGCACCGATGAGAAGATGGCCAAGATGAGGTACTTTTGAAAGAGTACGGCAATTTTTCTGGCTTGACTGTCATCGCTTTTTGTAATCTTGGCATTGGCGTCTTGCTCTTTTTGTTGCTTCATCAAGAAGACGAGTTCTTTTTGCATTTCTTGTACGACTTGCAAATATTCGGGCCACGACAACCACTTTTGCTTTTCATCGCTGGATCGTGGTGCGAGACGTTGTCGTTTGTTGGCATCGCGATGCAACTTTCGAATTTCTCGAATCATGGGAATATCATCAAAGGATTTTTCTCCCCCATAACTGGGATCCGAGGTACTTTCCTGGCTGAAACGAAATTTCAATAGTTTGGTAATCCCGCGCAACAAATTGGCTTCGTACGAGACAGAAATGCTGCGAGTGGACCGTAGCCACAAGATAAAGTTCAATACGACATCTGCGGAGTGTTTTTCCTTGTCGGGGAAAATAGTGTACAGGGAGAGTGGTTGTGACTTGTCTTGATGATGATTGACATTGTCCTCATTGCTTTCATTGATATTGTCATTGTTGCCGTCATTGTGGTATGTGGCAACATACCAGCCAAGAAATTGTTTGGCGTGACGCATATACACCGATGCGGTGGCTGGACGAATGATATCGTCTTGAGACGATGTAGCAGGTCGTGTCATGAAAGTATAAAATTCCCCCAATTCGGCCGCCATTTTGGGAAATAATGTTTTGAAATCTGGAGCAAGGCCATAGTCATTCGAGGTTGTCACCGTTGTATTGTTGCTGTCGTCGTTGTCGTTGTTCGTTCGTTTTCGTTGTTTTGCTCGTTGGTTGACAACCACGGACTTGAACAATGGTCGTTGGACAGTGATGGCAGCGTGTGGTTGTTGCTGTTCGCTTTTCTCATCCTCAAGTTGTTCAACGGTAGCATTAGTATTCTTTTTCTGTTGCACGGATATGGATCCCACCTCTTGTCCGTTTATTCCTGAAACGTGATGATTGTTGGAGTTGTGTATCATATTATTGGGAGCCATCGATTCTGGCTGGTTATTTTCATTCCGTATCTTTGACATGGAATTATTGATTCCAAACAAGCGATGGCTGTTGTTGGAACCATCCATCTCCTCCATACGATTGTTGCTGTCATAATTCATGCCATTATTATTATGGTCCTCATGATGATTGTTGTTGTTGTTGTTGTTATGGTTCTGTTGTCGTTTCGTCAACAAGGCCATGACGGTAGCTCTTACTTGATGGGCCATGAGCGGTGGCAATTGAAAATCCGAAATCAAAATCGACGAAAATGTTTCGGGCCTTGTCACAAAGTCTCGTGCCAAAAATAAAAGTTCTTTGTACTCCACATCAACGCGATTCATTTGGTTGTCGTGTGGTCGTTCTTCCACGAGGAGACCCACCTCTAGTAATCGACCAGTAATGTCACGACAAGTGGCACTGGAAAAGCCTCCTATGCGACGCAAAATGGTTGGAAACGACTCAGACGATATGCCATCATCTTCGTAGTCATCATCATCATGATTGTCCACATGATTGTACAAAGTGGTCACCAAAGAATGATAATGGTGGTGGTGCTGCTGCTGGATACTCGTACTATAAATGAAATGCATATCAGGTGGTGTGTTTCCTTGTCTGGAGGATGCCCGTATTCCTGTAGGAACCAGCAATTGCCATCCAGTAGTCGTAGTAATAATATCCGAGTCGAAGGCAACCATCAGAAGCAGCATCCACAACGACGACGACGCCCGTAAACATGGGAGCATCGTGCTCAGCTTCAAGGATGCCAAAGAAAAAGTATTTACAAAAATAAATGTGCGCAAGCTACTGGCTATAGGTCCCCTCCAGCAAGCAAACACCTGGGCGCCAACGTAATACCATTCATAGATGATAATGTAAAGTACAGCACGATGAAGGACGCCGCCAACTGAGTGTGCTGGGCTGTGATGAATGATATACTGTATCTCCTGGAGGAGAGTTGCCCAGAGTTCCAGAGCGGCTCAAGAAACCTCAAGAGATCGTGTAGGTAGCCCCGTGGGCCCAGTACACAAGCAGCACTGTCTCTCTCAGTGTACCTCACCAGTTCTTCCTTCGTAGACGCAAAAATGGGATTAGGAAACCCTCTATCTGCGCATTGTCTTCAGTGAGCTCAACTAATTTTTTAGACAATTCTATGCTGAAACAGTACCCCAACCACCTAGTTGAACACCGTCCTATGGGAACCACCGAAATGCATACTAATCTAGTACCACAAAGCGTGCCGAATCAGCATTGGCTATCCCCCAGGCCACAAAATCACAACCTAAGCACGACAAACGCATGTAGCCAATCATCTGTTGATGTCTACTTAGCCTGCTGTCATTGCATAGCAGATTGGTCGCCAACTAAATGTGTTCCTTTACTTTGCCTCAACAACAACAACGTTCCGGTACTTAACCCCTTGCCCCATAAAAAACACAAACAAACAAACAAAACATGCCACCCAATAGCACCCCACATGACCTTGCCGATGGCATCTCTGCTTTGGTAACTGCGATAGCGGATGCGGAGGATGCAGATGATGAGGAGGAGGGGGAAGAAGAAGAACAGACAACATCCAACGAGGTATCAACCCCGCTACTAGAATGTCAGTCCGACCAAGATTCACAAGAACAATTTGATTTGCAAGCCCTTATTGATGAATGCCCTGCATTGCAAGCCAACCACCAATCGGCTAAAAGATCCAAGTCCGCCCTCAAACATCTACGTTTTTTTATGCCCAGCTTTTACAGATACAAGGGGGAAGCCGACAGAATGGTGGACATAGAGGACCTGGTATGCCAAGGAAGAGACAGCGCCGCAATGATCTTGGGGCAAACCTATACTAAAACCGGTGTTGATCCAAAGAACAAGGCTACTTACAACCCAAACGCCAGGTCCACACAATGGTTCAATGAAATGATCATTCATTTTAGTGGGTACCTGGTCAAAGCTCGCAAGTGGTTAAAGGTCAACGCTGACTGTTTGAGTTATCAGGCTGCAGCCAATTACCTCAGCGACGTGAAAATTTGGATTTTGACAAAAAACCCACACCTTGCATCCTCCGAGATCCCTGTGATGGACCCCAGTCGTTGGAAAGCTCATAGGAAGCAAATGTTGGGAAACATCATATTGCGTTGCCGCGCGGACGGAACAAGGGTACACAACGGCCATACCCCGGCAAGTAGACAAGACCGAAAAGCTATGGCATTGGCATGCGTGTGGTTGGGCACACCAGAGGGAGCTGAATTTTATCATTTAAACACATCCACTTACCACTTCGCAGGCAGGGGCAGTGAATGTTCACTTGTTCTCAAGAAGGACACATCCACCAGACAGGTGACAGAGGGCCACAAAGAATATGAAACACTCCATGTCTTCCTCAAACGTCACAAGACACACAAGGAACAGGACATGTCCATTTTCGCACACAAACAGTTCTGGCACCAATGCTTTTTCTTCTCTCTCATGTACCGCATACTTACTCTGCAGGACGCCGATCCCTATGTGCTTCCGCTTTTTGCCGGGAAAGCCAACGCAACAGACGGAAAGGGCCAGGTTGCCAGCAAAGTGGCCTCTCACTGGACAACCATATACAAAAAGCTGCTGCTCATTTACGAGACTATAAATCTCCTCGCAATATCTTTGTCTGCTGGCCTCTCCTCTCATAGTCAAAAGAAGGGTGCCAATCAGGATATGTCCGGCATTCTCTCAGTAAGCGGCCTTGCACAAATCTTTCGCTCAGGATGGCAAATCCGTGGAGTCCACAGTTTGCTGGAGTATGTTGTGGGAGACCAGGTCATGCAGGACCAAGCTGGGAAGGCACTGGCTGGCTGGACAACTAGCTATGGAAACGATGTAATTGGGGGGGAACCACCTAACTTGGAGGACATCACCACCGAGAGGGATCAGCTCACTGAGTTTGTTAACCAGGTATTCGCACACGACCCCACCAACTGGGACCAGGGGGTAAAGGAACTGCTTGTAGCCAATTTCATCAGGTTTTACGACGAATTCATCGGAGACCTCTGCCTTAACCCAAACTTTATCAGACCACAAGCTCACCCTGTGGTCCAATTGGTTCTGGACAAATTGGCCGTGGCTAAAGTAACCCCAGCCACATTTGACAAATGGAAGCAGGAAATAAACAGAGGATTCCGATCCAGGAATGTAGCTGCCTTGCCACTGTCCATGCTTGACCAACGACAGCGTACAGAAAATAGCATCGACCTTCGTTCACTGGCAGGATCACTTAATACATTCCACCAATTTGTGGAGGATACCAATAGTAAGTGTAACAAGAAGGACAATTTATCACCAACCGTTTCAAAAATAACACAAGCTCACCTTATACAACAAACAGCCAACCAGCAAAACGCCGCGAGTGATGTCCGTCAATTGAAAGTTGAGAACCAGGCATTGAAAAAGAAATGCAACAAACTCAGCCGGCAACTTGATCAGATACAAAGGGACCAGCAGAAGAGCATTATTGTCCAGGACGACATGCGAGCAGCTGTAGCCACATTGCTGTCCGCTGTCCTGAAGGATTCTCATTCCGAATCCTTGGCCCACCCGGCCCAACTAACACCGTCCCCAAAACGCAGAAGATTGATCCAGATTACCCCTGATGTGGACGGTGCCTTCTCCGACGCAGTGGAAGAGGACAGCACAGACTCATTCCTAGAGTCAGACACCGCCCCTCCCACCACAGGCAGCCTCCTTGATATGAACAGGGTATCCAAAGTACCAACGGACGTTGGCAAAAGCTTCATTGCTTTTTTCGAAAAGGAGCTTTACCACTGCTATCAGAATGATCTGGTGAGTCCTCAGTGGAAAGCGGTTGGAAAGGAAGAAAGGAAGAAAGCAACTCAACACATGTCTCGGGCCAAAGAAAACGTTAAGTTCATTCTCTTGATAACAGGAAAAAGTCCCACCCTCAAACCCAGATGCCATCGGGAGTTTACGGCATGGCATGCCGGTCTCTCCTCCCTTCAGGCAGAGGCAAAACAGTTGTGGGAAGAAAAATATAGAGCAAACAGAAAGGATAATTGGACACACGCGAAAGTAATCAAAGTGGCAGCAACCCTTCATGATTCGGGACAACGCCTTCCACTAGAAACACCACAGTTTCTACAGGACATGCTCAAAAATGTACTGGTGAGTAGCAGGAAAAGGAAGGACGACGAACATTAGGTATCAAACCTTTGGAGACAAAGATGATTACACAACCAATAAATAGTGAGACAATTTTATAGTAATTATTTCTCTCTACAAAAACCACTGACCAATTCTGCCAACTTGTTTACCTGTGATTCCCGCCAGCCAGTGCCTAACCAGGCATTTGGGTGGAATTCCGAAGGTGGTATCACCACCTTATCGTTGTTGCTCCCCTTCTCACTTGCTCGGTCAACCTCCACAGCCACCCCGATCCTTTCTATGGTCAAATGCTCAGCAACCCTTTTGCATGCTGGTATCACGGCACGTAGATCACCCTCTTCAGCTGCGGCCCTCACTAGGTGTTTTGTATATAATTCCCAGCACAAGATCAAGGCTTCCGCAAGTCCCGGACAACCGGAGGATCCTTTCTGCACTTGTCCATTGGCACCCCACAGAAACTTTCCAGGATAGTAAAGACCAACAGGCGACACATCTAAAATCCAAATACCCATCTCACCCAACCAATCTAGTAGTTTGCGTCTCTCTTGCAGCAGGGCCGATATGTCATCTGGTTTGTTGCCTCTGCCATTTTTTAAAACCAGCCTGTGATCCACTTTGGCCAGCCCAGCTATTAGTTTCCAGAAATTTGGAGTTCCGGTCGACTTGCTAATGGGACGGGGACCCTTCATGGCTCCTTTTAGTCCATGCGTTGGATTGTGTGCCTGGTTAGTGTAGGTGAACAAGCCAACACCCCAGAGGGAACGATATGCATCGCATAATTCATTGTCCGATATGGATTGCTCAAATGGGGTATGGCCAGGAGACTCAACCAAAATTATTACCCTTACCCTCACAGGTCTATGCTCCAGGCTATGCTGAATGTTGGCACGAATGACAGCCGCACTGTCCACTGGTAGCTGGGGATTCACAGCAGACACACAAGCCATTAGTGACTTTGGTACAGACTCGTTCCCCTCTACCTTGAAAAATCCATCCACAACACACTCTGATGTCTTTTTTGGGCAATCACTGTGTAATTTCTTTTGCTGATACGGGTCATGCCTCCTCATCAAACCCTGTAGCATGGAGACCTTTATTGCAGGGCGTTTGGGCTTGGCCCGCCTCTTTTTCTCCTTTTTCAATATGGCAAACCTTTTCGCAACACCACGGGGGAGTAGTTTTTTCCCTACATGCTGTTCCAACGATTGCTTGGTTTCAAGGCCACGTAGTTCATAGTAGCTACCACATCTCCAAGTTACCCTGGCTGTTTTGTCACCTTCCCGGATACGTTTTTGGTTTTCGACCTTCTCGGCACTCAAGGTAGGCCCGATGTGTTTCTTTTCTTTTGAATGCAGACGAATTTGTGTTCTCCATAGACAACTTAGCAGCTGCTGGTTGTCCTCCCCCTCCGCATTCAGTAACGGAATGCCAAGTTCGTCCACCATCCTGGGATCCCAAAAGTACTGACCAGGACCCTTCTGCAGAACATTCTCCAATTCACAAGCTGTTACCTCCACATTATTTTTGGCCGTGGAAAATCTATAGGGCTTCCTTTCCTTTATTTTAATCTTTGCTGGTTTCTTCCTCCTTATCTTCTTTGCTGGTTGTTTCCTCCTCTTCGTCACCCCTTTTCTGGAGTGTTGTTTTTTTCCTGGGGGAGCCATTGCATCCTCTGGGATGAACCAGTCCGGAGTCTTGCGTTGACGAAATATTTTACCTACAGCCGGAACAACATCTGGTTCTGTGACATTCCCTGCATCCGGGATGCACCCTTTGCGATTTGTGCGCAATTGTCTGTGTAAATCCTCTTGCTCAACAGCGTCCTTCCACGCACAATGGGACACATTTACAACAGCCACAGACTCTGGCTCCCCTGCATCAGTAACCATGGCACCCTTTGACCCGGGATCATCACCGGCGACAGCATCCACCTCCCCTGGGTAAAAAAAAGGCGCCTCTTGCTCACACGCAGCAGGAAGAACAACCCCTTTTGCCTTTGGCTGGGACAACTGCCGATCCACCCCTATTATGGTGACTTTTGCTTCTTCATTTATTTCCATTTCTTCTTGTTGTTGGCGTCTCTCTACCTCTCCCTTGTTCGGCACCTCTCCCTTCTTCGGGTATCCTTCGGCGTATCGTTCCGTGTCACATTGCGTAGTTGATTCTTCTACTAATTCCTTTTTGACCTGGCACCACCTGACATCTGTTTGGCTATTTCCGTTAGTAGCTAATGCCATCTCTTCCAACACTTTTTGTGGACATGGCCACAACAATGTGTCTGGGCTCTCCATCTTGAACTTGTGCCGTGGGTCCCTTTTACATCGCATTCGGTACCAGTCCAAAGGATCACCACCTCGAATTCTGCTTTCCCAGTGAAGAACTTTATACTTTTTCACTGCGGCCTCCATCGTCCTAGCCCTAGGGGCATCCTCTCTAGGGCGGCATGCGGAGCAATGCACAGCCAAGAAAATATCCTTGGACTCCCGTCCGCGCAGGACATAACGGTGTTCCCCTAGTAGTTCCTTTACTAGTAGCCAGACGTGATGCGCTTCCGCCCAATCCAAGTCACTCCATTTGTCACCTCTTTGGGACGGCCTAGGCAAGGAAGCAGCTGACATTGCAACAGCCAACATCTAACAACACACTAAGGGGTTTTTGTTGTAAACCAAGTCACCAGACTGGAATCATTACCCGCTAGTAGCTAGCTAGCCAAAACAATAGTCATTTGGATAGTCACAATAGAAAATTTCACCCCCAACGCTAATTTGCAGAACTGTGTCATCTGGCCTTCTACTACCTATCAGCTGGCTATTAAGCTAGCTAGCTAGTAGTAGTCGGTCTGTCTAAAATGGATCTTGATCTTGGCCTCCCAGTTGCATTGGATATCATAAACTGGCCGCCATGACTTCACACTGATACATCTCTACCCCTAATAGGCAAAACTACGTAAACTAGCCATCGGTAAATAATTAGAGGTGGAGAATTTCCGCACACCGGCCATCTCATTGTAAAATTATTCAATTACTAATGTCAAATGTGGACGGCCAGGCTTGGCCATCTAAGTCCAATATAACTTCTGTCACAAAACGGCCGCAAAACTATTTATTCAACACTCTGCTAGCAGCACTCACAAAACTATTTATTCAACAGCCTGCTACTCACAAATCCGGCCTCAAGCTATAATTATTTATATTACAGCTTATGATATTTCAGCCTGGCTAAGCTACCAAACTATCTTCCATTGACGTAGCGATTGAATTGACTAAGGACGAAATGAATGAAGTAATAGAACTGTCCTCTGACGACGAAGAGCCCTCAGTAGCAAATTCTTGGCATGACATAACAGACTTTGTTGATGTAATTGTGTTGGGTCCACCAAAGTCAAAACGCACGTTCCCTCAGTTTGTGAACCCAGGTGCACAAGAAGAAGCTACATTTCGGAATTTATTTTTGCAAAGCCTCCAGGTTTCTTATGGGTGGGTCCCAACCCTTCCCATATGTCATTCTCTTGAAGCTGTGGAATTGGAAATTACATTCTATAGAAAATTACCTATGAGTTTCTTTGTTGGGGACAATCAGCAATCCGGATTGCGGAATCCCAATTTGCTGGGAACGAGACCTTTGGATACCCAAGTACCGAACATCGGCAATCTAGCAACATTTGTATTTGATTCACTTCATGGAGTTCTGTATGCAGATGATAGTCAGCTGGTGAAAGTGGTGATGTTAAAAACGTACCACATGGATCCCCCATTTACTGGGAAAACGTTGATCAAATTCAAAACATCTACCAACTCATTAGTGTTGTAAGGTGGGCCAGGAGGCCAGGTGTTAAAATAACAACAACATTAATGATATGTGGATTTGTATAACATTTTGTAATCCTCCTGCTCCACACCCTGTAATGGTTCGGTTCACCGCCTTGGCTTCATGGTCTGAGAATGCACCATTTTGCACAAGGGTTCCTCACAGGCATGTTCCTACCCCTGAGGTACTCTCCCTATTTTACAACTGATCAGTCAACTCTTCCAGGTGTTCTAGGCGGCTCTTGGTGGCCCTAACATGCTCCTCTTCAGCACGTTTGTAACCAGTGAAGAAATCTCTCTTTTTGTTAGGATACTTCCTGCGAACCATATCAACAACGCAGCCCGGCAAACGCTTCCTATCAAGGTAACCAAGTACCTGGAAGATATTGACACTGTGCCACCAAAACATACACCAACGTTTCTTGGAGGGAGTAAGATCATGAAAACTGTAAGCCACGCTGTCCCCGTCACACAATCGTTCAGACGCTTCATCAAAGATAATCTCTCTACTGTAGTGAATGGTGGAAATAGGAAATTGAACGCAAATGCAGACAGCGATGCCACACATCTGTTTGCACTGGCAAACAGTAGGAGGGTACAAACATTCATCATCTTCCTCGTCATATTCACATTCGTCGTCGCTGGTAGTCTTGGAAAGAAACAGAGAACGGGCCTTCACATGTTTAATGAAACACCCTTCACGAAGTTGTTGCTTTGTATAGAGTTTATAAAAAGGCCGGGGTACCAAATCCCTATTGAAGCATGCCATCCAGCCAACATAGCTGTGCTCCTGGATGTAGTCAATAGCGTCCCAAGACACGTAAATTCCTACCGCATTCTTGCCAATGCTGCAGTCTTCTGGTTTGGGGGGTGCTTTCCAATTGAAATAGTTAATCAACAGGATTGCTCTGATTAGGGCTTTACAGTCCAGCTTGTCGGAGTTATCGCACCAGATCCAATCCCAACTTCCAACCGTAATGGTACCGCCTGCCTCGAAACTACAAGACTCCATACCACTATAAGATGTGTTCAGCTGTGCACGGAAAATTCCCATGGCACCATCCATGACAACCAACTTGTGCACAGTAATAGCGTTGCTGAGTGATTTGTACCATACAGTGGAGGTCATGTGGTGAAGTACGGTTAGACGGAGACTACCGCCAATCTCTCTAGGATGCACCGCATTTGCAGAGCGAATAACTACATCTTCTTCACCTTTTAAAACCGAGTCCTCAAGAAATCCCTGAGAGGCGTCAAGGTAGTAGCAGCATCTGAGAAGGGACATGATCAATAGGATGAACGATAACAACGTAACGTGTATGGCACAAAAGTTATGTTGCACGACCACGATGTTTCACCTGTCCCAGCCCGGAAAAGCTGCCTTGGATGTACTATCGATGTACACTACTACTAGCATACCAACAAAAGGCCAACGGGCAACGTTACCAAAAGCCAAAGCCAATGACGCGAATTTTAGTTGATGATAGGAGGACGCACAAATACTCCCTATTATCAGGATAAATATTCCGCATATTCAGGATCAATCAATAAGGCCACATTGATTATAATAGTTAACTACTTTTTCTAAGCAGAAGATCACCTTCTATCGTTACAACTCTCCTGTTGCTTTCCCCTTTTGGTACTGGCGGTGCTTCCACACCATTGCGTCCATGTTTTGGATCGCTTGCTTCTCATATTTATCACTGGAGGCAAGAACATCATCCCCGCTCAGCTTTCCCCGCATTTCATCCAATGCCAACTCTAGGGATCGCCGGTGATACTCCGCGTTGACATCAAGTATGTAATCTGGGATGTCCTCGCTACTGGAGTGCTCTCTTTCCTGACGAAGTGTTCCATTCATCTCGACCACCGCATGGTCCATCATGTGTACAATGCTTGACCGCACACACTTGGGCACTCGATCACGGCTGAAGCCCATTCTCTTCATGAACATAACACCACACTTTTCCTGCATGAAACCGATTGTTTCGCACATGACGTTCCTCATGGCCAGGGGCGGATACTCCCACACAGACCTCAATCCTTGCTCCATGGCAAGGCGGTTACCCTCAATAACACAGGGTCGGAGAAAACAATGCTGGCAGCTTATAGCGTGGCTGAGCTCTACGTCCTCGAATAGCTTCTTGTATTTAGGAGGCTGGTACATGTGTTTGTTCATACTGGCGGAAAACTCGCAACTAGTAATAAGATATTTTTGCCAATTGTACTTATCTCGATTGAAGCATTGCTTCAGCTTCATCTGTTTGCTCTTCGATTTTTTCTTTGGAGGTGTGTATGGCACACTGGTTGCGATTTCTCTCATCAGAACATGGCTTTTTTTTCTAACTACCTCGCCTGCCGAAAGGGCAGTTGCCTTCCTGATTTCTGTATATTCGGTTAACATTTTTTGGGAGTTATGAGAGTAGCTAGCGCACATTTGTAAGCCAAGAAGACTACTTTATTTAAATAATTGTCACCCTCAAATTCAAAATGGACATAGCCGGTAGAAACGGTACAATTAAAAAGAACCAGTAGAAACCGTTTATTTTTTTTTGAATTTGAAACCTATGCTAGAATTTGAAACCTATGTCAGAAACTCTAAACTACGGCCAAACCCCGGGCATACATCCAACACATTTATTTGGAATCTGGATTGAAAACTAGTAATCTAGAAGTGGAAAACCTTTTGATCGCTACCAGCATGGAAGTTTCCCCGAAAAAGACACTAGAGCCAGTCCACGAGCCAACTGGAAATGGCTCCAAGAGGAAGCTGGTCCTAGCAGCTACCGACACTATTGCGAACTCACAGGATATACATGTGCCCAGAACGAAATATGGGCACGGCATGTTTGGCAAATACTGTTCTCCAGTCAAAACACTAACCAAAGACATTGAACCACCCACAGCCTCCACAGCAGGGAAGGCGGATAGAATCATACAGGTTATTGGAGTCCCCGTGCCCATCGAGGAATTGCTGCAGCATCCAACCCCTGGGCGTTGTCAAGATTGCAACAGAAGTCCCTGCATCGTGTTTGACAGGAATGCACTCCAAGAGGTCAACTTAGCCGTCCTTGCCTGGAACACAAAGGTTAATGAGGGTCTTGTCGTTGGAAGTAGATTCTTCTTCTCCATCAAGGTAGGGACGGTATTCTCTCGTTTGCTGGGATTGAAAAATAAGTTCTCCCAACCTGATTGTGTCCAGTACTGGAAATCGGAGCATTTCCCCCCCACCTATCTACCAGAGGACTACCATGACGTGTCTACCAGGGTGACGAACAGAGAGGTGCAAGGTCAGATAGAGTACGAATATAGACACGACAAATCGGATGATTCTGATTCTGAAAGGGAGGATGAAGGATGGGAAGGAACCATACCTCCCGTGCCCAAAAACGTTTCCGCAAACGCTTGTTACTGGTGCAAGTTAGAACCTTGCATCGTGAAGAACGAACAAACATTGGAAAAGGAAAGAAAGGTAGTGGAGGAGTTGATTGTCCTTGAGAAGCAAGGGAAGAGAATGCATTACCTAAACTACAGTCACGCTGTTTACGGAATGTACAACTTCGCCCTTGGGCACAATGGAGAGCGTGTGCTGCTGCCGATTTGTGTCCAATGCCATGTCAGTGATTGCTACACCAACATGGGAGAGACGAGAGTCAAGTTCAGGGGCTACAAACATAGGGTCTGATGGTCCAGGTACCAATAAAAAACTAAACGATAGCAGCCATCCAGTTAAAGAACCTAAAAACAAACTACTCTCCAAACTCTAAGCAACAGAACACTAACAGAGCTTACACGGTTTTAGCTCGTCAAGGCTAAGCTAATTCCTAGGTTGCTACTTTCCAAACTCGCAGCAACAGAAAACTAATGCAGCAGCTCGTCAAAGCTGGATGTGTATGAACTAACTTGATTTATAATGCAGCTTATAAGCTCGTCAAAGCTGGATGTGTATGAACTAACTTGATTTATTTCCTCTATTTATTCAATTAATCTTTTGGCGCTTGGGGCTGCCACCCTGCTCAGTCAACATCCTTTTCATTTGGCGCATCAAAAGCTTAATGTTCTGGTCTCTCTCAAATGCCTCCGCCTCCAAACGATCAATGGCACGTTGCATCATGGCCTTATCCTCTCTCCAGCCTTCCACGTTGTCCTTCATGCTGTGTATGGCATTGACATCCCAGACACCACAAAGGGCAATTCCTAGGTCTCCGTGTATGGCACTGATCTGCTCCTCCATGGTGTTGATCTTGTCTCTCAATAAGGAAACAGAAATAAGTGCTCGATCAGGTGGACCCCCTCTTACAGAGGATTGACACACTTCCAATGTTTGAATCCTTGCCTCCATTTCAGAATCTAGCACCAAGGTCTGGAACCGGTTTTCCAGTTTGCAAAAATCTTTGATAGTGCTAGAACACAAATCTTCGCAGTATTTTTTGTTGAGTCCATCTGGTAAGTTGTCACGAAAATCCCACTTGAGATCGTCAACTAGTTGCTCCAGTTCCGTCACCCGTTCCATCATCCAGTGTTTGACATTGCTTTTCGCTTGGGTGGTGTCCTGAAGCTGGCCCGCAACCGTCGTTTGGATAGCTTTTTCCAATCGGTCCATTCTCTCCAAGGTGGAGGCATGAGACGATCCTGTTACCTTGGTCAGTAGCAAATCAATCTTCCCCTCCACCAAACCAAGTTTGCGGCCAAAAATGGCTAGCTCTTCCTTCATCTCGCCTACCTTCATGTCTGTTTTTGTTTTGCCTCGGTCAAGTATGTTGCTCCGGCGTTCTAGAGCAACAAAACGGGATTCGTGGATTACGGACTCGGCCATTGCTATGCTTTACAAAAATTAGGTTAATGGGCTGCTACCTAAAATTGTGATGTTCCGACTTCAACAAAACCAAACAAAACAAACGAGCATACGACTTGAAGCGGTGCCTTTCATCAGATTAGATTTGAATATTTGAAAATGGTTGGATCGTTGATGGTCGAGCTGCACTAACTACACCAACTTGGCCTCCTAGTTAAATATCAGCCCGGCTCGTGCATCTTATTTGTGCTGGTAAGGCGCGTGTGGGAAGTGTCCAAAAACGGTTAACATCATCGGCCAGAACCGTTAACACAGAATCAGACCGGCTGGTGTGTCCAACCTTGGTGGCCAAGAATGCTAAAACATCCACTTGGCTACCTAATAAAACAACAGGCCCGGCTCCCTACCCCTTGCCTGACAGCCGATACTGTTAAAACATCCACTTGGCTGCCTAATTAAATTACTAGCAACGGCTTGGCTTGGCTTGGGCGGCTGGTGTAATAAAATAATTAGATATCTTACTCTTGGTCACTTTATCAGTTGTTTCGGTAACTTTACGTTAATCATCGTTTAATGACTCCTCGTTAATCATCGTACGCAAACAATGGCCAGATCAAAACAAAACCCAAGGAAAGACAAATTTTCGGTAGTCATAGCTAGACGAAAGATGGCAAGGGAGAGATGTAGGGAGATGAAACCAGGAAACAAGAAACCCCGTCGATTTAGACCAGGGACAAAGGCCCTTCGCGACATTCGTCGGTACCAGAGGTCAACAGAGATGTTAATCAGGAAGGCACCATTCCAGCGACTTGTCAAACAGTGCAGCCATGAGCTCTCTGTTAAATACCGCTGGCAGGGAACCGCACTTTTGGCTATGCAGGAAGCTGCAGAGGCCTTCCTTGTTTCCGTTTTCGAGGACGCGAATCTATGTGCACTCCACGCCAAGAGAGTAACACTTTTTCCGGCAGATATCCAGTTGGCAAGACGAATTCGAGGAGATCGCTACTAGTGGTAGCACCTTAAATTTGACTATTAGACTATTACCACTATTACACAAATACATACCGCTACTAGACTCATGACCCAGAGGAGTCGTTTGTGTCCTTATAGGAATCGTGGGAGCACACACCGGAACAAGGTTAGAGTCGCCACGCCAGTAGGAGTCTCCACGTCTTGGTAACGTGGCAACTCCCTCTAGATAATCTTGGTAACGTGGCAACTCGCTCCCAATAATCTCGTCCAAAAAGAAGAACAACAAATTGTGACACAAATTATCTTATCACCACTTCAGACACCTTTCTTTTCATAACTCTCACAATCAAAAATGGCCGAAAAAACTGAAGACAAAGGAGTTCTCTACATGGGATTCGTCCCACCCGCCATGGGTTGGAATCTACAGCGCCCAGGAGCCACAACTGTCGCACACCAAGTGGATCTGCACTTCCCACTTGAAATTCGTATTCCGGACCAACGAGACCTCGACATGAATGCACCAGATGTAGAGATGGAACAGTCTGTGCTAGACAACGATGAGACAGTTGACATCATGGACTTCCGGCATTATTTGTTTTGGCAACGAGAGGGCCATGTCATCTGGTGGGTGATGCAAAGCGTTTTTGGTGTATCCCATGCATCAGAACTTTTGTTTTTTGTTGCACTCTACCTTCTGTCCCTTACAGCAAAGCAAATGAATGTGCCTCCCTATCGTTGGTCCTTGGCGATTTTTCACAAAACATGCCGCATGTTGGCCTTCATCATGTATGACGAAGATCTTTATGGACGGGTCTGGTGGCGCTTTGACAACCAAAACTTCCAAGAATGTTATGCCCAGGTCAAGCAAATTGTCAGCAGTTTGGAGAAGAAGGAGGTGAACGGCAATTGGATTTTGGTTTTGCCCGCTTGACAATGGTGTCAGCTAGGTTCACAAACACAGGCACCGCTGTTGGGTGTACAAGAACACTGAAGAAAATTACTATCATAATCACTTTTATAGTTTTAGATTTATTTTGCCATTCCATTCACTGCCATTTAAAATTTGGAGCAAATGTGCATGCTGGAGCACGGGCGCGAGCTGCACCAGCCAACGAATAATAGCTGTTGGCTGCCCCATAACCATACCATAATACCGAGCCATAATGCTACGCCACGAAAATAATAATCAACCTTTATTTTGTGAGACTACATAGCATCAGCTAGATAGATAGTTGTAAGTGAGATCGGTAGTTGTAAGGCGTTAACCATGGCTCCCAAGAAGGGCATGGTCCCACGTAGGAAAAAAAAAAAACCAGTGACTAGAGAAACAGCGGTTAATAGGTACAGCCATGGTGATCACTTGATGATTGTGGGAGGACCGTTACAAAAGGAATGGTGGTTTGCCGAATTTCAAGACTACAACTGGAACGACTGCAAAACAGCCCGCTGCATTCTATACTGCCACAAATCGAACGGGGAGGAGGATGCCAACCAGATTATCACAGTTATGCTGGAAGATCTGGTTCCAATCGATTATTCTGTAGTGGAACCTAGTACCCAGCGTATGAAATTCGGTAACTCGGTGTTGAAGATGAGTGATTTCAAATGGTGCTAAATCATTATGTGTTAGAAACACTTTTAATTACCAATTCCACTCCTCGATTGTTATTTAGAATTTCCACTCCTATCTTCCTTATTGTTTTCCAATTCTCTCAAGAAGTGTAAACAGTAAATTGTGATGTCCGCGAGTTCTCTGCTGAGACCATCCATTGCATCTTGGTATACAACAAGATCGGACTTGTCTTTCCATTGAATCAGCTCCATTAGTTCTCCCAACTCGCATAGTAGGCTGCAAACAAGAGTGGGGGTGTCATAATTCTCCAGCCAACCTCGTTCACGGCTGCACTGTGTAACCAACGCCATTAACTGGGGGAGATTTTCCTCGAACCGCTTCTTTACCACGCCAGCAGGGATTCCAACTAGACTCCCCTTGGTTTGTTTATTGCTGAGTTTTACATCCTCGTCTCTAGATATGCCTGTTTGGTTGGAGTAGGTGGTGTACTTTTGGATTTCAACTTCGCCTAGGCAGAGCTCTTTTGGATATTTCATCTTGTTGATCTCAGTCTTCTGCTGAACAACCTCTACCAGGTCGATGTCAAGAGCACCAGCAAGGGAGTACACCCGTTCCATCACGGTGAGGACGGGATGTAGGGCCTCCTCCTTGGAGGCTAGCAGGACGGGATGTATTGCCTGGGAAGCTAGTATGCCGATGGAAGCGGCAAGAGAGAAGATAGCATCGCTGATGCGTTGGGCCGAATCTCTTGGGCTCCTTTGGTATCCCGCTGTTGACGTGTAGTGTTGGATGGAGTCAGGCTTCCAGCAGAGACAGAAGGCGATATCTTCTCTTTCATATATGGCCACTGCCGGCCTCACTTGATTGGAGTTGCTAGTTGTCGCGGTATTGTTTGGATCCGCTGTTGTTGTAGGGGTAGTGGTTGGATTCACCATGACGGCAATGGTAGAGCGATTCTAGCCACAACTGTGCCATTGTGGGTGTTTAATTGTGCGTGGAAGCAGCACCCCGCCACGAAATTGTCGCTCATTGTCCCGTGAGCAATGCCAGAATAATATCTTTGTGGCTGGCGTATAGCGTTTTTGTTACTGTGACCCAATAGAATTGTTATTGCGACCCAATAGAATTGCCACAGCAACCCAATTAAATTATAAAATTATTGTAAAATTATTGTAACACTTTGCCTGCAATGAAGGTGGTGGTGAAGAAAAGAGGACACCGGGAGTTCACGGTAAGACTGGTCCACGAGGTGGATCTTGCGGTAGTGGACTACACCAAGGTGGAGGGAGTGGAAAGGAAGATCCGCAATGGCCCTTTCGTGAAGGCGTGGGAATCGTTGTATGTCTGTCACAAGGAAAATGATTACTCAGATTACGTTTTTAAGCTAGTCCTAAAGGACATAGTTGATTGCAATAACAAGTCTAATTTGGAGATTACCACAATCGGTAGTTTGATTGAACAAGATGACGACGTCAACTACATTGCCTACAAAACGGGTGACGGGGACCAGCAGGACATAGAGGGTGTGCGGAATTATCTGTCCAATGCCACGGAGGCTGTAGGTAAGTATTTTGACCAACTAACTAATTTTTTCAAACAGGAAACCAAGGCTGTGTGTATGGAACGCCTAATGATGCAGATCTTTGCTAGCTTCAAATCCGAGAAAATCACCAAAACAAAGGTGGTCCAGATAGACGAGGAGGAGGTGGTGGTTGAAGAAGAAGAGGAGTCCAGCGAGGAGGAGGGCATGAACGTTGATTACGATTTCGATAAAGAGGGATAAACAGCACCAAGAGATTTAAGATGATTCTATTAGATAATTCAAGAGACAAATAAGATAATTCTATTAGATAATTCTTGTGAATTGGTGCAGCAATTATATTATCATCGAATAATCCATACAAATCAGCTGCAACCATATTTTTGTATGCGCCGTTACATAACCCGGCGCGCTATGGTGCTATGCCCACTAACCAGAAACGGTCGACCCAGGGGAGGAAGGGTTGCTCACGAGCTGTCCAAATGGAGCACGTCGAGATCGGAGGTAATAGCTGTCGCTGTCGTCGTCTTTCCCGAGGTTCTTGTCCCGGAAATACATGGACATCTGGCGCACATCAGGATAGCTAAGATCCGGATCCTCGTCGTAATAACGGACACCATTGACAATTCCCGCTAGAGTGTTGTATCCGTCATCCAAACCACGTAGCTCCCTAGCCATCTTGTTGTGGCACACACCCAATCGGAAGTGGTGCTGCAAATCTCTTTCTTCTTTTCTGTAAAGATTAAACAAATATTTCACACAGCAAAGGAAAATCACAAGAACCACCAGAGCCAGCATAGGTTTGCTCAAGAGGAGATCGGATAAGCGTTCGCCGAACTCCAACACCTTACCAAAAAAAAACTCCTGTGAAATGTCTTTGAGTGCACTGACTAGCGATTTGATGGTGTGGGCGCAAAACCAAAGGACAGTCTTGAAGGGATAGAGAGCAGCGCGCAGCATGCACAACAATGTGCCTGCGATCCCGGAAAGTAGCAGGTAACCCAGATGGAAAAAGGATTTCACAGTCGAGCAAGCAAGAGACCATGCTCCAAAGGTAAAGCTGACAAGGGAGCTGTAAGCTCGAGCCCTCCAATCCCCAGTCAGTGTCCAGACGTTTGAGCATTGGGAAGCAAGGCATTGGAAAGCCCAGATATAGGTATCGTTGATGTAGGCGACCGAGGCAGCGATGAATGATCCTAGCCCATGCCAGATGCAGGAGAAGACAGATCCTATCACATGACAGATCCAGGAGATAAAAGATCCAAGCCCGTGCCAGATGGAAGAACAGAACCAAGCAAGGCCATGCCAGATCCCTTGCCCGATGAAGGATAAGAAGGATACTAGCCCATGCCAGATCCAGGAGATAAAAGATCCAAGCCCCTGCCAGATGGAAGAACAGAACCAAGCGAGGCCATGGTATCCCGAAGTTGATTTCGATACAAAATAATTCCAGATGGTGAAGGTCTTGGAAGCAAGGACGTGGGATGCCAAAGTAGATTTGGAGACACACAAGTTCCAGATGGTGGATATCATGGATCCAAGGAGATGGAACGCCAAAGTAGATTTGGAGACGCAAAATTCCCATATGGTGGATATCATGAATCCAAGGCCGTGGTATACCCAAACAGATGCCCAGACGACCAAGGTACCGATGAAAAAGGTGACCGACTCAAGGATGGATAAAGGTAGGACAATAACCGTAAAGATAAAAATAAAGACAGGAAGGACCACCAACCACTTGCATAGGGTCGTGGCCACAACCAAAACAAATCCGTAGACCGTCGTTGGAGTGACAATTGTCCAATCGCCTATCCCCGTGAACCAGTTGCCCATCGTCGTTGCCATGCTCGAAAAATCCATCTTGGTTTTTTTGTTGGTTAATTTTTTAAGTGATAATAATGAATGAAAAGTTGTTGGAATGATTTGTAGTTTACATTATGAAGTTCCCACGATTTTGCATCTGGAGTTAACACACAGGCTGAACCGTTTCACCCCAACGGTTGTATCCCACGCTGAACACTCCGAACGGCTGTTTCCCACGATGCAGGTGCTGAACGGTTGTATCCCATGATGTTCTGTTTGCTGAACGGTTATGTCCCTGATGTTGTATCCCACGCTGAACACTCCGAACGGCTGTTTCCCACGATGCAGGTGCTGAACGGTTGTATCCCTGATGTTGTTGTCACGGCATCAAGAATCACAACAGCTACTAGATGTAACCGTGGAAGATTTTCCACGCTGTCTGTAGTGTAGGAAGGCAACTACACAAGTAGCTACTACACAATAGGTCGCGGGACAACTAGCTAGCTAGTAGGTAGTATGATTAATATCAATAGACAACTATTGGTGTCACCACTGATGGCTACCCAACTGACCAGTCCAGAGTGGTCCCAATAGAAAGAAACAATTGAATGGAGTTGTAAAGAGTGGTCCGTTTGATAGGATTCATTGCACAGATATATGTGGTTGGGTCAGGGTTATCCCGCAGATTACACAGTTGTTTGTTGTAGGGTCAGGGTTATTGTTGGTAGGGTCTGGGTTATTCCCGGATGCCTAGAATCCGCATGATGTCCCACCCCCTTAATTGTCATTGGTGGTGTGTCCTATTACTAGTATGGGTACTGGATATTTTCTCAACAATGTTTCTGGCTACTGGAAACTATTGGCAACCACAGGTGGTATGTATTTTATTATCAATAGGTTGGATTGTTGTGTTGCTTTGAACATAACCATTTTAGTGGTTTACTTTGATTTTATATCTGTTGTTTTGAACTCAGCCAGTTATGTCCTTGGAGTACGATGTTACGGTAACAACCCCATGCGGGGACAGTGTTGTATACACCAAAGTTGCCAGGGATAGCAAGGTGGTTTATTCTCTCAGGTACATTAGCGAGAACCAAACTTTTTCTGGTGGTAGCCAGCCCGGCTGGGCGGCCAAGGCTATTCTTGAATTGTACAAGGACCCGAGCTCCCCACCTACCATTCTCGCAGAAGACGTGATGAGCCTAATCGTGGTATGCCACAAACTAGAGACTAATTCTGTTTGCCTAACGTTGATGGATGATAACTATTCTCTTTTGTTTGGCAGGGCCATTGGCGACGCAGCGGAGCAATTGTCAAGACTCTTACCAATGGCGTCTCACCCATCAGGATCTAGAATCTATGTGCGTCGGCACCAGTGGTACTGGCGTACAGCCCCCTTGGCAGATGGATGCATCGTGGGCGGTCTCTTGGTTGTAGAAGAGTGCGACTGGCAAGACGGGCCGTCAGAAGAGCAGGAGGAGTTGTGCTTCTGCTACCAGGTTGATCTTAGCGAAGCAGCGGTAGAGACAGTAGCGGACAACCACGGGGTGGTATTCACGGCCGGAAGACATAAAGTGTTGAAGCACCACCATCACCAGCTATCGGAACCAATGACCATATCCTCTGTATTCAAGGGTCTATTTTTGAAAGACCCCAAGCTACGGCTGGAGTGGCTAGAGCTCGCAAAGGAGCTACCTAGTTGCCCGATTGTTTCTGGCAGGTGCAATCACTGCTGCGAAACCAATAGATTCGCTGAGTGTGTACTAATAACATATCCATTTAAGAAGTTGGAGGACGATATGGATGCCGACAACCGGATGTTCCCAGCCATGATGAAACTATTTAATTGGGCCCGCCCTATTGGTACGTACGAAAAAACTAAACCCCTTGTCCTTGATGACTTTGACTATTGTGACAAGAATTACTTTGTTCTTGGCTGGTACAACAACAAGTTCTGGCAAGATGATGGTGGTTTCCAGGGGTGCGACAATTGGCACGTCCTATGGGAGATGCACTTCGGAATCCAAACTAACCTACCTAGACCTAGGTTGTTAAATTTTTCAGAGCAGTTATAAGAAATATAATATCATCCGCATATGGTTTTATTATTTTATTGTTTAAGTTTGTTTCTATTTTTTATATTGGAGCCACAAACTGTGTTTGTAGTTTCAAATACATGAGTTTGTCTGTCGGGGTTGATCGGACCGTCCTGCCGTGATGTCACCAAAACGCTGCTTCACTTTGCAGATACAGGAGTCACACAGCCCAACCTCCTCTCCCTCTTTGACTTCCGTCAATGAGCCGCATAATTTTTCGAGATTCTCGACCACCTTCTTGAGGTTCTCTACTTGGTTCTCCAGATCCCCTACTTGGTTCTCCAGATTCTGGACGTATTGCTTTTTGTTGTCCCTGGCTTGCTTCTGGCGTTCTTTTAGGGAACCTTGTGTCTTGGTGACACAACGAAAATCCCTGAAAAAGGGAGGTAGTTTGTCCTGGTCCACGGCCTCCGAGGCTTTGAGGTCAAGGGCTAGTCTGATGCAGGCTCTCAGGTGCTTCTTGTGTTTGTTGAATCCATTGGAATACGACAGCCCACTGTTCTCCGGGGTTCTGCTAACAGAAAGTACGACCCTCTGACGGCCAAGATGGTCTGGTGGTTCTAAGTGTTGTTCGCTTTGCCTCATGAAGTTTATAGCCTGCTTCACCCTCTCATAATCTTTTCCAGAGCCTTTTCCGGAGCCTGTAGTACACGGCCACAACGTGGTTACCTTTTTGCATAACCCTGGTCGGCATTGGCACTGCATGTACACAGCACCCTGTGGCACTGAATCAAGGCTCTTGTAACGGGCCTTCTTGGTGGCTGGCTGATTTGCTTCACTCTCGTGGCTTGTGTTAGTGGTGTCTGACACGCACGCTTGGATTGCCGGGGTAGTTGTGGTGTTGTCTGGGGATCCTGATTGAGGAGCAGGAATGGAAATGGATCCGGTCGAGCGGTACCTACGGTGAACATTCACTGGCACTTTCCTAGGCTGTAAGTTACTGATTGGACGTTTGTGAGTGGCGTCGTCGATTTTAGTGCTCCTGCTGTCTCTGTTGTCACCACCAACTGTGTTTGTTTGTTGGTAAAGGGTACCTAGCAAATCTGTAACTGCTGGGTCAGCTGTTGGTGTTGAGGTAGATGTTGGCTGATGGAGATCATTCCGACTGGGTAGGTGCCTGTGATTAGTAGATGAGTTGATGGTGGCGTTGACGATTGAAGAGGTCTTGTAGCTTCGCAATTTGTTGCTTTTGTTGTTGGCAACAAGTTGGTGAATGGGTGACATCTTGTTCTGTGTTGGTGAGGGCGTTGGCAGTGAGAAATGGCAGTTCACAATGATTGCCCTTCCGGCCATTGCGGAAGCTTGGTTGATCAGCTGCTCGGTGTGGTGTGTTTTGCTGTTGATGGCCTGTTTAACATAATCCTCGTTCCTTCCGTTGTCGAGTAGGTAAATTGCCGCTGTCAAGAGAACACACAGACTTTCCAGCTCTAATTTGTCCTTGAATTCCCAGTTAGAAATAGACGCCAACAAAGGTTTGTTGCTATTGCATCCCAGATCAAGGATCCTGCTTAACATGTCATTCTTTGGCATATCATGTAGGTTTAGGTTGAGTATCTGCCATACCGTGACTATGAAAATGCGAACTTCGTCCAAAGCGAAATGAGGAATTTCTGCCTGCAGATAATTCTTGCGACCTATGTTGTCATCCGCGATCTGTTTCATCCAGTTGACTAACTTGCCGGCTACCTCCAATGCTACCTTTAACAGCCCACGGACCTGTTCTTCTCTTTGCTTAGTCCGTCTGTTGGGTTTGTTATCTGAAAATGTAGCACGTGGTGTTGAAGTAAATTAGTGTTTGTGAATTTAATCTTGTACATTTACACTAAAAAACACAATACCATGAAGAAAATCAAATAATCCATAACTCACCTGCCATGCTGATAGATCAATTCGTATTGAGTTACTACTAGTACCGTATTTCATCTCCTGTTCGACCTATTAGGTCGTGTGATTTGTCGATAATGCTGGCCACCCAAATGTGAGTGCCGGCTGGGTGTGACTGGCTGGTATAGAGTTGAGTCGATATGTTTGCTGTTGGTCGATTTTTGTGTTGGATGTTAAATGGCACCACAGGCACTAAACACTTAGAAAAAAGCGGGCGAGACTTTTAACTGTCGAATGCAAAGTAGTGTGGGTAGTTTACTAGGCCTCCAATGCCAGGAGGAAATTAGTAGGTCGCCGTAACATTGACGGTAGGTCGTAGCCGGCCAAACCAACTGGTTACTTTATGGTAACGTATATAAAGAATAGGGTTGGCCTGCGCCTTTCTTTATTAATATAGCTATAGCTGACGCGCACTTCCTCTGTTGATGTCCGACAAACATATATCCGACCGTTGGGTGATCTTCCAAACGTTGTTCCGATATGTTACAAACGTTCTGTTTCCCATTGGCTGGTTTTTTGCAACTACTAGATTTGATCTGATTTTGATGTGGATTTGATGTGATAGATAACAAACGTTCTGTTACGAACGCCTATCCCATCGGCTGGTATTTTGCTACTAGTTTTGATCTGATTTTGACGTGGATTTGATGTGATAGATAAATGTGCTAACATTATGTTACAACATGTATGGACCGTTTTCTCTGTTACAGCATGCATGGACCCATACAAGACCATTGGGGATAATGAAAGGGGATTGGGAACAAGAGCGAGTCCACGCTACATCAACAAGAAGCAAGAATACAAAATAATCAAAGTTCATAAAGACAATATAACAAAGGTTTGGCGGAGAATGTCAGGAATGGAGAATGATTCAAAATGGGCAAAAGTCTCTCCTTGGAGACTAGTACCTTGCCAAATACCAACTTCAGATGCGGGCACAAGGAGTCGACAGATAGCAGACCAAAACTACATGAAGAGCTCAGCTTATGTGACTAGCTCTAACTCGCTTCATGCTGGGCATCATCCTAATTTTGGATACACTCTCTCTGTCCCTGGTATTGTTAATAGTCCTTATGGTTGTTCGGAAGCTTACTACAGGAACGACCAAGGCCATTACACCCCAAATGCATATGTACCACCAGCTACTGGTTACTCTCATGTATTATATTATAACAATCCTGGTCGCTATTCCTTTCCTGAAAGCTACCAACAATTCAGCAACATTATGGTGGAGGATCTCATGGAGCGTGCCGGGTGGCGGGGAAAACATAGAGGGATGATAGAAAGCGCAACAACTAAAGAAGAAGCGGAGCTAAACCATGACGTATTTAGAATGGACAAGGAGCTGTTGGCGTGTCCCTGGCGAATGTATACCCTTGTATACAACTGGAGGATCATGGGTGAACCTCCACGGCCCTTGGATAAGCTTCTATCGCCCTTTCAAGTTATTCGTAGTGTGATGGGCTACTCACTGGAAGAGGCGATTTTTGGAAAGGAAGTGACCATCAAGCCACGTCGCTATGGCATTGTTGGTAGGGAGCGGTGGAGGGATCGGGCGGTAATTCCTAGCGTTGCAATTGAGCAATGGATGGTCTTGCTTGTTCAGAATGTCCATTCAGTTTTGATAAGACAAGCCAGGATTCGTTTTGGGGAGATGCAAAAGTTGCCCTCCTGGGAGTGCATACAAGAAAGTTGGAGGTGCTCCTGGGACCAAGTGCATCGGCTGTGGTACAGCTGGCCTGGTTCATGGGATCACGACGTTCGTGCTGAAATCATCCATTGGATGTTTGATGCACTCGGATCTTGCACCGCGACGGAAGAGATGGAGATAAGACTTGGGTCCAAAGTGAATCAAGGCGTCGAACTGTTGCGATCTCTTCCTGTGAACCCTCTACCAGCACCTAGGCCACTTTTCGATTATTTAACTATTGTTTCTGCTATAGATGATGAACCCATTTCGTCCACTCTTGAGTTACCTTTTCGTAATCCAGAGTCTGACGAGGTCTCCTGCAACCCCGCAACGGGAAATTTTATGGGTTCTACGGGCTGGGAAGATCTTTCTGATCAAGACATCGCGGCGGCCACCCTACAAGCTATATGTCGTGGGTACCCTTTGCGGCGTGTTCTGGTTTGTAAGAAGCGTTTAGCAGTTACGGTACAAGCTATGTGTCGTGGGCGGCGTATGCGGTTAGTTTTTCTACAGAAGAAAGGTTTAGCAATTATGTTACAGGCTATCCGTCGAGGTATTGCTGGTCGAAGTCTGACTGCACGACGTTATCAATCAGCAAGTACGTTGCAAGCTATTGTTCGTGGGGGATCAAGTAGGAGTTGTTTTTTGATGAAAAAGAAAATTGCTATTATTATGCAAGCTGTCCATCGGGGCATTGAAGTGCGACGGTGCGAAATCGTTAGAAGACAAGGCATTGTCAAGCTACAGGCCCTTGCAAGAGGACTATTATCCCGGTGTAGTCAAAATCAAAAACCAATATTGTCCACTACCCATTTGGAAGCCGGTAGTGCACTGCTGGAACTGTCACAGGCCCACTTTGAATGCCTTGAGGACGATTGGGAGGAGGATAAAGAGGGAGACGGATACGCTATGGTACCAAACGAGCGCCCAATTGCAATGGTGTCAGAGGAGTGCCGAATTGGCGAAATGTGTAAACCCCCTGTCGCAGCCACGGTCGCAGTCGATGTTTGCACACCTGTTGTGAGTGTAGAAGGGGTGGTAGCGAACAATGCTTCTGTTAGCAAGATAGTAGAGGAGGAGAGATCCCTGTCACATAAATTTGTTGGAACTGATGGAACTCGGAAACGTAAAACAGATACAAGATGTCTCCCGGTTTCAAAAAAAACGGTTACCAAAAAAACAAAGCGGTTCCAGATAACTGAGGGAGTAGCTACCAGGGATTACAAAGAATCAGAATCAGTGCCGAAGACCAACATGGACACCAGGGCAACTGAGAATAAGGCGATAGAGTTTGAGACCAAAGTTGGGAAGACAACCAAGTCAGGAAATAATGAAATGGAATTGAACCATGAGAAATCAACTGAGAGTGGTTGGGATGACCAAAAGGCGAACGCAGTGACAGAACGTCCCGGCATGAAAGACACTGATTTGAATGAAAGCAGCAAGCAGCCAGATCTGCAAACGAAGCACAATATGGACGTTGTGGGTGAGGACGAGACACCGAAATCCAATCTGCCGGTTGCAGTTAATTCACCCTGTGAAGATAAATCGGATACCCAACCAACGAATGGAAGTAAGGGCTCTCAGAAAACAAACAAGGGGGGAAAGAAGGGTCCCAAGAAAAAGGAAAAGAAAGCAATTAAGCACTTCAAATTACCAAAGGGAGACAGGGATCTGTATGCGATTCTTTATATGCCGGAATGTGAGGAAGAAGAAAAGATCGCATTTGATGACAAGGCATCCAGTGCAGCGTGCAAACAAAGGCGTGGAAAATGGACAGCTGGCGGCAAAGACTGGGTGAATGATTGCCGACGTGCCTACAATTCTATGTGTCTGCTTCATTGCCGCATGAATTATCAAGGACTTATTGGGGAAGGTTGGGAGGAGGAAGATGCACTGGCTGTTGTTGTCGGGTTGAAGATGCACCCCCAGAATGCTGTTCAGCGGGGGGATGTAGAGGCTTGTATGGCAACGTGGCTAGGAAGTGTGGAAGCAAAACAAGCGGTCGAAATTGTTGGCCAGGTTGGGGCGGCTCTGAGAGGCCGTGGGATATGGACCATGCTGGAAGAAAAGACAGCCATTGACAAGGCATGGGATGAAGTCGACGCAGCAATGAAAAAAAAGGGGGAACTCGACAGCAAGGCATATGGCGAAATGTATTATGGCTTGAGAGAAAAATACAAGATGGATAATAGAAGAAAGAATGTGGCAAAAATTGTGGAGGCATGTTTCCTGGAACAAGCCGAATCGTGCCTTATGTGCAAATCAGAGGTACATCAATTTGTAGAGGAATTGTAAAAAAGGGTGCACTATTTCCATAATTTGTTTGGTTCTACCAATCCAGCAATGATCACAGTAAACTAGAAATATAATTTGACATTGGACATGCCTTGTGTAGGGACTTCCGTGGCATTAGTTGTGCACCTTTTCTGCTTGTGAAGACAGGTTAGAATTTTGGACACAGCTACCAAACTCATGGAGCTGTGTGTTTATTCCTTTTTCCATGAGACCTGTTGGCCAAATGGGGGTTCAACAACCAAGGGGCCCACCACCAAAACTCAAATGTCTATGTTGATGTAAATGCACCATGCTAAGCAAATGAGCAGTGAAACAGCAATGATGGAAGTAATTGGTGGGACCACAATCAGAGAAACCACATCCCCATCTAGGCAAGGTCATGTGAAGATGCAGGAGTAGGCCAACAGCACCACCAAAAATGTAAAACATTCCACAACAAATTCCATATTCTCCAATCCTATCATGAGTAGGTCAGGTTAGATATTCGAATTTTGGTCACAGCTGCCAAACTCATGGAGCTGTGTGTTTATTCCTTTTTCCATGAGACCTGTTGGCCAAATGGGGGTTGTGACAAAGACTAGACAGTCCACATCTCAACAACCAAGAGTCCCACAACCAAACTTCAAATATCTGTGTTGATCTAAATCCATCCAGCTAATAAGAAATGCACTGAAAACAACAAAGTTGAACATAATTGGGGGAACCACAAT
>ENA-ORBV01003147-ORBV01003147.1-microbial-mat-metagenome-genome-assembly--contig:-NODE-3147-length-33594-cov-6.204493_pt1 | contig 33594 bp, 22 predicted proteins | sample MGYA00237777_ERZ505514 | MGnify/ENA primary metagenome ERZ505514 (study PRJEB26160, sample SAMN06269048) | microbial mat metagenome | isolation source: Oligotrophic lake microbial mat | place... | reverse complement strand
CTGCCTGACCCCCCCAAAAACTTCGACACGGCGACGGCAACGCAACAGGCATGGAACGGTCATATTTGCGACCCACGACTTGACCAGTCATGGATACGAACGACTGGAGATAAAGCGTGCGACCAATTCAGGGACGCCAGTCGATCCTTCCAAAGAAAAATCTCATTTTTTGTGGTCTCGCCCAAAAATCCGAAGAATTATCTAACTTTTCTGCTATGGCAAGCAAACCGGTACCAGTAAGTTGCTCGAAGTGACGAGTACTAGTACATCTACACATCCGAATCAATAGCTCCAGAAGCATGACAATACGAAATCTGGTGGCTGTTAAGTTGAAAAAGGTACAGAATGGACACTGGCGAGGATTTACTTCTACGGAAACCATGCAAACAACCACGAACGAGTCAATATCATACGTCTGTGCGAAAAACCTCTCAGCAGCAGCAGCAGCAGCAGCAGCAGCAGCAGCGAGAGCAACAAAAGAATGCGCACAGTATTGATAGCCAGACGAGCGGAAGCTCAACCAGTTCAGAGGGGCGTGATATCTTGTGTGAGCTTTTAGGTGTGCCAACAGCATCTCTGAAAATAACCGCTACGTATGCATGCCTCTGGAAGGATGAAGAAATAGAAAAACAAATGCACTACAATCTACAATGTTTCCGAAATCTTCTGCAAAACCTTGAAGATTACAAACACAGACATGCCCTAAATTTAAGTCTGAAGCGCGAACAATGGAGACAAGTCCATGGTTTCCTCGTACTCTATCTCGGGAATATTGACCTAGCCATGATCACCAGAAAAATTCGGTCCAACAACTCTTCTTCTTGTGTCATGGAGATTATGAAGTTAATCTGTCGTTCTCTCTGGGGAATCTATAAATCAGTACTTCCTCCTAGTACCTTAGAAAAGGAGGAGCTTTTGGTAGTCTCCGTCTTGATTATCCGACATGTATCTGTCTTGGTCGATCTAGGCCATGCGAATACAAGCGTGAGTGGCATAGACAAACGACAACATGATCCATTACGAATAGAATTGATTTCACATTTTTTGGCGCTTTTACTTGCCACTCCCAAAACGTATCTAAGAACTCTTCCCCGCAACGACGCTGGAAGGCTGAACACCTTGCTGGTACGCCTCATCTTTGACTCTCGCAACAAGGAGCTTGGACGTGCTGCAACCATTCACAGCAATGCCGTAGAGCTGTTGCAGGTGTTTACCTCACCTGACATCTCAAACCCTGATGATACAGTGAAACCTACTACTGCAGCCTTGGCTTCTCTTTTGAAACAACCAAACGGAAAGCTCGATCCGACTCCGCCCACCTCAAACCGACACGATTGTTTGTTGTACTGGACTTGCTTGGCACAGTCCGCCGCAGCTGCAACAGTCTTATCCAAAGACTGCTGCACCTTGGACGAGCTAGTTCGTATATCGTTGTCTCAAACAGAAAATGACGGTATCAAGCGCATGGCAGTAGATTGCCTTTGCCTCATTGCTAGGCACCGAGAAAAACCACCCGATTCTTCCGTACTGAAAGGCGCAACAACATTTGAAGAGAAAGAAATTGAACCAGACTGGACAATGGATGCATTGTTACGAATTATTACTAGAGCTTCAGATATTACTACCTCCCGACGCACCATTGTAGGTCTCAGGCATTGCAAACCCCATACCATTCCGTGGCAAGGATCAGAGTTCCTGGTAAGAGTTCTATCATCACTATCAGCTATCGCAACCAAAATACCAGAGGGAAACGATATGACGGAGACAGTCGGACACAGAGCAGACGCCGCAGGCATACTCTTAGACATTGTGGAAAGCATCCTCGCAGCGGGACGATTTCATATCTTGTCGTATCGTCAAAGCTTGAAGTACATTGCTGCTTTACTACACACAGACCACGGCAACTCTGAAATATATGAACTTGTCATCAAGACGGTAGAAAACGAAGTTAAGCGCTCGGGTAGATTGGGGCTCGCTTTATGTTGTCCCAAAATTCTAAACCAGTTAGGGGTGCTATCCAAACATCCTTGGACGCCTTCCAGACAAAAAAGGAAGATTATGGAGATTTTTGAGATTGTGACCCGAGACGACGAAGCGTCGGGGTTGCTAACTCGCCAGGTGAAGGTTCTGGAGGCAGTGGTTGCCGCCGCTTCTAGCTCTTATGCAGCATCAACAACCAATGATCACCGGGAAGAAGATCGAGGTTCCAATCCTCAGCAGCTTGCTATCATCGTTCTGCTGAGACTTGCCCAAAACATATGCAATCGTCGCATCTTAGCAAAGCAAGTCGGAGTTTTGGCTTGCATGATTCGCTATGCTCGAGCCCTTTCCAATCAAGAGACAGATCAAGAGATGGGTGCAGGCGCTTCTGAAACCACGCGTGGCGTGTGTTTAAAAGAATTAAAGCGAAGGATAATGGAACTTGCCGACGCAATGTGATGACAACAATGCTGATGCAGCAGGTAGAACCTGATAAAGCAATCAACTGGCTTTTATTTCTTGGTCATCACGACCTTCCCGCCCACTAGCTTCAAAGCAGGAAGACCATGTATTGATGCCGATCGAGCGAATTGTGTCCCGCAATTTGTGCATCTCCATTCATAATCAAGAGGCAGATCATCTGGAAGGCCCTGGTTGCCGCTGCCATCATTCTGACTTTTCTCATCCCCTACAGTTAACTCTTTGCTCGCTTGTTCCAGTACACCAGCACTGTCTTCTGCAATTCGTTCCACATAACACTTTATCAAATTTGACTTGGTGCCATTTTTTTTCTTGTAACGAAACAAACGTTCTTGGCATTTCGAACAATTCACACTCACAGTTCGATATCCTTCGACCACTGCACCTCGTTTCGGTTTCGCGTGCAACCCTGTCCGATGAAATCCTCGTTGTGCTGCAAAAAAGTGAAGCTGATACAAATGAGTACTGGTAGCCGGTCGCCCCGTTGAGTCGACAGAAGTGAAGGGGGAGAATGTGTGGGTGGCGAACCGATTGGAAGCAAGGCGGAAGGAGATGCGGCTGTTGCCCCAAAACGCCTCTCCTATCGCCAATCTTGATAGCATAATCACAAAAACTATTGATGGTAGATATCTCATGTTCTCTCCTTGTCTCTCCAAGGTAAATATACAATAATAGCTGGCTACTTAACTAGGTAGCGTCTACGATAGTGCCTGCAAAACATTCATTGATTCATTGATTCATTCATCGATCATTCACTTTTTTCGGTCCAGATCTGCTGCATGTGAATAACGACTCTCACTCAGCACTCACTGCTTGATACAAAATGGTAACTGTGCGACCAAGTCCTGATTGGTATGTGAATTAAGTTTGTCAGAAAAGAAATTGAAAACAGGTCACTTGACTAGTCTACTAGTAGCTGGAGAAAGGTAGACTAGCTACAGTAAGAGCCATGATAAACAGACATGATCACAAAAGCTGTGTCATTCTATAATAAGAGGGGAAGTAGCTTGTCGGTATTTTAAAAAATTATGTAAGATTGTTGGTTGTGTATCATTATTTATGACTGTACAATAGAAACGGAGAACCTGCTTTATTCCTTCTCATCGTTGGCCTTATTGCTGGTCGGGTCAATTTCCAGACCACCTCTTCGAATAAAAATATCACGAACGCCTTCTAACCGAGGCCCTGTCATTCGTGTAATTCGTAGGTCAGCATCCAAGTAGGTTGTATCCATGGCATGATCCTGAGGGTCAAACATTTCTTTTGGCATGGCTCGATGCAATCTCGCCACAAGTCCTTGCACATCTTGAGGAATCTTGGATCCTCGGGCGGGTTTCAAAACATGATCGTTCAAGTCCACCACCATGCGTGCTCCTTGATTAATGGAATACGAACAAACTACAGAAAATGTACCCGTGGCATCAAACACATTGTCGTCCTCTTCCGCCAAGTCCCACAATACTTGATTGGTAATGGTTCCTTCTAAATTGTTGGTTTCGATTCGCTGAAAGAGTTCTCGAAGCCGAAATCGGGCAGGATTTCCCCCTCCGGCCAAATTGGTACTAAAGAGCAGCTGCCACTCCCCCGCCATGGCTAAATTCAGAAATCCCAATGTTTGTGCCGGCATGTACTTCTCTTCCAGAGCATTCACCAATCGCTCGACTTGACGAAATTCTTCCTCTTGTCCCGTCATGCGCGGGAGCAAATCCAACAGCTCTTCTTTGATTTCTGCCAATGGTCGCTGATCTTTCTTCTCGTCCTTTCTGCTTTCTCGTGTTTGCTTTTGTTGTGGTTCCTTAACGGTGCCGAAACCCTTGCTGCTGGCAGCCACCGAAGTTGGCACCGCTGGAAGACTGGTCTGCTGTGAATTGATATTCCTATGGATACTGCGATGACCTGACGGCACGAAGGAAGAGGAGGTGAAACCGTTGACAGCTACCGTTGTGATCAAGAGGAATACCCAAACAAGGCTTGCCGGTGAAACAACATGCAATCGCTCCACCATCGTGAATCTTTTTCTCGCGCACTTGAAATCCGTTTTTCGCTAAGAAAGACTTGTTATACTTTTCCATGTGATTCACTACGTTAGCGAGAACCTGCTGTTGTTGATGGTGAAAATCGAATGCACCGTAGTATTGACGAGGAGAGTCTCCTTTCGACAACTTTGAAATGTGGGAGATTCGATTGAATTCGGATGATGTGTATAATACTAGAATTTGTTGACGACGAGGTGATGAAAGTGCGTGATGTGTGGTGCAAAACACGTGTTCCTGTTCTGTGACGTTCATGCTACTTCGCACGCACACTTTCTCCTAGACTGATCCAAAAGGATTCATTGTTGCATTGGTGCAAAATGTGCAGTAGGAAAGGAAGGCAACACACAGTAACCCCTTATTACTTCTTGGTAGGGTTAAGCATATGGGTGTTTGTCACGGTTTTATTAGCAAGTGTTGTCTCGGTCTAACACATGATTTTTGTCTGGGTGTCCAGCTTACTTTCGCTGATCAATGACAAATGGTGCATCGTGGCGTGAAATGCGCATGGAAGAGTTTTTTGACTTTGAAGCACTTCAAATGGGGACACCTTTCACAAAAAACTTGGGTGCAGACCAGCCTCAAACAATCTGTTAGACACAGCCGATGACAACTTCTTCTACTTTTGATTATTTCAATGTTCTAGGAAGAAGCTCAAAAATGGCATTGAAAAGTGCAGTGGTTTGGTTCTTATCCAACTTGACGGCTTCTTGGCCGTTCTTGGAACTGATGCAGATTTATGGAATCATGGTTGAATTTCATCTTTCAAGTGCATAGGGCACTTGCACAGCTGGTCTTGCATTGAAGTAAAAACAACTAGTTGGATGCCACATGATATCGACTTTTAAAAGGGCAATCACTCCATCCCCCAGTGGAATTGATGAATGACATGGACCTAAATTAGCCAACCAGAAAACACTTTAAACACAAAGTCTGATTGTTTTGTTCTGCTTATTCACTCATGACAGTCACCTGCTGCCAACAAACTTGAAGGCAATGTTTTTGTGTGAGTGAAAACTCAGCAATTGCACAAACTTCCCATAAGAATGGTGACCCCACTTGAAAGCTAAAATGCCAAATAAATCAGGCTCATGCTAATGTAAATGCCGCAAAGATGAATTGCCTTGCTTAATGCATTTAAACTGTCACTGCAAAGAAACACACCCAACAACAATCCTACACAAAGGACATTAAACGATTTCTATCGTTACAAGCTAAATCAGAAATGACGACAAGTTATTTCTTTGATCAGCCTCACTCGCTTATCGCTGCCTCCCTTCAAAAACAAGTGACTTAATTAAACTACCGACCGTGGATCCTTCAAATAGACTGTTAGCTCTGAAACGAGGGACACCGAGTACGACAAAAAACATGAGGACGAGCGCATTGCTACGACACAAAGAATTTGAGAAACAACAATCTTACCGATCCCATCTTCGAATGTATCAGGGTGTGAAGGTTGTTGCTCGCTAACGATAATGTACTCCAGTTGGCCTTTGACCATTCGTGACTTGGCGACGCCCAGGGTCACCAAATGTCGAATATGAGTCAAGTAGGGGACAATGTTGAAATAGATCACATTGTCGGCTGCCACGTGCGTCCCAGACTGAATAAAGCCATTTTGCTCCAGCTGCTGCAAGTCCGCCAAGTACAAATCTTTGTCATGATCAATGAACAAAAAATCAATGGCTGCCCTACTTGTACTGCTGGTAGAGCTCATGCTCTGCCGAAGAGCATGAACGAGAGATGTCCTGTCACTGTTGATAGGCAGCAGAATAAATTGAATATACTGCTCCAACCCTGCCAATTGCACCAGTTTTTGCGCCACTGCTTGATGATTGGGGTTCACGTCCACGGAATAAATGCAAAAGTTCCCTCCTGGTACGGTCTCCTTGGCGGCTTGTTTCTGCAAATTAGTGGATAATGTGGATTGTCCAATTAAATGTTCCAAGATTGTCAATGCCATCAGAATGGAAGAATAACCACAATAGGTGCCCAATTCCACCACACGAGCACCCGGGCCTGAGTCGTCTGCAAACTTCGATTGAGCCTGCCGACAAAACTCTGTGACAAAGTCCTTGAGCACAGTTCCCTTTTGATCTCCAATGTGCATCATCCAGTGACGTTGATAGGCGAATGTGTCGACAAGCTTGAGCACTTGTCTTGCGTTGGAAAGCACATCCGTACTCTTATTGTTGGCAGCACCATCGGGACAAGTGTCCATTTCTCGTTGGACGTAGTGAAGCAAGGATTGTTCGACGCCACTGTGAAAGGTCAAAACCCCACACAATGGATCGCGGGTATTTTGTGGCCCGATTCCTGGTTGCTTTGTGTTTGCGTCATGACCTGTGTTGTCGTTGTCATCGTCATCGCCACTAAAACAACCAAAGGGGTCTTCTTCTGCTTTTGCTTCCGCCATCGTGTTTATTCTCGTTCTCCAATAACTACTGGTGGTACTTTGAAAGGACAAAACCCAACTCTGGAGAGAAATTATGCAATATAGAATGAATACTCTTTGTGTGCACAGCATGCCATATGCCAATTAATAATGATGCAGCTATATTGTGATGATAGATACTTACGGGTGCCGCTCTAATATAATTGCCACAATCTTTTTGTTTTGAGGAATGTCAACAGTCATACGAATCAATGAATCCTATTATTATTATTTTGATTGATTGAAGAAGAAGAATGAACGATCTCATCAACCAAAACAATGAATCAATCAAAATTAATGATGACGGATGTTAGATAAAGTGTGCATCTAAAGTCAAATTGCGACGCCCAAAACTTTACTCGATTTATATTGTTTTGGGCTTCGGCATGCCTGTCACAATGGCGTTGAAAGCGACCACAAAAAGGCCAACAGGTTCATTATAGACACCGTGGCGTAGACCACAACTGAAGTGAGGCTCAACCGACAAGGTGATAGCCATCCTTGGCTTAGAAAATCATAGCAAGAAATTGAACTGAGTGTTTCAAAGCGTTGACTCTAAAAAACAAAAAGTCATTCGTAGTATACTACATACTACTGCATACTACTGCAGTGATTATTTTGAGAGAACCATCATGGTGGAAGCATCTCTTGCCAGCACGTTTGCCGCTAGCCCTACAAAGAACAACAACGACGCCGCCACCAACGACGCTACGGAAAAGAATGAAGACAAAAAGCCCTCCTCGGTGGGCATCTTTCAAGATGCCATTACCGTCATCATTCCGCTCAATCTTACCGTCGATTTAGGAATTGCCATGCGACGAAGTCGAAAGAAACGCATTGATGCCATCTATGCCGCCTACCCGTCCCTACAAACACAACAAGACAAATCCAAGGAAGCTGCTATGAACGGCGATGAGGATGGCGATGAAGACGGCGGTGGCGGAGGAGGAGCTGCAGGAGGTGATAGCGACGAAATGGAGGGAACGGGTGAATCTGCAGCAGCGGGTGACAAGAAAACAAAGCCAAAGAAGAGTGCTGCGAAAAAACAACAAAATGTCAATCAGCCTCAAAGGCACGAATTTGGATCCATAATGGACTATCTGGAAGCCAAGTATGTTCGTGGTGTCATGATAGAGAACGAGGGAACCAAGCGAAAGTCTGGTGGCGAGGAAGGAGACAAAGACGACGACAACAGCAAAACCGTCGTTGACGACGAGGACGATGAAGGGGAGGGCAGTGTTTATTCAGAGTCGAGTTTTCTGGACGACCGAGATTTGCAGCGTGATGTAGCCGAGCAAGTACTGGCTCAAACAACGACTACAAAATTGGAGTTGGACGGTGATGCTGAGTTCTTTGTCAATGTTGGAGACTTGGATGTGGAAGAGAACGAGTTCGGCACAGAACAGTACGATCCCTTGGAGGACAGTCCTAGCAAGAAACCCAAAAACACCAAAAAGCGAAAGAAGCCTTCGTCAACAACTGAAACATCATCTTCCCCAGCCAAGAAGAAGAAAGCTATAACGAAAAAGAAGGAACCAGAGAAGCAGTCTCCAAAGAAGAAGAAGAAAAAGAAGAGCACGGAACCAGACAAAAAACTGCCCAAGAAAGCAGACAAACAATCACCAAAGAAAAAGAAGAGCACGGACAAGGACGAAAAGAAGAAACAGGAGAAAGAAAAAGAGAAGAAGAAGAAGCCCACCGCACCAAAAGTTAAAAAGGAAAAACCAAAACCCACAAAAGAAGTAAAGGACGCCAGCGACAGTGATTCCTCTAATGAGGAACCTGTTGCCGCCCCAGCTAGCGCTAAGAAGGCGCCGAAAAAGAATTCGGGAGAATTGAAGAAATTGAGAACCGAAGCAGCAAAACACAAAAAAATTATGGACAAGCGCTTTGAAAAGATTAAAGTGATGATTAAAGCTATGACCACCGAGCAGCTGCCGCGAAAACGGCCACAGAAATCCAAAGTTTCAATAACGTGTCCCGCAAACAAAAAGGAAGGCGATGAAGTTACTTTTGCGTAAGTGGCAATTCCCAGTGACTTGCTTTCGAATCGACTATAGTCCTTGTTCATTTTTGCTCACATTTTGGTATTGTTTAACTTTTTCAAGAAACCCACACATCCCAGGCCAGCGATTAAAAGTAAAGGTTCCAAAAGGAATTTCTGCGAATGAAACGTTCAAGGTGACAGTCCCAAAACCGGAGGTTGATGAGGGTGACGGCGATCAAAACAAATTTCCTCGTGACTTGCAGGATGAGTTGGATCTCTACGCTCGTGAATATGACACGTATTGTAAGCACGAAGGGGAATTCCGACACGCTAAGGTAAGGATCAAATCAAACTAATCAGTCTCTCTTTTTTTTCAGCCCGCCTTCTCTATTTTGGTCTCATCGTACAGTTTTTTTCTTGCTGTTCCATAGGACGAAGAATATCCAATCCACCTGGAGAAGCGAAAGAAGTACGATCAAGTCGTCAAGGTATTTCCTCGCAACTTGAAAACACCAATTGACTCAGAGTACATGAAAAAGCTTGTTCGCCGAGCTCGACAGAACAAGTCGAAGCGGACCAAATCGGCAGCTGTACGGCGGCAGTCGGAGGATGCCTCGCCGAACGGTCCTACCTCGGGTCAGCAAGCTGACGCTTCGGACGAGGAAAATGACAATAATGACAGTGCAGCAGGGGATAATTCGGACGACGAAGAGGAACAACCTAGTGGCGACAAACTTCCACCACCCCGTAAGTTGGATGTCCCGCAGCGAGGATTGGTATTTCCCGCGAAAGCCTTTTCTATCCTGGATTTTCAGTCTGCTGTTGCGGGCGGGAATCCATGATGGCGAAGCTTTCCACCGATATACCGCTTCGTTATCCCAAGCCAATACGGCGCAGTTTTTTGTGCCATCCTGGATGGCTCCATGATGATTAAATATTTTGGATAGTGAGTAGGCAGTTGGGAAACTTGCTCCAAATAATGAAACTTGCTTCAAATAATGTAGCCCGCTTTCCTATTAAGTTAGCTACTATTATACTATATAGCCGCTAACTACCCATCTAACGATAAAACTTGAAGAACGCCAGTTTCTGTTCCTGCCGCCAATCGTACTGACGTTTTGGGTGCTGCACCGCCACCACTACCACCATGAGTCGTAACATCAGTAGTCCAGACGGTTTGATCCGAATCAAAGGTATGCACCGGTTGATACATTTGATCTACTTTCCAGACGTGAATTTTGCGGTCCGCGCCACAGGATGCCCATCGTCGACTATCCGCCAGGGCAGTGATATCCAGTATCCAACTGGAATGTGCACGTACTACGTGATGTACCAAAGCAGGCGGCGCTCCAGCACGACTCATATCCCAGATGCAAAGCATGCCAGCGTCGTTTCCAGCACTTAATAGAGCTCCATCAGGTGTGTAGGTAACGGCCCGGATAGGAGCGTCGTTTTCACTGTCATGACCTGGAAATCGTAATCGGTGTCGCCTTTGTTTTTGTTGATTGTTGTTGTCCGTTGTATTGCTGCTAGTCAAAATGTCTAATTGCCCATTCTGTCGTCCTACTGCACATACACCTTTGGCTTGTGGATGCCAGGCTATGGACATTGGGATAGAAGAACCTCGACTTCCCCATCGATCCAGTACGGTCCCTGCTGGGGTTGCCTCTTTTGCATCCTTGGAGTTGGAAGCGTCCACAAGACGCTGAGGCGTCAAAATTCCAGTGGAAACTTGGGCAACCGTTCCATCCAAACAGCATACAGCCACGGACACGTCCATCCCCGGTCCTGTCCAACGAGGGGGGCACAACAACATGCCTGTCCCCGTGGCATTTTCAACTGCAAATTCTTGTTCCGGTCTCAAGACATTTGGCATGGTTTCGGACAAGTCGCTTGTCGCAACCTGGTTGTCCTCGTTTTCAGGAAGAAGCCACAGGCGCACAATTCCAGTCATTTCCAACGACGCCACTATCAAGTCGCCAGCAGACTCGTCCTCCCCAGCATAATTCCGTGCTACACAAACTCTTGTACAGCCAAGACTTGCCATGCCTGTGGTTGCCTCATTGTCGGCAACCTTCGTTTCTTCTCCTGAAGAGGAAGATGATTGGCCCACAAAATGGTGCGTCAAGGTCATGGACAAATTCGAAGCATCTAAAACAGCAGCATTGGCCGTATCTTCCAACGATTTCTCCTTGGCCAGGTAGGATCGTACCGTGCCATCGGCCGACGCCGTCCAAATGCGATAACCCAAACCTCCACTGCCACTGCTGCTTGTCGCAGAACTGAGTAGGAGATTACTCGTAGTCACATTCCAGATGGCGCATGACTCGAGCTGCTCCCGGTGCAAATTACGGTACCCACTCATGGTGAATTCAAGCACGTTATTGAGCTAATGATGTACTATACAAAACAGTAAAGTACAGTATAAAAATCCTTTTGCCAGTGAATTGCCATGATTATTTGCATGGTGATCATCACACGGTATCTTTTTTCTCGGCGCGGGACGCGACGTCCCCCCACCCGGGCAATGCTTAGGACAATCGAATGAAAATCAATGCCTGCCCTGCCATGATCATGTTTGGGATTAGAACCGAAGGCACTACCAGAACAGTATCAGCACCATGACCTACCTACCTACATGTAGCCAGCTAGCTAGCAAACCAGTAGTAAGCGCAACATGCAACATGCATCCTGTGGGTGAACAATGGGTCCACATGGATTGAAGGAATGAGCTGGATGGAAATCCGCATCGAGTATCTCTGTGGTGTAGAATGATCTAATATTGAATTTGTAAGTAAAATAAGCTAGTTGCAAAATGTTATAATTGTGTTTACGCCTGTCATTTTTCTAGCAGGTAAATCTATGTTTATGTATTTGTAACTTGAAGAGGAGTCCGCGAAGGAACGGAAGGGATGTCAACAGCAGATCACGACCTCGTCAAACAAAAGGCAATCGTTGACGCAAGTATAACCTACATCCACCGGCACTCCTGGGCTTTGTCTAGACCACTATGGAGCTGAAGGAATTGGAGTTTGGAGAGTCTTCCTCTTCCTTGCCCTGGTCTTTTTCTAAACTGACTGCGGCATTTACTTGTTCTGTCATAGATTGAACAATGGCAAGGCCTCTCTCCTCCCACTCATTGCGATTCTGCAGAGCATAGTTTAGGTACTCGTCTGAACTAACTCCAAACACACCACATTCCTTGAGCTTTTTGGCCAACGGGATCACATAGTTGTCGAAAAAACCGATTTCACCTGCATACCTTTGTTTTTTGAAGTAAATGAAAGAACGAGAAGTCAGCAACGGTAAAAACCTGTCAGGAAATGAGTGAATGATGCCATGACTTACCAAAAGGTGCTGGGGTCCTTGGCCATTCTTCCTTCCACAAATGCCCTGTGCATCTCTTGGAACAAAGCTTTGTTCCACTTCTGATACACATGCCAGTGCTGCATGGTATGCGATACGTCTGATGCTTGTATAATGTGCTCAAGCACAATTGTCGCCCTCAAATCGCTATCGACGCAGTTGTTTGAAAACTGACTGCTACCAGTGACGGAACTGCGGCCGGGAGAGCCGCCGTCACCAGTGCAGAATGCTCGGGCCCATCTTTCTTTCCTCAAGTCGTTTAACTGCTTGTCGAAAATGTCTGTAGCAAGCACAACATTCACAATAAGCTGTCTAAATCGAAGCAGTTCCTCTTGCGAGGAAAAGAGGCACTGTCGAAGGGCAGCAAATTGATCCCTCATAAGTATCTCCCAAGCCAGGTCCAAACTGTTTTGTTCGGCAATGCTTTGATTGGAATACTTGCTGCCCAAGGCAGGGTCCTCTTCTGCCAATTGGCCGTTTGAGACTCCTCTATGGTCCACGTCTGTTATGCCACAAAAGCGAAATAATGATGAGGATTCAGGTTATTTTTAAAATCCTGGATTCGACAACGAGTGAAACCAAAGCTTACGTACCATGGATCAAAGCAGAAAATGTAATGGCAAAAACAGCCAACGGATCGGACGTAATGCCGTGTGTGTAATCATGAAGGCGGCCAGCTAAGTTGTTTGGGTTCTTCTTCAACGTCTTGATGTCTTGGTTCGACAACTCAGGAGCCACAATTCTCTTCAGTAATTTTTTCACTGACATGGTCACATGGCTATAATCGAGAAAGAATCAGAAAAACTGTTGAGCTCCATACTATGCAGGTGTAATGAAAGATCACGAAAACAAGATAAACGAAACGTACCATGCATGCTCAAAGTTGTGGAAGGGATTGTTGCCTCGGTAATGGGATGCAATCACGGTCACATACTCGCGAAGTGCATCCACGGCAGCAGGGCTCATCTCGGCCTTACTGTAATCTCCCATCATGTTGAAACTCGACTTCTTGGAATCAAACTTCGGCATGGAGATGACAGTTTTCACTTCTTGCATACAAGTTGTCCCCTCCGGTGGATGAAATGCGACTGGGGTGCTACTTTCCTTGACGCCGGACTGGCGACGGACATGAAGCTGCAATAGAAGAGACAACAATCAAGATTTTGAGCTTAGGCATTGGCGGGAAGTAACGAGGAAGGACGGACAAGTCAGCACTTACAATCTTTTTGATGTCATCCATGAGAATGTCGACAACCCACCCAATAAGACGTTGGTTCACGGAATTGGGCGTTTCGTCAATGATGGAGTTCGTCTGTTCCATGTCATCTTCCTTTCTATCGCTTTGAGATGAATTGGCGCTGGAGCCTCTCTTAGTCGTCGGGTCGGCCCAAAACGTTGTCATGAGGCCTTTCCCTTTCGCGGTAACTTTTTCATCTCTCTCCGTGAGCCAGTACTCCCGATCCGCTTCAGTTATTAATGTGGCAGTTGCTTGCGAAATTTGAATCTTTCCCCGTTGCCCATTGCTTTCCATACGAGAGGCTGTGTTGACGGTATCACCAAAGAGCTGGAATCTCGCTCGCTCTCCACGAAGAACTCCCGCAGTTACTGGTCCAGAATGCAAACCAAACCTCATGCACAAGTCGCCAGTGTCAGGCCCAAGAGTTAATTCCAAGAGCCTTGTCACCTGCTTCATTTTCTGCATACAGTCCCACGCAAAGCGGACCATGATGACGGCATGGTTTGGTTGCGGCTCAGGAAGCCCACACACAGCCAGATACGAGTCGCCGATTGTTTCCACTTTGAAAACTTTTCGGCGCTTGGCGATCCTATCAAACGCTTGATACACAGTCTGGAGTAGGGTGAAGACTTGCTCGGGATCTCGCGTACTGCTCCATGCAGTGAATCCAGCGATGTCCGCAAACAAGACGGTACAATTTGGAAACAAATCGGCAATGGGTGGTGCGCTCGTCATGTCGTCTTCCTCGGCGCCATTCAGGTACCCTTTGAGGCGTCGACCTGGCATCATGTTGACGCTGCCTTCGCGGTCTCTTGACTTCGAATTGTCTTGTAGTCCGGGGGTCTGTTTCATAAGTCGGTCGCGTACGTTCTCGGGGAATAGGGAACTGACAATGGCGGTTGTTTGCAATGCCTTGTGCATGACAAGAGCCTGTCGCCGTTCGACCAATCTAAGTGTCATAACGCAAGAAAGAAAGAAAGAAAGTTGTTCAGTCAACGGCGAGTCCAGCATAGCAACCTGTCTGCTTTGGATGGGCTGGCTTACCGGTCGTAGAAGATGAACATGCAGGCGGTGAAAATAAAGACCATTGCGACAGCAACCGTCATGATGATGGGAGTGCTCGTGTTGTAAGTATCGTAGAAGATGGTGGATGGATATACGTCAACGCTGACAATGCAGTGTTCCTTATTGAGCGGTAGGCCAAACTTTGTACCATCGCCGATGTTGTCTACAGAAGAAAAGGACGATGACATCTTCATGTCATCATAGTGACTGTCGTGGAGGTCCCCTTTACCAACAGGTTTCACATCTTCGCCGTTGATCTTGTATGTGTATGAGCCTGAGCAAGTATCATGCATCACGACATCAATACCTCTCAGGCTTGACGGCAAAATGTTTTGGAAATAAGATGACCAGTGAATCCAAGCACCCATGATTGCCACAGACTTGCGGTCGTCACGGAAAGAATCGAAGATGGGGATAAAGATTTGGCTGATGGGATCTCCGGCGTACTCGACATCCTTGTTCTCGGCGGCGCTCATCATCATGGCGATTCTGGCCGTCTGCGGGTTGCTGGCATGCATATCACCTGGCTCCGACGTGATGAATTCTCCAATGACCACGGATGCCGAGTAGTACGATGCGGTCATCGCCTTGCTGATCATAGAGGATGACTTGAGCAGGTTCTCGTTGACATCACTGCCTCCGTGAAAGACAGGACTCGTCTGCCATGTGGGCATGTAGGCTTCTTCACCTCCGTCCATAATGGGTTTGTCTTCGGTGTCCCTCGTCCAGACTGGCCATGACTTCGTGGTGTTGAAAGGAAGTTTGTACTGTCCCAAGTCGATTAAACCAATGTCTCTTTGGTATTCAACTCCTTCATCACTGCATGCAAAGAAGATTGGAGCGGCGACAAGCAGCGTAGTAGGTGAGGTGATAAGTCATTAGAAAAGGCTTGCTTCCAACTCCACAACAGACCAAACAAAAGCCCAAGGCGAAGCGCAGATCACTTACATCCAATAAGAGTCTTCAGACGACTTCGACACAAATGCTTCCCACTCCGTCTTTTGGGCATCCGTTACCATGGGATTAATGTGAACATACATAGCACCTGACTGCTTTCGAGCAGTGGACGCTCTTTGCTGGAACGAGGAAAGAGTCACAAAAGGCCATGACTTCACGTGATCAACTCCATGAGCAATATTGGCGATCGCAATACTAGTAACAGCTCCCAGCTTGGAGTCCACAATATCCATGAAAGATTCCAGCACTTTCTTTGCCGCTCCCTCGTACTGGTTCTGGTACTCATCCTTTTCTGCATTAGCGGTTAGTGTGTACACAATCACAGACACAGCAACGGCAGCCAAAAAGAGCACCAAAAAGACCAGCAAACGAAGTCGAAAGACCGCCATTGTTTCCTTCTTTGCCAGGTTCGTCTTTTGGTCTTGGTCTTCATCCATGGAGGATGTGGATTCGCCAGTTTCCACGTCATCGTCATCGACAGCAGCGCCAAGAACCTCAACATCATCTTTGTCTTTCGTCGCCAAGATGCAGTCCTTCGGCTGCTCGGTAGCGGCGTTGTTAGCCATCATTGTTCTGATTGTTACCTTGGTTATTATCTCTGTAAGTAGCGATGAACAATTTTACGTTACGTTCCTTACGTTCCGGCTGTTGCTGATGTGAAAGCTTCGATGTGAGAAAGTGAGAAGTAAGGACAGCGAGCTAGTAGAATCCAAGCGAGATCCGGTGCACCATGTTATGTGAACCGATGAGGAAAGCAAATCTTCTTCGCTTTGAATCCTACGTGTGTTTCAACGTAGAGTTGTACTGTGAAGCTCGCGTACGCATTGCTGAGTACAAATTAGTACTTGTACTGGCTACTTTAGCCAGATGCACTACTAGAACCATGTAGGAACTATAATTAATTAATTTCGTTCGTCTACCAGGACCAGGAACAACGGTTGGGAATCGATTTTGATAATGCGCCGGTTGGGCCATTCGATCGGGTGTGGCGAGCGAGTCATACTTTTTATTTATCACTATTGGCATCGAGTTAACGTAGCTTCTTAAAGTCGATATCAATCGACGAATTTCAATGCCAGATCGGACCTCACGTCTTTAATTCAAAATATGACGGTTACTTTTGCCGTTACCTGATTCATTGTAATTTGTTAGGCGCGGAAAAAATGACAGAAGTTAGAGTCCAAAAAGATATGGGGCAGTTGTCGGTAGTTAACCATTTGCACTTGTATCGTCATAATTAATAGGTCACTATTTCGTTTACTCGTATTTATTGTCGTTACAGTGACCTTCCTTCCTGCAACTTCAATCAGGGATAATTGAAAGGTCAGCAAGGCGGGACGTTCTCTACTTCTCTACTAGCTACTGTAGTAGTTTTCTTTAGCAAACTTGTACTGTACTCCAGTATGTACTCCGAAGTCATCATTGACGGGAATCGATGACGTCGTTCGTCATGATTAAGAGGAACCTAACGCGAATTGGGAGCAAATAATCGGTTCCTGTGCTGGAAGGATGCGTGTAGCGTCCCTGTAAGCTAAGGTAATGCAGTGCGTTTGCTGCACTGGCCGGGGTAACCTACACCGAGCACTGGAACCTCGTAGGCCGTACTAGTAGCTCGTAGGTTGTACCGCGGATAGTAACAGCAAGGCTTGGCGAGATTACGCAAAGCGGCAGGTACGACACGACTGTACTGGTGGCTGTAGTTCCCGCGGGTTGGCGAGGTTTGGTTCACTTGGTTGAAAGATCATGGGTCTTGAGCCCAACAAATTGCATCATTGTTGTTCCTTTGCTTTTCTTGCTTTCTTGACTGGTAAGATGGCAGTGACAGGCAGCAATTGATAGAGATACCCTGAAACTAGACTAGTGATAGCCAAGGATGGCAGGCTTGGTAGCAATTGACTGGGACATGATGACTCTGAGAGCTTAGGACCAAACAAGTTGTGGTTGCATTTCAGTAAAAAGTGGCAATGGGCACTTCATTTGCCACCACAGAACTTTGTGTGACTTCTGTTGGTTTCTTTCCAAAATCTTGAAAGAGAACTTGACTTTTATAAGATGGCATAAGCAGGATGACTGAAGAGTTGGAGGGTCGCAACATTTTTTTTCATGTGGACTGGGGTTGGTTCCAGAACCAACGGAAACGAAGGTGTGATGTCATTCCAGTTGATGCCTTTTGAGAAATTGAGCTTCATGGTTGATGAATAAAATTAAAATTAAAACAACTTTGACAATTTTCATTCTTTGACATCAAAATGCACTGGACTGAAAATGACTGACCTGTTGAGCTGTTGATAAAAATCCAAAATTGGTCTCATCGTGAGAAAAATGCAGCTGCTAGTGACGGCATTGATGCACTCGCTGTCTCGAAAGAAGCTTTGTGACACTCCATGTGGAACAGCCACACATCATTGCATGCAGAGTGAGGTTGAGAATACCAATGCAACAGTTGATTGGAACAAGCAAAACAGAAAGCCCGGGAATTGGAATGAAACTACATCAATGACCTCATCCGTTTGGCATTGACATGAAAAATGTAGTTACAAGAAGATGAAATGATGCCAGGGATCAATCTTGCTTGAAATCAAGGCTGGATCAGGGTAAGAGGAGGAGGATCAATCAAAAATTTGTGGTGGCAGCGTTGGTGGGATTGGGTGCAGGGTAGGTCTGGGTCCGGGGCTGCTTAGTGAAATTTGGTGATTAGTTGATTCAATTCCCCATCATGGAAAATGGGATTGTCAAAGGAGGGGAGGACTTGGCATCATGAGGTGACCAAGCAGGAACCTGACATGCAGAAGGTATGCAGGGGTTGCCAATTTACTGACATGGAGACAAATTGCCAATGAAATGACATGCAGTTGTTGGTTTTGTCAGAAACTGACAGTGTGCTTTGGAGGAAGGCAAAGCCAGGGTTTGTGAGAAGAATGAGATGCATGTTCAAGCACGGCATGCATCACAATGGATCAAGGTTTAACGTGTGCATCGTGCTGCATTCTGCTGCAATGAGTTGGGTTGATCTGTCTTGTTGGAACAGTTTTGATAGATCAGTTGGGAGGTTTACAACTGAATTGTGGGGTTGCTGAATCTTGAGGGATTGAGAGCACTGTTCAAGAAGCAAAACCTCATTGTGAATTTTTTTGAGCAATTCATTTGGGTCCCTTTGCCGGGGGGGGGGGGGGGCGTTCGATGATCCGACCACCAGCGGCTCCGCGGGAGCGGGCAACAGCCGGACCCAGGGGAATCGGCTCCGCACCTCCGACTGCAATGCGCTGCCCAGCCGATCCGGAACCAGCACCTCCAGCAAGACCTCGGACCGCTCTGCCTCCAATGCTTCCAGACAACCCATCAGATCGCCCCAGCCATTCACCGATGGTACCACGACCGTCAGCGCCGGCGAGACCGCCTCAGGCAGGGGCACCGCCACCGGGATGGTCGCCGGTGTTCAACGACGAGCCCCACTCCCCCGAATCCGGGGTGGCCGACCCCGACCGCAACAGGCCGAGCCTGAAGGCCAGGATGTCGTGCCAGGGAAGCGGCAGAGCCGCCCGATCATCAGTGAACAATAGAATGTCGGCGCCGAGCGCCCGAGCCGCCTGCTGACGTCGATCCTGGGCCGAGCTCGCCGCATCCACCCGGAGGCATTGCGCCACGAGTCCGGGCCATTCGCCGAGCGCCGGCGAGGTGTCGCCATCCCAGACCACGCAGAGTTCGGCTGCGGCCTCGATGCACGCCGGGGCGACGGCATGCAGGGCGCTCCGAAGCGCCTCTGGTCCAGCGGTCGCCAGCAGCACCAGTGCCAGCGAGGGGTGGTGGTCACCCTCACTTCGGGTCGTGCTGCTGGTCAACGGAGACTTCACGGAGGACTTGGCCATCTCCCCTGCAATAGGACTTAGGACCATGGAAGGAGGGAATACGGCTGGGTAAACTAGCAAGGGCGGTGCCACCCAATGGCACCTCGGCGCCGGTTGGGTCCATGGCCACGATCATCGGGGCAAGCAATTGCGGCACATCACGTTAAGAAGCATTGCCCAACCATGTCGTGTCCGTCGCCAGCCGGGCGATCACGGCACAGGCTTGCGGGTCGGGCGCGGCGCTGGAATCGGCCCGGAGCCGGAGCAGCGCCGTCCGCGGCGGGAAATCCTGGACCAGTTCCAGCACCCGGCAGCGGGGAAGCAGCGTGCCCGGCAGGGGCGAGGGGACCAGTGGATTGATCACCAGGTACTCAATCCCCCCGGTGCGGAGCGCGGGGAGAAAATCTGCCCCGAATCGGGCGAGCGCCATGTCGGGGTGCATGACCCGGTGACCGGTGAAAATACCCAGTGTCGCTTCCTTGGTCGTGACTACGACCGCGCTCTCGGGCAGCTCGGTGCGCACATACTCCATCAACCGGTAGAAACTCTGTTCGTCGACACTGGGGCAGCTGGGTGATACGACTACTGCCGCGGGGTCGCAGTTGTTCCCGGCCCGCAGCCGGGCCCCGGTCTCCGAGACCGCTTCCCCGACCAGGAGCAGGGCGATCACGGCAAAGCCTGCCACGACGGCGCGATGCCGCCACCGGTCGGCAATGGCCGAGGCCCCCCAGGCGAAAAGCAGCAGCACAATGGGCACGATCGGCACGATGAACCGGGACAGCTTGGTCGGCCACAGCGCCAGGAAGACGACATAGCTTACCAGGTAGATCCCCACCAGCGGGGCTCTCCGCCAGGAGGCATAGCACCCGACCCCCACCAGCAGCACGATCAGTCCCAGCCAGAAGACGTTGTCGATCCATTGGCCTTCGAGACTGGGGACACTCAGATTCGCGGGGAAACTGAGGGCATACACCGTCCCGAACCGCTCCAGCCGATTCATCAGGATGATCCACGGCTTGTCGACCAGGCTGGGATCGACCGTCGTCGCCAGCACGGCATAGGAACGCCGGGCGAACTGCACCGGCGCAAGGAAATTCCACGCGATCCACGCCCCGAGGGTGAGGGTCGAGGCGAGCGCGAAACCGATCGCCTCCCGGTACCGCCGCTCGGACAACCAGTAGAGCACGATCGCCCCGAGCAGTGTTGCGCCGATGCTCCGCGTCAGGCCGGCGAGGAGCGCGAGTATGGCGCCAGCACGCAGGGCCTTCCGGCTCGACGGCCAGACGCTGAACGCCCAGATCGCCGCGATGGAGAAGGTGGCGTAGGGGATCTCGCTCCGCACCGCGCCGGCATAGCTCAGCAGGGGTGCGTTGATCGCCAGCAAGGTCAGCAGGACCAGCGCGAAGCCGATGGGCATGACCCGGCGGGCCAGATCGAAGATCAGCGCGAGCGCGATCGTGGACAGCGCGACACTCGTCAGACTGGGCCAGGTCAGGTCAAGACCCAATCCCCCGCCCGTCAGCGCCAGCAGCGCCGGATAGGCGGGCGGGTACTGCGAGTGCACCGGAGCGCCAAAGATGTGAATGTCGCGATAGCTGAACTGACGGAGTGAGCGCGCCAGCAGCAGGTAGGTCGCATCATCGTTCCCGGTCCGGAGCATCGGTGCCCGGAGCAGCCAGGCGAGGACCCCATGCAGCAGGAGGAGACCCACAGCCACCCCGCGTGCCCATGCAGTCAGGGGTGCCGCGTCGAGAGGAGCGCGAGCGGGGGCGATGCGCATCTGCGGATGACCTGGATGATGAGGGAGCCGGGGATTCCTGCTGGCCCGAAGGGCAAGCCGGGTGCCAGTACAGGTGCCTGAACAAGGGAGCTCCCGCATGTTGCTGCGGTACAACACGGTGCCGTAAATTAACCACAATTCGGATTCGCGGCTTATCTTCTGTGGGAGGCAAGCCACAAGGCGACGCACGGAACGCTGGTATTGGTATTGCACCTCACGCGGCCACTCCTAATGAAGAGCGCCCCCCTTTCCTCCAAGCGACATCTCCTCACCGTGGCGGTGGAGGACTATTTCCAGATCGGTTCCTTCAATCGACTGATTCAGCGCGGAGAATGGGAGCGCTTCGAATCACGGCTGGAGCGGAACACACGGCGCGCGCTCGATCTCCTGGACGCCCACGATCAGCAGGCCACCTTCTTCGTGCTGGGCTGGGTCGGAGACCACATGCCGGAACTGGTCGCCGACATTGCCGCGCGCGGTCACGAGATCGCCAGCAAGGGGTACTTCCATCGCAGCATCCGGGCGATGACACAGGGCGAGTTCCGGGAAGATCTGTTCCGGGCCCGGGAAGCACTGCAACGTGCGTCGGGTCAGCGCATCGTGGGCTACCGGGTGGCGGACGACTGGTTCGGGCCCGAGGATCTCTGGGCGCTCGATGTCCTTGCAGCGGAGGGGTACGACTACGATTCGAGCATTGGTCCAGTCGGCCGGCGCTTCGCGGCGGAACCGTGGCGCCGGTTCACCCATGCCCATCAGGCCGCCGATCGGGTGCTCTGGGAATTCCCCATTTCGGCGGTGGAACACTTCGGCTGGATGGTGCCGATCGCGGGAGGGAACTGGTTCCGGCAGCTGCCCCCTGCCCTGGTGCGGCGCGCGGTGGCGCGCTGGCACCGGACCTACACCGCGCCCTACGTGATGTATTTCCACGTCTGGGAACTGGATCCGGACCTGCCGAAGATCGGCGCCACCAGTTGGCTCGAGCGGGTCCGGGCGTATCGCAATCTGGCCGAGATGCCGGAACGGGTCGGGTACTTCCTCGAGCACTACCGCTTCAGCTCGATCGCGGATCACCTCGGCCTGGCCACCCGGCTCTCGGCGGCACAGCAGGCGGCACTTCCGCCGGCGCCACTGCGTGAGCCCGCCGTCAACGTGGCCCTCCGGGTGGAGAACACCACGGATCCTCCGGCGAACGAGCGCATTCCGGTGAGCGTCGTGATTCCCTGCTACAACGAAGAGCACAGCCTCCCCTACCTCGCCAACACGCTGCGCAGCGTGCAGGCGGAGCTCGCGGACCGGTTCGCGCTGGAGTTCATTTTCGTGGACGACCGCAGCACGGACAGCACCGCCGCGCTGCTGGCCCGACTGTTCGGCGACCGGCCGGACTGCCGCATCGTCCACCATCCGGAAAACCGCGGCATTGCCGGCGCCATCCGGAGCGGGATGGAAGTGGCCGGTACCGAGATCGTGGCGTCGATCGACTGTGACTGCACCTACGATCCGCTCATCCTGGGTACGATGATCCCGCTGCTCGGCACCGACGCCGATCTCGTCACGGCGTCGCCGTACCATCCCGGCGGCGCGGTGTCGAACGTCCCCGGGTGGCGACTGGCCCTGTCGCGCACCCTGTCCCGCCTCTACCGCCTGATCCTGCATCACAAGCTTTCAACCTATACCAGCTGCTGCCGGGTGTATCGCAGGAATGCCGCGCTCCAGATCCGGGTGCGCGACACGCGGTTCCTCGGCGTCGCAGAGTTCCTGGCCCGGCTGGACCTCGCCGGGGGCAGGATCGTGGAATACCCCACCACCCTGAAAGTGCGGGTCCTGGGCACCTCCAAGATGACGATCGTACGCACGATCCTCGGTCACCTGGGCCTGCTGGTGCGGCTCACGACCCTGCGCCTGACGGACGGTCAGCCTCCCATTCCGCGACCCATCAGCGGACCGGTGCGGCAGCGCCGGATCAGCGGCAGCAACTCGCATGTCTGACATCGGGATCGTCGGCGGGGGCGTCCTTGGACTCACCCTGGCGCTCCGGCTGCGGGCCCAGGGCCACCAGGTCACGGTCATCGAAGGCGCCACCCAGCCGGGGGGGCTCGCCGCGCCCCAGTCGATCGGCGGCGTCACCTGGGATCGGTTCTATCATGTGATCCTGATGTCCGACCGCCACCTCCGCGACCTGCTGGAGGAGCTCGGGCTGGCCGACCAGCTGCGCTGGGGCACGACGCGCACCGGTTTCTACACTGACGGGCGGATGTACTCGCTCTCGACCAGTCTGGACTTCCTGCGGTTTCCGCCGCTCTCGCTGATCGACAAGGCGCGGCTCGCCGCCACGATCCTCTACGCCTCCCGCATCGAGGATGGCCGCCGGCTGGAGCTGATCCCGGTCACCGAGTGGCTGAAACGCTGGTCTGGACGACGGACCTTCGAGCGCATCTGGCTGCCGCTGCTGAAGAGCAAGCTGGGCGAGAACTACCGGGTGGCGAGTGCCGCGTTCATCTGGGCGATCATCGCGCGGATGTATGCGGCGCGGCGCTCGGGAATCAAACGCGAAATGTTCGGCTACGTCGCCGGGGGCTACGACCGGGTGCTGCGACGGCTGCGCGAGCAGCTGGAGGAGCGCGGGATCTCGCTGGTGTGCGGACAGGCGGTGAGCCAGGTGAGCACGACTGGACCCAACGACGGGGTCGGCCGGACGGGCGAAGCGCATCGCCTCCGGGTGCAGCTGGCGGGCGGCGGGGAGCTTGCCTTCGATGATGTGGTGCTCACAGTGCCGAGCGGCCGGGCCGCGGCGCTGTGCCCCCAGCTGAGTGCGGAGGAGACGGCGCGACTCCGAGGCATCACCTATCAGGGCATCGTCTGCGCCTCGGTGCTGCTGACCCGGCCGCTCGCGACGTATTACGTCACCAACATCACCGAATCCTGGGTGCCCTTCACCGCCGTGATCGAGATGACCACGCTGGTGGATCCGGCCACATTCGGTGGCCGCCATCTCGTCTACCTGCCGCGCTACCTCACTCAGGACGACCCGGCCTGGCGGCTCGATGACGCCACCCTGCGGGAACAGTTCCTCACCGCCCTCGAACGGATGTATCCCGACTTCCGCCGCGATCAGGTGCTCGCGTTCGAGGTATCGCGGGTCCGCGAGGTGCTGGCGGTCTCGACCCTCGACTTCACGGCCCGCTGCCTGCCCGCGCTGGTGACCAGCCTGCCGGGGGTCTACCTCGCCAATTCGGCGCAGATCGCCAACGGCACGCTCAACCTCAATGAGACCGTGGCGCTGGCCAACGCGCAGGCTGCCGCCCTCGCCCCGCGGCTCACCCCGCGGGCCCGGATGGCGGAGCCGGTCCGGTCATGACCGATCCCCGCCCGCTGGCCAGCGTCTCGCTCGACGTGGACAATCTCTGGTCCTACATGAAGACCCATGGGGACCCGGGGTGGGAGGCACGCCCGACCTATCTCGACACCTTCTTTCCCCCGGTGCTCGACGCGCTCGATACCCTGGGACTCGGCATCACCTGCTTCTGCGTCGGCGTCGATGCCGACCGCGAAGTCAATGCGCGCGCTTTCACGTCGGTGACGGCGCGCGGCCACGAGGTCGGCAATCACAGCTACGAGCATGAGCCGTGGCTGCACCGCTACTCGCCCGACCAGCTGGCCGAGGAGATCGAGCGGGCCGAAGTGGCGGTGACCCGTGCGACAGGCCAGCGCCCTGTCGGATTCCGCGGCCCGGGCTACAGCTGGAGCCCGGCGCTCCTCGAGGTGCTGGCCGACCGGGGCTACCTCTACGATGCCTCCACGTTGCCTACCTGGCTCGGCCCGCTGGCGCGGAGCTACTACTTCTGGACCGCGAAGCTCTCGACGGAGCAGCGCGCGGAGCGCGGGGCGCTGTTCGGCACGCTGGCCGACGGCCTGCGCCCCATCGATCCGTATCGCTGGCGACTGGCCTCGGGCCGGACCCTGCTCGAGCTGCCGGTCACCACCATGCCCGTGGCACGCGTCCCGTTTCATCTCAGCTACCTGCTGTACCTCAGCCGGATCTCCGAGGGACTGATGGTCGCCTACCTGCGGACCGCGCTCACGGCGTGCCGGGCGACGGGCACCGAGCCGAGCTTCCTGCTCCACCCACTCGACCTGCTGGGCGGCGACCAGGTGCGCGAACTCGCCTTCTTTCCCGGCATGGACCTGACGGGCGCCCGGAAGATCGCGATCTTCCTCAAGGTGCTGCGCATCCTGGGCGACCACTTCCAGCTGGTGAACATGAGCACGCACGCGCGGGCGATCATCGCGCGCGGGGGCCTGCGGGAACGGATGGTGGAAAAGGTGGCAGGTGGCAGTCAGCAGGTGGCAGGAACAGCCCATCGAGTGAGCGTTGTGCCGCTGCCGCCTGCCACCTGAGCGCCGCCACCTCCATGTGCGGCCTCGCCGGCATCATCCGACTTGATGGACAGCCCGTGGAGGCGGAGCCGCTGCTCCGCATGGCCGGGACGCTGCGGCACCGCGGGCCGGACGATGCCGGCCACCTGGTGCACGGCTCCGTCGGGCTGGCGCATCAGCGCCTCTCGATCATCGACCTGAGCACCGGCCACCAGCCGATGGCCAGCGGACATTCGGTGATCGTTTTCAACGGCGAGATCTACAACTACGTTGAACTGCGCGCCGAGCTGATCGGGCGGGGGCGCACCTTCCGCACGACCTCCGATACCGAAGTCATCCTGCAACTGTACGAGGAATACGGACCGGAGTGCATCCGGCGGCTGAACGGGATGTTCGCCTTCCTGCTGTGGGACCGGGCGCGCGGTCTTGTCATCGCCGCTCGCGATCACTTCGGGATCAAGCCGCTCTACGTCCATGCCACCGCGGCCCGGCTGCTCTTCGCCTCCGAGATCAAGGCGCTGCTGGCCCATCCCGAGGTCCGGGCGGAACCGGAGATGGACGCGGTCCAGGAGTACCTGACCTTCCAGTATGTGCTCGGCGAGCGAACGATGTTTGCGGGTATCAACAAGCTGCTGCCCGGCGAGTACCATCTCGTGGACCTCGCCACCGGCGCCCACCGGGCGGTGCGCTACTGGGAGCCGCGGTTCGGGGTCGATCAGCGCTACACCGAGGGCTACTGGCTGGAACAGGTGCAGTGGCTGCTGGCCGACGCGGTGCGGCTGCAGATGCGGAGCGACGTGCCGGTCGGGACGTACCTGAGCGGCGGACTCGACTCGAGTCTGATCACGGCGCTGGCCGCGCGGAGTGGGGCCGGACGACTGCAGACCTTCACCGGCCGGTTCGCGGAGGGGCCGGAGTTCGACGAGTCCGGCTGGGCCCGCCAGGTGGCGGAGCGGTACGGGACGGAGATGCATGTCATCACCCCGACCGAGGGGGAGTTCGTCGACACCCTGCCCCGGCTGATCTATCACATGGATGAGCCCGTCGCCGGCCCGGGACTCTTTCCGCAGTACATGGTTTCCCGCCACGCCGCCCGGCACGTCAAGGTCGTCCTCGGCGGTCAGGGCGGCGACGAGATCTTCGGCGGCTATGCGCGCTACCTGGTGGCGTATTTCGAGCAGGCCATCAAGGGCGCGATCTACCAGAGCAATGAAGAAGGCGAGCACATCGTCTCGCTGCAATCCATCCTGCCCAACCTCCCCTCCCTGCAGCAGTACGCGCCGATGATGCAGCAGTTCTGGCGCTCGGGGCTGTTCGAGGAGATGGACCGGCGCTATTTCCGGCTCATCGACCGCAGCGGTGGCGCCATCCCACTGCTCGCGCCGGACTTCCGCGCCAGCTACCAGAGCGACGCGATCTTTGAGCGGTTCCGCGCGGTGTTCAATCATCCCGATACGCAGTCGTACTACAACCGGATGACGCACTACGACATGGTCACCAACCTCCCCGCCCTGCTCCAGGTCGAGGATCGGGTCACGATGGCCTCATCGCTGGAATCGCGGGTGCCGCTGCTGGATCACCGGCTTGCCGATCTGATGGGCAGCCTCCCGCCGGTGATGAAGTTCAAGGGCGGCGAGCTCAAGTACCTGCTCAAGAAGGCCATCGGCGACTTGTTGCCGGCGCCGGTGCTGCAGCGCAAGGACAAGATGGGGTTCCCGGTACCGCTGCACCTGTGGGCCCGTGGCTCGGCGCGCGATTTCTTCGCCGACATCCTGCTGTCCAAACGCTGCCGTGAGCGCGGACTGTTCGATGTCGGGGAAGTCGAGAAGCAGATGGCCTACGAAGGCGCGTTCAGCCGCCGGCTGTGGGGCCTGCTGAATCTGGAGTTGTGGTTTCGGACGTTTATTGACGGAAACCAGGGGACAGGTAGCAGGTAGCAGGAGGCAGCAACCGCCTTCTCCGACCTGCCACCTGCCACCTGCCACCTGCCACCTGCCACCTGTTACCAAAGCGATCATGCCCCTCACGCTCACCGACAACCGCGTTTCCGCCTGGACCGTCCACAAGATCGCCGTCGTCGGACCCGGGATCGTCGGGATGCCGATGGCCGCGATGCTGGCGCACGCCCGGATCACCGAGGGCAGCGACCGGCCGGCCACGGTGACGGTGATCCAGCGCAACTCGCCCACCTCGGGCTGGAAGGTGGGCGCGATCAACGCCGGCCGTTCGCCGATCGGCGGGATCGAGCCGGACCTGAACCGGATCGTGGCGGAGACGGTCGCGGCCGGCCTGCTCTCGGCGAGTCACGACTACGCCGCCCTGCGGGATGCCGACGTGATCCTGATCTCGACCCAGACCGACAAGCGCGGCATGGCGCCGGACTACGGGCCGCTGTTCGAGGCGCTCGATGGCATCGCCGCGGCGCTGACCACCAGGCCGGCGGGCAACATCCCGCTGGTGATCTTCGAGTCCACCCTCGCGCCCTCCACGATGGCAACGCTGATTCGCGACCTCTTCGCGCAGCATGGCCTGCACGAGGGGCGCGATCTGCTGCTGGGCAACAGCCCCAACCGGGTGATGCCGGGCCGGCTGGTGGAACGGGTGGCGGCCTCGGATAAGGTGGTGGCCGGACTGCACCCCGACACGCCGGGACTGATCGAGCGGCTGTACCGCCGCATCGTCACCCAGGGCACGCTGCATCCGACCAACAGCATGACCGGCGAAGTGGTCAAGACGCTGGAGAACGCCTATCGCGATGTGCGGATCGCCTACGCGGCGGAGGTCGTGCGCCACTGCGATGCACATGGCATCGACTTCTACGCGCTGCGGGACCAGGTCAACGCCGCACTGCAGCAGCAGGACAGCGCCACCGCGGATCCGAACGCCGTGCCGAGCGGCGGCCTGCTGATCCCCACGGTTGGGGTGGGTGGTCATTGTCTGCCGAAGGATGGCATCCTCCTCTGGTGGCGGGCGCTGGAGGCACAGCAGGACACCAGCCGCAGCCTGATCCTCGCCGCCCGCGGGATCAACGACGCCTCGCCGGCCGCCACGCTCGCACTCGCCACTCATGCCTTCGGTCCGCTGAACGGCCGGGCCATCGCGCTCATGGGAGCGGCGTACCGCTTCAACTCGGAGGATACCCGGAACTCGCCGACGCTGGTGCTGGCGCGCCAGCTGCTCGACATCGGTGCCCGCGTCACGATTCACGATCCCTACGTCTACCCCACGGACCAGAACCTGGTGCGTCACGGCCTGGCGGAGCTGTTCACCCGCGACCTGCAGGCCGCAGCAGGGCCGGCCGACGTGATCATCATGTGCACCGCGCACCGGGTGTATCTGGAGGAGCGGCGGGCGCTCATTGGGGGAGCGAAACGGGCGGTTGGCGTCGTCGACGCCTGCAATCTCTGGGCAGCCACCGATGTCACCGGGCTCGGCATCGGGTACGCCGGCATCGGCCGAGGGACGCTCCCCCCCGCCGCGGAGCTCGTCGCGGAGGTGACCGAGGGATTCCGCGCGGTGGAAACCGGCGTGGCCAACGAGGTGCATGGGCTGGTGGAGTTCCTGAATGCCCGGTACGCCTCTGACGGGTTCAACCAGGTCCGCTTCAGTGAGGTGCGGCGAATCGCGGGCACCTGCGTGACCGGCTGCGGCATCGTCACCCCGGGACCGGTGCGGACACCAGCCGGCACCAGCGGATTCCGGTCGTCGCTGGTGGGCATCGCGGCTGGGCGGTTAGGCGATTGGGCGGCGACCGAAGCGCCATAGGAGCAGCGACCGAAGCGCCATGGGAGCGGCAAAGCCGCGACCCGGCGCGAGGGAGTGCTGCGACTCGGCGCGAGGGAGTGGCGGTTAGGCGGCACGAATGTAGTTGTTGTCATCCCTCCCTCGCTACGCTCGGGGGCCCGCCGGATGACATGGGGCAGAAGCTGACGGCTGGAGGAGAACGGGGAACGGGCGCCACATTTATTCGCTGTCATTGCGAGGAGGCCCCACGACAGACCGCCCCGGCGGTGAGGCCTGGGGGCCGACGAAGCAACCTTTCCCGGGGTTACCGGACAAGGGTTGCTTCGTCGCCCTGCGGGCTCCTCGCAATGACACCCGAGCGCTACTCGCCTGAGGATGACAGGCTGCAGTAGCGAACGGCTAACGGCCAATGGCTACCGACCTCGGCTCACGGCTGACGGCTCACGGCTGACGGCTCACGGCTCACGGCTGTCTTCCCACCCCTCACACCGCCCCAGCAGATCCTGCCGCACATAGAGGCCGATCCTGACCCGTGGTCCGGCCGGCCCGGGCCAAACCGGTAACTCACGACACCGGACCAGACCATGGGCTTCGACATCGCGCTCCATGCTCGCCATGCCCCGATCCGCCACAATCAGCGCCAGCGCCGGATGGAAGCGTTCCCAGCCGTCGAGATTCATCCGTGAGCCGGTCGTCTGGTTGCGACGCATGACCAGCGGGAAGAGCTGGGATGGCAGAGAAAGTGTGTTGGCCACCGAGCCGAAGATCACCCGGTCGGCTGGCGCCCAGTCGGCAGTGAATTGCTGCAGCGCACGCGAGGCATCCCGGATGGTCCAGGAGGGATGCATCAGGAACCAGCCGAACCGCAACGGCTCGAGCAGCAGAAAGCCGAGCAGGAAGAGGAGCGGTGGAATCCGGTGGACCCGGATCGGGAGCCGACCCGCCAGCAGGACGAAGATCGCCGCACCGGCCACCGTGCCGGCGGAGACCAGCAGCGACATGCGCTCGAGACCACTGGCGTGCGGCGCCATGGCCACGGCCATCAGAGGCGCCAGGAGAAAGAGGATTCCCCCGCTCGCAACCCCGCCCGCCAGCGCGGCGCGCCACCGGCCACCGGCGCCACTGAATCCGGCGCGCGACGGGAGGGGAATGCCGCCGTCGCCCAGGACTGTCGCGGCCAGGATGGCAATCGCGGGTATCAGGTAGAGGAAGCGACGGTCCGGCTGGTAGCGCTCGAATCCGATGAACAGCAGGCCCAGCAGCAGCCAGCACCAGGCGAACAGTTCAACCAGGTCGACGGGCCGGCTGACCGCGCGTCCCAGCCGCGCCACCAGCAGGAACATCACCGCGATCAGTGGCACGATGGTCTGCGCCACCAGCGCCCCGCGCACCAGGCCAAACCCGGACCAGCCAAAGAGGGTGTAGCGCTGCCACTCCGCCGAGCCGGTGTCCGCCGAGGAGAACGCCATGCGAAGGCTCACGCCGAGCTGGTGGACGACGCCGTTCCACTCGGGGATCATCGCGAGCACGACCAGCGCGACACTCGCGCCCGCCGCCACCGTGAAGCGAATCGGTGCCTGCCACGAGAACGGCGGCGAATATCCCCGTCGCCGGGTCAACCACCAGTGTGCCGCCCAGAAGCCGGCGATGCTGAGCCCGAGCGCGGCACCGGAGGGCTTGGCGAGCTGACCGAGGACAAAGAGCACCCCCGCGGCCCACGCCCAGCCCGGGCGCCGGGCAGCCAGCACGACGGCGCAGGCCGCGGCGGTCAACGGGAGGAGCTGAAACGACTCGGTGAACCCGCTGCGATTGTAACTGAGGGTGAAATAGCTCAGCGCGAGCAGCAGCGGCGCGACGATCGCCCGGCGCAGCGGATACCACGACCGGAGAAAGAGGTAGAGCACCACACAGGTGAGACTGCCCGACACGGCGGCCACCAGCCGGGTTGTCGCCAGGGAGACACCGGCGATCTGGTAGCTGGCCGCGAGCACGAAGGTGTACAGCGGGGTCATGAACAGCGGCGGATTGTGGTCGTCCATGATCCACCGCCCGAACAGCACCCGGTTGCGGGCGTTATGCGCCCAGAGCCCCTCATCGAAAAGAAACGCCTGCTGCAGATCCTGCGGCGGATCGGCCCCCAGAAACAGGAGCCGGGGCAGCAGGGCGACGAGCAGAATGAGCCCGGCCGCGAGCAGATCGGCTCGGTCGAACGGGGTCGCCTCGCCGGGAGTGGTCACGCGGACCGGCGGCCCAGCCGGAGAAAAGTGTCCTCGATCTGCTGCAGCATGCCGGCGGGAAGGCGGTTCTGCCGGGAGACGGTGAATGGCGCCAGCGGTGGCGTCCGTGGCGCCGCGACAGGCAGGCCGAGCAGCTCCTGCGCGACGCGCGCGACGAGCGCCGCGGGGTCAGCGCAGAACTGCTCGTAGGAGACTCGCCAGAACCGCTCCGGCCCGAGCAGCGCCTGCTGCGTGGCTGCGAGGCGTTCATGGAACATTACCTGGGCACAGACCGACTCCACCGGACTCAACCCGGACTCCTCTTCGACACGATGCAGTCCGTAGGCGCGGCCCTCGTCGCCGCTGATCTCCTGGCGGGCAAGCAGCAGCGACTGGGCCAGGAAGACGGGATCCCGCTCAAGACAGAGGTACCGGGCGGTCGGCAGGACATCGCTCACGAGGGCCGCCTGGCCGTTGAGGCGGTTATTCTTGGCGATCAGCGGACGAGGATCGTCGGCCTCACGCGCCCCGAAGAAGTGGCGCATCGCGTCCTGTTCCGACCGGGTGAGACTGGACCGCAGCAGGTTGCGGTCATGCCCGAACCAGCGGTCCCACAGCGGCAGGGCATCGCTCGGCGCCGCAAGCGACCGGGCTCGCCCATAATAGCTGCCCAGCGTCCCGCGCCACCGCGCTCCGACCCGGCCCGCCAGGCGGGAGGCAGTGAGCGGAGCGCGAGGGAAGATTCCGACAAGATTGGAGAAGTATGCCACCGGCAGTTGCTGGATCAACTGCTGCGCCACCAGCGTCGTTCCGCTCCGCGGCGGTCCACAGACCAGCACGATGGGGAGGCGGGGCGGCGCGGCGGCGGCGTAGCGCTTCTCCTCCGCGACGGTGAGGGCCAGGTCGAGGGGAGTGAGCAGCGCGCCGAGCACCGCCTGGCCGATCGCGCCGTAGGCGTCGGGATCGCGGGTCCGCAGGAGGCGCAGCGCGAGTCCCGCGGGATTGTGAAACTGGGCGGGGATGAAGCGGTGCAGCGGCCGCACGGGTGGTGTGTCAGTCGGCAGAAGGCGGAACCGTGGGTGAGGGCGACACAATAGAGCGGCCCACCGGGGACGCCGTCAAGCATCTTAATGGAGCTCATGAAATCTACCCGGCAATTCTGCTGGCGGGCAGGACTCGGGATCGCCCTGCTGGCCTTCATTCTCTGGCGCGCCGACATCGCCGGCCTCTCGGCGGTGCTCACCCCCGCTGTCTGGCCTGCGGCGCTGCTTGCGCTGGCGTTGCTGGTCTCGTCCCAGGGACTCGCCGCACTCCGCTGGGGGCTGATCCTGGGACAGCCGCGCCCAGCCTGGGCCGTCCTCTTCCGCCTCTACCTCATGGGAGCGGGTGCCGGCCTCTTTCTGCCCACCTCCGTCGGTGGTGACGCCTTTCGTGCGGCGGCGGCGGCGCGCCTCACGGGCCGACCGGCGGCCACGATTTCCAGCGTCCTGCTGGACCGCATGAGTGGTGTGGTCGCGCTGCTGGTCTACGCCGCAACCGGCTGGCTCGCTGCCCCCACGACAGCCGAACGACTGATCGGCGGGGCCTCCTGGAGTGGACCACCACCGCTGCTGCTCCTCGCCCTCGGAGCGCTCCTGGGAGCGGGCCTCATCGGCATCATTGCACGGAGCCGGGTCGAGCGGGTCCGACGCATCCGGCAGGAGGTGGTCGATGGGGTCCGGCCACTGCTGCGGCAGCCCGCCCGACTGGCCGCCGTCCTGGGCCTGGCCCTTCTGGTGCAGGCGCTGATGCTGCTGCTCTGGCTGGTGCTCGCCACTGGCCTGGCGTTGCCCATCCCGGCGGAGACGCTGCTGGTCGGCGTCCCGATCGTCAGCCTGGCGACGCTGTTACCGCTCACCATCGCCGGACTGGGAGTCCGGGAAGGGGTCTGGCTCTTCCTGCTCCGCGCATCCGGCATCAACGCCACGGCGATCGTGTCCTTCAGCCTGCTCTATTTCTTCGTGACGCTGCTGGCGGGCGCGCTCGGTGGGCTGGTGTTTGTGCGGTGGGGAGTGGGCGATAGGCGGTTAGGCGGTTAGGCGGTTAGGCGGGAG
>ENA-ORBV01003145-ORBV01003145.1-microbial-mat-metagenome-genome-assembly--contig:-NODE-3145-length-33606-cov-8.550359_pt1 | contig 33606 bp, 18 predicted proteins | sample MGYA00237777_ERZ505514 | MGnify/ENA primary metagenome ERZ505514 (study PRJEB26160, sample SAMN06269048) | microbial mat metagenome | isolation source: Oligotrophic lake microbial mat | place... | reverse complement strand
TCGCCCCAGCCCGCGCCGGCGTCCATCACGACCGGAATGTCCACCGTGGCGGCGATCGCCGAGGCGTAGCCGATCTGTTCGTTCATCGTCAGCAGCGGTTCGGAAATCGTCGAGTGCGCGCCGGTGACGAAGCCGCCGCTGTAGACGCAGTTGAAGCCGGCGGCCTGGGCGATCTTCGCGGCCAGCGGGTCGAACACGGCCGGCAGTTCGAGAAAGTTGCGTTTGGCGACAAGGCGGCGCAGGCGGGTGATGGGGGAGTTTTTTTTGGCGTGCATGATGGACTTGGTGAAGTGGAAAATCGACGAAAGGTTCAGCGCGGCCGCAGGCGTTCGGCGATCGCGGTGCTGGCCGGGCTGGCGGCGAACATCTCCCTCGCGCTGTGGCCGGTGCCGGGCACGATGTAGAGCTGCCAGCCGAAGGTCCAGCCGCGCGAGCGGGCGAGGCGTTCGGCTTCGCGGTAGAAGGCGATCGCGCGCTCGTGGCGGTTTGCGCCCTGCGCCATCGCGCCGGGCCGGGTGTCGAGGTCTTTCGCGCCGGTATCGGCGGTGCCGGTGATGACGGTCAGCGGCTGGTTGAGGTAGCGCCGCAGCGCGGCCTCGTCCGCGAGCCGCTCGGGCAGTCCGCCGAACCCGTAGGGAAAGCGCCGGTCGAGGGAGGGCCACAGGAAGGACGACGGATTGGCGATCAGGATGCCGCGCGCGGCGGTGGGCGTGAAGGCGGCGACGCGCGAGAGCATCTGTCCGCCGGCGGAATGGCCCAGCAGCAGGTAGCCCAAGCCGGGGCGGCCCTCGGCCTGGCGCGCGGCATCGACCAGCGACAGGACCTGTGGGCCGGCCCACTGATCGACGGGTTCCAGCGGAAACTCCTCGACGCCGGCGGCGAAGCGCTCGCGGACCAGCCCGGCCGAGTGATAGCGCCAGCCGGGAAAGCGCTTCGCGTCGAACAGCGGCGCCACGACCAGCAGGCCGAAGCGGTCGGCCAACGGCCGCGCCGCATCGCGGTAAGCCGCCGCGTCGCGGCCGAGGCCGTGGAACACCATGAGGAGCGGGCCGCCGCGGTAGCCGGCGGGCTTGTAGGTCCAGGCGTCGAAGGTTTCGCCGCCGGCGGTGAGTTGCACCTGGCCGCTGCCTTCCGGCAAGGCGGCGGTTGCCAGCGGCGCGAAGCAGATCCAGCCGAGCAGCAACGCGCGCCAACCGCAGCGGCACGCGCTGGCGAGCCGTCGCGGAGGCAGCGGTTGGCGGGGAGCGGGACGGAGCATAAACACCCCACAATTCTACGCAGGGCCGCGGCGCGCCCGCTAGAACGCGCTGATGCCGGTTTGCGCGCGGCCCAGCGTCAGCGCGTGGATGTCGTGCGTGCCTTCGTAGGTGTTGACCGCTTCGAGGTTCATGACGTGGCGGATGACGTGGTACTCGTCAGAGATGCCGTTGCCGCCGTGCATGTCGCGCGCCACGCGCGCGATGGCGAGCGATTTGCCGCAGTTGTTGCGCTTCACCAGCGAGATCATTTCCGGCGAGGCCATGCCGTCGTCCATCAGACGGCCGAGGCGCAGTGCTGCCTGCTGGCCGAGCGCGATCTCCGTCTGCATGTCGGCGAGCTTCAATTGCACGAGCTGGTTGGCGGCCAGCGGGCGGCCGAACTGCTTGCGCTCCAGCGTGTAGTTGCGTGCCGCCTGCCAGCAGAACTCGGCTGCACCGAGCGCGCCCCACGCAATGCCGAAGCGCGCCTTGTTGAGGCAGGACAGCGGCCCTTTGAGACCGCGCACGCCGGGCAGCACGTTCTCCGCCGGCACCGGCACCTCGTCCATGACGATTTCGCCGGTGACGGAGGCGCGCAGGCTGAACTTGCCCTCGATCTTGGGCGCGGTGAGGCCCGGCATGCCCTTCTCCAGCAGGAAGCCGCGGATCGTGCCTTCGTCATCCTTGGCCCAGACCAGAAAGATGTCGGCGATGGGCGCGTTGGTAATCCACATCTTGGCCCCGGACAAACGGTAGCCCGTGCCGTCGCGGCGCGCCCGCGTAACCATGCCGGACGGATCGGAGCCGTGGTTGGGTTCGGTCAGGCCGAAGCAGCCGACCCATTCGCCGCTGGCGAGCTTGGGCAGGTATTTGTCCTTCTGCGCGTCGGCGCCGAAGGCGTGGATGGGGTACATGACGAGCGAGGACTGCACGCTCATGGCGGACCGGTAGCTGCTGTCCACGCGCTCGACCTCGCGGGCGATGAGGCCGTAGCAGACCTGGTTGAGGCCCGCGCAGCCGTAACCTTCGAGCGTGGAGCCGAGGAAGCCCATCTCGCCCATTTCGCTCATGATCGCGCGGTCGAAACGCTCGTGGCGGTTGGCGTCCAGGATGCGCGTCTGGAGCTTGGCCTGGCAATACTCGCGCGCGGCGTCGCGCACCATGCGCTCGTCTTCGGTGAGCTGCGCGTCAAGCAGCAGCGGGTCTTCCCAGACGAAGGCCGGTTTGGTGGTGGGAATGGCTGCGGTCATGCGAGGCTCCAGGCGCCGGAACAGGGGCGCATTCCTGATAAAATTCATTGGGATTCTCGCACTTTTCCGCTGGTTCTTTCCTGTCCCCACCCTTTTAGTCCCTATCCCGCGCCGTGGCCGCCTTATATCGGCCCGCGTGACGAGGTTGTCCAATGTCCGACCAACCGCCTGATCTCTCCAAACTCCGCATCGACCGCAGCACGCCGGTGACGCGCAAGCCGCGCCTGCGGCGCTGGCTGATGATCGGCTTGGCGGCGGTGCTGGTGCTGGGGGGCATCGCCTGGCGGACGGCGACGGCGCCGGTCCCCGTGGAAGTCGGGTCCGTCTCGCTGGCCTATCCATCCCAGGGCTACACCCTGCTGAACGCCACCGGCTACGTGGTCGCGCAGCGCAAGGCGTCGGTGGCGTCCAAGGCGACCGGCCGGCTGGAGTGGCTGGGCGTGCGCGAGGGCAGTCCGGTGACGGAGGGCGAGATCATCGCCAGGCTGGAGAACCGGGACGTCACCGCGCAGATGGAACAGGCGGCCGCGAACGTGCAGGTCGCGCAGGCGAACCTGGGTCAGGGCGAGGCCGAACTGCACGAGGCGGAACGGGCGTTCAAGCGTTCGGAAGATCTGCTGCGACAGAATTTCGTCTCCCAGTCCGCGCACGACACCGCAGGTGCACGGCTGGAGAAGGCCAGGGCCAATATCGCTTCGCTCAAGGCCGGCATCATGGCGTCGCAGGCCGCCCTGCGCAACGCGCAGGTGGCGCTCGACCAGACGCTGATCCGCGCGCCCTTTACCGGCGTGGTCCTGACCAAGAACGCGAACGTCGGCGACAACATCACGCCGTTTTCCGCCGCCGCCGACACCAAGGGCGCGGTGCTCGTCATGGCGGACATGTCCACGCTGGAAGTCGAAGCCGACGTTTCCGAATCGAATATCGGCAAAGTGAAGGTCGGGCAGCCCTGCGAGATCCAGCTCGACGCGCTGCCCGGTGTGCGGCTGCTCGGCAGCGTGTCGCGGCTGGTGCCGACGGTGGACCGCTCCAAGGCGACGGTGCTGGTGAAGATCCGGTTCCTCGACCCCGATCCGCGCGTGCTGCCGGAGATGAGCGCCAAGGTCGCTTTCCTCGACAAGGAAGTGCCGGCCGCCGAGCGCGCGCCGCGCCTCGCGCTGCCGGCCGCCGCGATCGCGCAGCGCGATGGGCGCGCCGTGGCCTATGCGGTGCGCAGCGGGCGCGCGGCGGAAACACCGGTCACGGCGGGCGGCAAGATCGGCGACCTGACCGAGATCGCCGAGGGCGCGCTGAAAGCCGGCGACAAGGTGGTGCTGCGACCCGGCGACCGGCTGCACGACGGCGCGCGCGTGGTGGTTCCGGCCAAGTGAGCGCAGCCGTGGACGCGGCGGCGCGCGCACCGGTCGTGGAAATCCGCCACGTCGCAAAGCACTATGTGCGCGGCGGACAGATCGTGCCGGTGCTGACCGACATCTCGCTCGACATCGCCGCGGGCGAGTTCATGGCACTGATGGGGCCTTCCGGGTCCGGCAAATCGACGCTGCTCAACCTGATCGCCGGCATCGACAAGCCCACCGCGGGGTCGCTGCGCGTCGACGGCGTCGAGATCGCCGCGCTGGACGAGGGCGAACTGGCCGACTGGCGCGCCCGCAACATCGGCTTCATCTTCCAGTTCTACAACCTGATGCCGGTGCTGACGGCGCTGGAGAACGTGGAACTGCCGCTCCTGCTGACCCGGCTGGGGGCGCAGGACCGCCGCGAGCGCGCCGAGGCGGCGCTGGCCATGGTCGGACTGGCGGACCGCGTCGATCACTATCCTTCCGAACTGTCGGGCGGCCAGCAGCAGCGGGTGGCGATTGCGCGGGCCATCATCACCGATCCGACCCTCGTGGTGGCGGATGAGCCCACCGGCGACCTCGACCGCAAGTCCGCGGATGACGTGCTGGCACTGCTCGACCGCCTGAATGGCGAACTCGGCAAGACCATCATCATGGTGACCCACGATGCGAATTCCGCCGCGCGCGCGCGGCGGGTCGTGAATCTTGAGAAAGGCGAATTGCGGGCCGAAACGGTGCCGGCCGCCGCATGAACATCGGGGCGCATGCATGGAAACGCTCAAGCTGATTTTCCGCAATACGCTGCGCCACAAGCTGCGCACGGGGCTGACGCTGCTGGGTCTCGTCGTGGCGATCCTTTCCTTCGGCCTGCTGCAGACGGTGGTGGACGCGTGGTATGCGGGTGCTGAGGGCGCGGCGCCCAACCGGCTGATCACCCGCAACGCCATTTCGCTGGTGTTTCCGCTGCCGGTGCACTACCGCGACAAGATTCGCGGGGTGGAGGGCGTGAAGGCGGTGGCCGGCGCCAACTGGTTCGGCGGCGTCTATCAGGACGTGAAGAACTTCTTCCCGCAGTTTGCGGTGGAACCGGGCTACTTCGCGATCTACCCGGAGTATCGGATCAAGAATGACGAGCTGCGCGCCTTCGAGCGCGACCGCAAAGGCGCGATCGTTGGCCGCAAACTCGCGGAGACCTACGGGTTCAAGATTGGCGACACCGTGCCCATCCGCGGCCAGATCTACCCGGGCAACTGGGAGTTCACGGTGCAGGGCATCTACGACGGCGCGGAAGCGAAGACCGACACCTCCCAGTTCTTCTTTCACTGGGACTACCTCAACGAAACGCTGAAGAAGCGCTTCCCGACCCGGGCCAGCCAGTTCGGCGTGTTCGTGGTCCAGGTGGCGAACGCCGACGACGCCGCGGCGGTGAGCGTGGCCATCGACAAGCAGTTCAGGAACTCGACCGCGGAAACCCTGACCGAAACGGAGAAGGCCTTCCAGATCGGCTTCGTCAAGCAGACGGAAGCGTTGCTGATCGCCATCCGCATCGTGTCCTACGTGGTGATCGTCATCATTCTCGCCGTGATGGCCAACACCATGGCGATGACGGCGCGCGAGCGCATGGGCGAGTACGCCACGCTGAAAGCGCTCGGCTTCGGCCCGGGCTTCGTGTCGACGCTGATCTACGGAGAGTCGCTGGCGATCGCGCTGGGCGGGACCGTGCTGGGGATCGCGCTGACATTTCCCATCGCCGACTGGTTCGGCCGGAAGATGGGGACGCTGTTTCCGGTGTTCGAAGTAGGCAACGGCACCGTGATGCTGCAGGCGGCCTGCGCGCTGGCGGTGGGCGTCATCGCGGCGATGCTGCCCGCACGGCGCGCCGCGACGGTCAGAATCGTGGACGGCCTGCGGGCGATCGGATGATGAGCACGGCAATGGGTAATGCGTGATGAGTGAAGTGAAACCCATCACTCATCACCCGTAACTCATCACCATAACGATGGCCATTCCGCTCCGTTACACGATCCGCAACCTGTGGACGCGCAAGCTGACCACGCTGCTCACGGCTGGCGGCATGGCGCTGGTGGTGTTCGTGTTCGCGGCGGTGCAGATGCTGGACGCGGGCCTGCAGGCGACGCTGGTCTCGACCGGGCAGGACGACAACATCGTGGTCACGCGCCGCTCGGCGGGCACCGAGGTGCAGAGTTCGGTGGACCGGGTGCAGGCGGCGATCATCGAGAGCCAGCCCGAGATCGCCATCGGCGCCGACGGCCAGCGGCTGGTCTCTAAGGAAACCGTGGTCCTGATCACGCTGCCCAAGCGCGGGTCCGGCGTGGCCACCAATATCATGACGCGCGGCATCGGCCCTGGCGGCCTGACGCTGCGTCCGCAGGTGAAGCTGGTCGAAGGGCGCATGTTCAAGCCGGGCAGCGCGGAGATCGTGGTCGGCCGCAGCGTCGCCGAGCGTTTCGACGGTGCGGCCATCGGTGACGCCATGCGCTTCGGCGGACGGGACTGGTACGTGGTCGGCGTTTTCGACGCGGGTGGTTCGGGTTTCGATTCGGAGCTGTGGGGCGATGCCGAACAGCTTCTGCAGGCCTTCCGGCGGCAGAACTGGTCTGCGGTGATTGCGCGTCTCACGGACGCCGGGCAGTTCGCGGCGATCAAGGCACGGCTGGAGGCCGACCCCCGGCTGACGCTCGACGTGAAGCGCGAGCAGCAGTTCTATGCCGAGCAGTCCGAGCAGCTGTCGAACTTCATTACCATCCTGGGATTGACGCTATCGGTGATTTTTTCGATCGGCGCCACCATCGGCGCAATGATCACCATGTATGCCGCGGTGGCGAACCGGACCGGGGAAATCGGCACCTTGCGCGCGCTGGGCTTCCGCCGCAGCAACGTGCTGCTGGCGTTTCTGTTCGAGGCGGCGCTGCTGGGGATGGTCGGCGGCGTGGTCGGACTCGCCCTCGCGGCGCTGATGCAGTTCGTGGAAATCTCGACCCTCAACTGGCAGTCATTTTCGGAACTCGCCTTCCGCTTCACGCTGACCCCGGCGATCGCCGCCAAGACGATTGTCTTTGCCCTGCTCATGGGCTTTGCCGGGGGCTTCCTGCCGGCGCTGCGTGCTGCACGTTTGAAAATCGTGGACGCCTTGCGCGCCGCCTGACGAAACCCCAACTTCAGCGTGGTGCAGGTTCTATCGTTCCCATGTGGAAAGGATAGCTGCCGGTGGGACGATCAGCGTAGTAGTGCTGTAGCGTATTGCGTACTGTGGCGAAAGCGATTTCTTCCCAAGGGATTTCGGACTCGCTGAACAGCCGCGCTTCGAGGGTTTCGCTGCCGGCGGAAAAGTCGAGGTCGAGCAGCCGCGCGCGGAACAGCAGGTAGACTTGGTGGATGTGCGGGATGTTGTAGAGCGCGTACAGGTTGACGATCTCGACCCTGGCGTTGGCTTCCTCCAGGGTTTCACGCTTTGCCCCGTCGAAGGTGGTCTCGCCGTTCTCCATGAAGCCCGCGGGCACGGTCCACTTGCCGAGCCGTGGTTCGATCGCCCGCCGGCAGAGCAGGATGCGGTCCTCCCACTCCGGGATGCAGCCGACCACCATCTTCGGGTTCTGGTAGTGGATCGTGTGGCACGCAGGGCAGACGTGGCGCGGAAGGGCGTCCCCCTCGGGCACGCGCAACTCGACGCGGGTGCCGCATTGGCTGCAGAAGTTCATGACGGGTGGTGAGGGGCGGGAAGTGGGAAGGTTTTTGGGCGACGCTGCGGGGAGCTATTATCTCGTGCGCCCCGTGACATATGCCATGCCTGGCGGGGAATCAGACCGTGCTATGATAAATGCATCAATGGGTTAGAGTCGATTGCTGATTGATTCTGATTTCACGGCCGCTGCGGACGCAGTGTGCTGAAGCAGGGTGGAGGCGGGTGGCAGCAGTTGCGGCCCGCCGTACGCAACAGAATGCCAATCGAAAGGGGAGCGCAATGAACGAACGCGTGAAGATGATCGTGGCCGGCGTGGTCGGGCTCGTGGTCGGCGGCGGCGCCGGCGGGTTTTGGGGAATGTCGCAGGTCGAGGAAAAACAGCAGCAGCTGATGGCGATGAACGGCGAAAAAGATGCCGCCCAGGCCGCGGCGGCAAAACTCAAGCGCGACGCCGATGAGGCGCCGAAACGCTGGGGCCGGGAACTCGGCCGGCTGGTGCTGGCGGCGGTGCCCGATGCACCGGCTTCGCCGCCGGCGCCCGGCGCTGCCGGACAGCCTGCCACCGTGCCCGGGGCCGCTCCGGCTGCGGCCCCGGCGGCAGACGACCCGGCGCGGACGCTGGACGCCGCGCGCGCGGTGCTGGCGCAGCGCGATACCTTCCGGTCTTCCCTCGACGGTGTGCGCGCCCAGATGGGCGGCGATCTGGACGCGCTGGCACTGGAAATCGGCAACGCGACGCCTGATATTGAGAAAGTGCGCGCGATGCTGACCAACCTGAAGGCGAACTGGCCGGGGATGGAGAAGGAACTCGAAGGCGCCACCCGCCGGCTGTTTGCGGACATGGGCCTGGGCGCACCGGCGGCGAAGCCTGCCGCGACGCCTGCACCGGCCGCCACTGCGCCGTCTGCTGCACCTGCAGCGCCGCCCGCCAAGTAAGACTGTCCGTTCAGGAAGAAGCACGCCAGCCGCCGCCCGCAAGGGCGGCGGCTTTTTTATTGTCGATCGCGGCTCAGCTGGCGAGCTGGTAGATGGTGCGGTTCGCCCGCCGCAGCCGGCCGGCGAGTTCGCGCGCGAGGTTCGCCAGCAGCTTGATCGCGATGTCGGGGTGGCTGCGCTTGAGGACCTCGAAAGCGGTCTGCGGGAGCACGTAGCAGACGAGGAACTCGTCGGCCTCGATGGTGGCGGAACGCGTTTCCTGGTCGAGCAGCGCCATCTCGCCGAAGATCGTGCCGGGGGAGAAGGTGATGAGCCGCGTGGCACGGAAGGCGCCCGGCAGCCGCAGGTGCACGCTGGCGGTGCCCTTGGCGATGATGAAGAGCTCGCGGCTTTCGTCGCCTTCGCGGACCACGATCTCGCCGCGCTTGAAGCTGTGGCGCGACAGCAGCGCCTTCACGGCTTCGACCTCTGTATCGTCCATGCCTGCGAAGGCATCGAGGCTCGCGAACGGGAACTCGCGCTCGGCGTCGATGCCGCCGAGATGGGAGAGGATCACGTGGTCCTCGGCCCATTCGATGGCGCGATCGCTGTCGGCGAACAGCTTCCTGGTGGTGATCGCCGGGGTGACCCCCATGTCGCGCAGGAACTTGCTGGTGTCGCCCCGCTCCTCAATGCCCGAGATCAGGAGATGGCGGCCCTGCCGGGTGAGCCGGTCGTGGGTCTGTAGCAACACCTTGGCGCCGGTGCTGTCGAGGTCGTTGACGCGCTTGAGGTCGAGGACCACATAGTTCAGGTGTTGCTTGAGCACGTCGTCCATGTAGATAGCGAGGTTCTCCGCGGTGCCGAAGAACAGCGGTCCTTCCAGTTCGAGCACGAGGATCTCGCCGCCGTGTTCCTGCAGTACCTCCATAAGGCGCGGATCACGGGTCTTGCGCGAGTGCACCTCGTCGCAACGGTAGGTTCGGCGCACCACCGAGCGGCTCATCCGGAACAGGAAGAACAGCATGGTGATCGTCACGCCGGCGAGCACTGCGACCACGACGTTGACGCCGACCCCAAGGCCCGTCACGACGATGATGACCATGAGGTCGATGGCCATCGGCCGAATGGCCGCGGGGCCCTCGCGGAACAGGCGACGGATCAGGTGCAGGGTCCAGCGGTCGAACAGCTGGATGGCGACGACGGCGAGCAGGCCGGCGATCACCACGCGCGGGATGCGTTCGATGAGCGGCGGCAGAATGAGGACGCCAAGCAGCACGGTGCAACCTGCCACCAGCACCGAGAGAGGGGTGCGTCCGCCGCTGCGATGATTGGCAAAGCTGGAGGCGAGGTTGATGCCGTTCGAGATGCCACCGAAGCAGGCGGCAACTGCATTGCCGGCACCGAGACGGATCAGTTCCGCACTGCCGCGGATCTTGTTGCCGGAGTCTGCCTCGATCAGGCGCGCGCACAGCAGGCCGTCCAACGACGCCACGATGGCAAGACTGACTGCGGCCGAGACCAGGATGGGCAGCACCTGCCGGAACTCGGGTGTTTGCAGGAAGGCGAGAAATTCGCTCGCGTAATGGGGTGTGGGAATAGCGAGTGGCACTGTGCCGACCACAGGCCCCAGCGCGTCGCCAGCGCCGAGCAGTACAAAGAGGTAGTAGGCAGCCATGCCGACCGCCAGGCCCAGCAGTGTGGGTGGAATGCGCTTCGTGAAGTGCGCGCCGCGGATCGCGAAAAAGCAGGTCAGGATCCCCACGGCGAGCGTGAGTGGCTGGAACTCCGGCAGGTGCGCCGGCAGGCCCAGCAGCGGGACGTGGTGCGCGAAGCCCAGCAGTGGATCGAACTGGGCAAAGAGGATCAGGATCGCCGCGGCGTTCTGGAAACCCGCCAGCACCGGGGCGGGGACGTACTTGACGAGCCCGCCGAGGCGCAGGGCGCCGAACGCCATCTGCAGCAGGCCCGCCATCGCCAGCATCAGGAAGATCAGTGTGAGCAGACGGTCCGCGGAGAGGGTCTGCATGACCGGATCCGAGGAACGCACGAAACTGAAGGTCACCAGGGACGCGATCAAGTACGTCACGATGCTGCGCGGACTGTAGACCATCGCGGTGTTCGCGCCGAGCAGTACCGCGATGATGCAGCCGAAAATCATGGCGTAGAGTCCCGCCAGGACGCCGTGGGCGATGTAATCGCCACCGAGGGCGGACAGCGCGAGAATGCCGTAGCCGATGGCGATCGGCGTGCTGATTGCCGCTGACGTGAATCCGCCGACGAGGTCGCCGCGCACGTGGCGCAGCCAAGGGTGACGTTCCGGCGGTACCGCCGCGTCGGGACGGATGAACGGCGCCTGGTCGGGGAGGCCGTAGCCCCAGCGCTGCTGCGTGGGCGCGGCGACGGTACCGTCGGGGGCGTGGTCGGGGGGCATGCCGCGTGTTGGTCGTTATTGTGTTGTGGCGAGGACTGGTGCGAATGCTAAAGCTCCCGCGGCGCTCATTCCATCCTCTGAATGGCCTGATACTAAGGACAGTATGAGTCTGTTGCCAGCCCGCCGGGATCAGCCGTCCTCGTGCCGGAACGGCGTCCTGTCCTGCAACTCGTCGACGTAGTCCGAAATGCCGTTGCGCTCCCGGGCCAGGAATTCGTCGACGGCCCGGGCAAATTCGGGGCGGGCCAGCCAGTGCACGGAGCGGGTCTCGACCGGCATGAGCCCGCGCGCCATCTTGTGTTCGCCCTGCGCGCCGCCTTCGAAGCTGGCCAGGCCGTGAGCGATGCAATACTCGAGCGGCTGGTAGTAACAGGCCTCGAAGTGCAGGCCGGGCAGGGGCTCAGTGCTGCCCCAGTAGCGGCCGCAGGCGCGGGTGGCCGTGTGCACGACCAGAGAAGCACACACGGGGCTGCCGCCCCGCCGGCCGAGGAACAGCACGAGGTTGTCGGGCATGGCGGCGGCCAGCGCGCGGAAGAAATCCAGGTTCAGGTAGGGCGTGGAATGGTGGCGGCGGTAGGTGTCGTCGTAGCAGCGCGCGAAGTAGCGCCAGTCGGCGTCCGTCGCGGCGCGCCCCGGGACCGCGTCGAAGGTCACCCCGGTTTCGCGCACGCGGCGCCGCTCCTGGCGGATTTTCTTGCGCTTGTCGTGGTTCAGGCTGGCCAGGAAAGCCTCGAAATCGGCGTAACCCGCGTTGTGCCAGTGAAACTGCACGCCTTTGCGTACGAGACCGCCCGCGGCGACCAGCGCAGCCGCATCGGCCTCGGGCGGAAACAGGCAATGCAGGGAAGACACCTCGAGTTCGCGGGCCAGCGCGAGCGCGCCGCGGGCGAGCACGGCGCGGTCGGCGTCGTTGCTGGCAAGGAGTCGAGGTCCGGGCACCGGTGTGAACGGCACGGCACCCAGCAGCTTGGGGTAGTACTCCAGCCCATGCCGTGCGTAGGCGTCGGCCCAGGCCCAGTCGAAGACGTATTCGCCGTAGGAGTGCGATTTGAGGTAGAGCGGCATCGCCGCCGCCAGCCGGCCTGCGCGGTGCAGCAACAGGTACTGCGGCGCCCAGCCTGTCGCCGGCGTGGCGCAGCCCGTCTCGTGCAGGGCATGCAGATAGGCGTGGCTGAGAAAGGGATCGTCCCCGGCGAGCGCGTTCCAGTCGGCGGGCGCCACGCCGGACAGCGTGGCGGCGACTTCCAGCACGATTTCGCCTGCTGGCGGCGGGCTCAAGGCGGCGGCGTAAGGCCGGTTTCCTTCGCGATCTGGCGGGTCATCACCGGATCGAAGCCGGAAACGCGGCGCAGGATTTTCTGCACTTCTTCCGTGTTGCCAAGGGCGTGGTTCGCCATCGCCAGCTGGTACAGCGCGTGCGGGTTGAAGGGCTGCAGCTCGGACGCTTTTTTGAACAACTCCGCGGCCCGGGCGTGATCGCCTTTGTGCGCCCAGGACAGGCCCATGCCGTACCATGCCCGGTCGTGCGCAGGGTTGACCGCGACGGCGCGTTCAAAGCTGCGGATGGCGTCATCGTCATGACGGTCCGCAGCCTGCACGAAGCCGAGGTTGAACAGGATGTCGGCATCGCCCGGTTTCAGGGCGAGCGCGCGTTCAAAACTGTGTACGGCGTCGGGAAAGCGGCGTTCGCTGGCCTGCAGGTGCCCGAGCGCCGCCGTGGCGAGCCAGAAATTGGGTTTCAGCGCGAGCGCGTGCTGATACTCGCGGGCCGCGGCAGCGGGATTCTTGCGCCAGAGGTGCCAGCGCGCCGTATAGTAGTGACGCCAGTGGACCAGCATGTTCGGGTGGCGTGGAGAAAGGGGCTCGGACGGTTGCGACGCAGCAAGGCGCGATATTATTCGCAAAATGAAGATCGCGCTCGCCCAACTCAACGCCACCGTCGGCGACATCCCCGGCAACCTCGAAAAAATCCGCGCCGCCGTGTGCGAGGCCCGTACGCTCGGCGCCACCCTGCTCGTGACGCCGGAGCTTGCCGTCTGCGGCTATCCGCCCGAAGACCTGCTGCTGCGCGAGGACTTCCTGGCGGATTGTGAAGAAGCCGTGGCGGCGCTCGCGCGCGAGTGCGCCGGGGTCACGGTGGTGGTCGGTCATCCGCAACGCGCCGCCGGGCGGCGCTATAACGCCGCCTCCGTGCTACAGAATGGGCGGGTGGCCGCGCAGTATTTCAAGCACGCGCTGCCCAACTACACGGTGTTCGACGAAGAGCGTTACTTCGCCAGCGGCGATGCGCCCTGCGTGTTTGAGATCGGTGGCGTGCATTTCGGCATCAACATCTGCGAAGACACTTGGGGCGCGGAGGGGGCCGTCGCCGCCTTGCCGCAGCCGCACGGCGCCGGCCCGCATTTCGGCGTCAACATCGGCCCGGGCGCGGTGCTGGCGACCGCCCCGCACGCCGCGCGGGCCGCGGGCGCGCAGGTACTGCTCGCGCTGAACGCATCGCCGTACCACACCCGCCAGAAGGCGTCACGTCACGAGGTCATCTGCAAGCGTGCCCGCGAGACCGGCCTGCCGGTGGTGTACGTCAATCTGGTGGGCGGGCAGGATGAGTTGGTGTTCGACGGCGCCTCCTTCGTGGTCGATGCGCAGGGCGACGTCACGCATGAACTCCCGCGCTTCGAGGAGGCGTTGGGCATCGTCGAACTCGACGGTATCGCGCCACGCCGCGGCGCTATTGCGCCGCCGCAGTCACAGGAAGCCGAGGTCTACGCCGCGCTGAAGCTGGGCGTGCAGGATTACATCGGCAAGAACGGCTTTCCTGGCGCGCTGCTGGGCTTGTCCGGCGGGATAGATTCCGCGCTGACGCTCGCCATCGCGGCTGATGCGCTGGGTGCCGGCCGCGTGCGGGCGGTGATGATGCCGTCCCAGTACACCGCAGGCATGAGCGTGGAGGACGCCCGCCGCCAGGCCGAAGCGATGGGCGTGCGGCTCGACGAGATTGCGATCAAGCCGATGTATGACGCGTTCACCGGCGCGCTGGCACCGGCCTTCAAAGGGTTGGCCGAGGACACTACCGAGGAGAATCTCCAGTCGCGCATCCGTGGCACGCTGCTGATGGCACTGTCCAACAAAACCGGCGCGATCGTGCTGACGACCGGCAACAAAAGCGAAATGGGCACCGGCTACGCCACGCTCTACGGCGACATGGCGGGCGGCTTCGCCGTGCTGAAGGACATCAACAAGCTGCTGGTCTACCGGCTGTCCAACTATCGCAACAGCCTGGGCGCGGTGATCCCCCAGCGGGTCATCGACCGGCCGCCGTCGGCGGAACTGCGGCCCGACCAGACCGACCAGGACAGCCTGCCGCCCTACGAAACGCTGGATGCCATCATGGAGGCTTACGTCGAGCGCGATATGCGCCCGGCCGACATCGTGGCGCTGGGCTACGCGCAGGCCGACGTCGAACGGGTGATCCGCCTGATCCGCCTGTCCGAATACAAGCGGCGGCAGGCGCCGGTGGGCATCCGCGTCACGCCCCGCGGCTTCGGCAAGGACTGGCGCTACCCGATCACCAATCGCTACCGGCCGCGCTTCGCCTGAACCGGTCCTCGCGCCTATAATTCTGGGTCACCGTCCGAAGGGATACAGATAGATGAAAAAAATCGAAACGATCATCAAGCCGTTCAAGCTCGACGAGGTGCGGGAGGCGCTGGCCGAAATCGGCGTCAGCGGCCTGACGGTGACCGAGGTCAAGGGCTTTGGCCGGCAGAAGGGGCACACCGAGTTGTACCGGGGTGCCGAATACGTGGTCGATTTCCTGCCCAAGGTCAAAATCGAGGTGGTCCTCACTGAGAAACAGGTTGAGCCGGCGATCGAGGCCATCATCAAGGCGGCGCGCACCGGCAAGATCGGCGACGGCAAGATTTTCGTCACCACGGTGGAGCAGGTCGTCCGCATTCGCACCGGCGAGACCGGAGAAGCGGCGGTTTAGAGGCCAGGACTAAGGACGCAGGACTCGGGGCTGAGGGGAAAACCCGAGTCCTCAGTCCTGTCTCCTCGCCCCTGATTTTAGAAGCACGATCAGTGCGCCGCCGCCGCCGTCAACTGCGCGCGCCTGGCAGTAGGCCAGCACCTCGTCGCGCTGCAGCAGCCAGACGGCGACTTTCCCTTTCAGCACGGGCTCGCGGCGTTTGGACCGCAGCCCCTTGCCGTGCACGATCCGCACGCAGCGCGCGGTTGACCGCCGGCACTCCTGCAGAAACACCACGAGCGCTTCCCGTGCCTCGTCGACCGTGTGGCCGTGCAGGTCGAGGTGGCTGTCGATGCGCCAGTGGCCGCGTCGCAGCTTGCGAATGACGTCGGCAGGTAGGCCCGGCCGCAGAAAACGCAGTTCCTCGCCGCTTTCCATGGCGAGTTCGTAGGGGACGTGGTCGGAAAGGCTTTCGTGCAGCGCCGCCGCTTCATCGCGGAAGAGTTGCGCGGGGATGGGGCGGGGACGCGGCTTCGGCAGTTCAGCCCGGCCGTGCGCGGTGATCGGCGCAACGGCGCCGACCTGCGCGTTGACGAGCGCCGCGAAGGAATCAGCCCCGGTGTTCTCCGGAGGCGCGGAAGCTGCGCGTTTTTTCACCGGCCGTCTCCACGCGCGTCATGCGGTGAGCGACTCAAGGTAGCGCTGTGCGTCGAGTGCGGCCATGCAGCCAGTTCCCGCGCTGGTGACGGCCTGGCGGTAGACGTGGTCCTGCACGTCGCCGGCGGCAAATACGCCGGGGATGCTGGTGGCCGTGGCCATGCCTTCGTTGCCTGATTTGCTGATGATGTAGCCGTTCTTCATGGTCAACTGGCCTTCGAAGATGGCGGTGTTCGGTTTGTGGCCGATCGCAATGAACACGCCCTGCAGCGGTTTCTCCGCGGCGGCGCCGGTCTTGGCATGCTTCACCCGCATGCCGGTGACGCCTGATTTGTCGCCGAGCACTTCATCCAGGGTGTGGTCCCACAGGATCGTGGCTTTGCCGCCAGCCACCTTGTCGTTCAGTTTATCGACGAGGATGGCCTCGGCGCGGAACTTGTCGCGTCGGTGCACGACCGTCACGTGTTTGGCGATGTTGGACAAGTAGAGCGCTTCCTCGACCGCGGTATTGCCGCCGCCGATGACCGCAACCTCCTGATCCTTATAGAAAAAGCCGTCACAGGTGGCGCAGCCCGAGACGCCGCGGCCCATGAACGCTTCTTCGGACGGCAAGCCGAGATACATCGCGGAGGCACCGGTAGCGATGACCAGCGCATCGCAGGTGTAGGTGGCCTGGTCGCCCAGCAGCGTGATCGGCTTTTCGCCGAGTTTCGCGGTGTGGATCTGGTCGAACACGATCTCGGTGCCGAAGCGCTCGGCGTGCTTAAGAAAGCGCTCCATCAGTTCCGGGCCCTGGACGCCGTCGGCGTCAGCCGGCCAGTTGTCCACTTCCGTAGTGGTCATGAGTTGCCCGCCTTGGGCCATGCCGGTGATCAGCACCGGCTTGAGGTTGGCGCGGGCGGCGTAGACGGCCGCAGAGTAGCCCGCCGGACCGGACCCCAGGATCAGGACACGGGCATGTTTGGCGGGGAGGGGAGCGGTCGGGGAGGAGGCCATTGCGGGAATCTGGCGGTGCATTGCGGAAAAACAACACTCTATCAGTCTGTGATCTCGATTGTCGAGTGAAAAGGACCTCTTAAGCCTTGAATTTAAATCATTTCCGTATAATGAAAAACTGTCGATTTGTGCGTCCAAGGTGCTGGTTAAACGGCAATGTAGACACGCGATTACGGGCCGAAAAACAAAAATGCAGGGTTTCGTGAAATCTGACGCAGGAGTCCCGGCGTGAGGTCTGCTGGCGTGCGGCCTGTCCGGATGCTCGTCGGCGGCTTGGCGCTCGCTGCCGGCATTGTGCAGTCGCCCGCGTACGCGGCCGAAGCGCCTGCCGTGACCTCACCCGCCCCCGCTTTGGCGGCGCCGGTGTTGACCTTCGATATCACTTCTTTCGCTGTTACCGGCAATACGCTACTGCCGCAGACCACAATCGATGCTGTGCTGGCGCCTTACCGCGGGCAGCGCCGGGATTTCGGCGACGTGCAGCGCGCCCTCGAAGCGCTGCAGGATGCCTACGTCATGGCGGGCTATGGCGTCGTGCTGGTCACCCTGCCGGAGCAGGAACTCGACCAGGGGCTGGTGAAGTTTGCCGTGATCGAACCCCGTCTCGGCAAGGTCGGGATCGAAGGCAACAAGTTCTTCGACAATGCGAACATCCGCCGCAGCCTGCCTTCTCTCACGGAAGGGCAGACACCGAATTCACTGGAAATGGCGGAGAACTTGCGGCTCGCCAACCAGAACCCGGCGAAGGGGCAGCAGGTGCTGCTGCGGGCGGGTGCGACCGAAGGCGAGGTCGACGCAGTAGTGCGCGTTGCCGACACCGATGCCAAGCGCTACAGCGTGACGCTCGACTCCACCGGCACCAAGGCCACGGGCTATTTCCGCCTTGGTTTCGGTTTCCAGCAGGCGAGCTTCTGGGACCGCGACATCGTGCTCACGGGGCAGTACATCACGTCGCCGGATCACTACGAAGACGTCACGATTTTCGCGCTGGGCGCGAGCATTCCTTTCTACTCGCTGGGGGACAGTCTCGATCTCGTGGTGGCGTATTCCAACGTGAACTCCGGGACCGTGCAGAACCTGTTCAACGTGGCGGGCGCCGGCACCGTGTTTTCCGTCCGCTACAACAAGAATCTGCCGCGTGTTTTCGAGGGCTACGAACAAAAACTGGTGTTTGGCTACGACCAGAAGCGCTTCCAGAACAACGTCACCACAGTCGGCGCCGGCGTCGCGCTGGTGCCGGATATCACGGTCCAGCCGATCTCCGCGGTCTACAACGGGGTGCTGAAACTGCCGAACCAGCAAATCGGTTTTTTTGCGGGCTTGTTTGCCAATCCGTTCAACGGCGGCACCGACCAGAGCAACGAAGTGTTCAGCCAGACCCGTCAGAACGCCACGCCCAGCTTCCACCTCGGCCGTGCGGGACTCAACTACGTGTATGCGACGGGTCAGGACTTCCAGTTTCGCTTTAATGGCAACGCCCAGTGGACGCGTGATGCGCTGATTCCGGCCGAACAGATCGGTTTCGGCGGGATGTACAACATTCGCGGGTTTACGGAGCGCCAGTCTTCGGCGGATTCCGGCTGGTGGATGAATTTCGAGGCATACACGCCGAATCTCGCGCCGATGCTGGAGGTGCCGGGCGCGCAGATTCGCTTTCTGGCCTTCCGGGACACCGGATGGGGCCGCTTCAACTACAACCAGTCGCCGCAAAGCCCGGTCGTCAGCCTCGATTCGTACGGCGCGGGTATCCGTTACCTCTACAAAGAGTCGTTCTCGTTTCGGCTCGACGTCGCCAAAGTGATACACGGCCCAGGCACCACGACGGGAGACGGCCGGATCATGGGGGCGGCCGTGTTCTCCTTCTGACCGGGAGCGATGACGGAATGATGACAACGGAAGGGCGTCGGCGCTTGCGCAAAGGGGCCGTCAGGACTAACGTACCCGCTTGTCCTCGCGCAGGCTGTTCAGCCTGTGCCGGCGGGTGGGAGAGGGAGCAGGATCCCGGTCGAAATTACCGGAGATTCCTGAGCTGAATCAATAAGAAAGCCATGGCGTCGGCAGTTTTTTTGCCGGCGCGGTGGCGAGGCGCCCTCCGCCCGAGTCCTCCGAATCCCGGGTGGTGCGTTGAGTGTAGTTTTCGCCGACTGACAGGGCAGGGCGCGGTTGGCGCCCAGGGAGTTCGCCATGAAACGTAAGCATCAACACGCAAGCCGAGGTGTCCGTGGACTGAACCGCAAGCTGGTGGCGCTTGCGGTCGCCTCGTGTTTCGCCGGGGAAGTTGCGTATGCGAACCCAGTGGGCGGCGTGGTCGTGATCGGCAACGCCGTGTTCAACCAGAACGGCAACCTGCTCGCGATCACCAACAGTCCCGGCACGGTGATCAACTGGCAGAGCTTTTCGATCGGCGCCGGCGATATCACCAAGTTCATCCAGCAGTCCGGCTCCAGCGCCGTGTTCAATCGCGTCACCGGCGGCGATGTGTCGACCATCCTCGGTGCGTTGCAATCAAACGGCCGCGTCTTCCTGATCAACGGCAACGGCATCGTGATTGGGCCGGGCGCCAACATCAACGTCAACGGCTTTCTGGCGTCGACGCTGGACATGTCGAATCAGGATTTTCTCAACGGCAAGTTCAAGTTCCAGGACAACCCGAACGCGGGCGCGCTGCTTAACCAGGGGACCATCACGACGCCCTCGGGCGGCCACGTCTACCTGGTGGCGCCAAGTGTCACCAACACCGGCGTCATCAACAGCCCGAATGGCGAAGTGCTGCTCGCCGCCGGCCGCAGCGTCGAGATCTTCAATGCGCTGACCCCGGAAGTGCGCGTGCAGGTCGTCGCCCCCGACAACCAGGTCGTGAACCTCGGCCAGATCATGGCGTCGGGCGGCCGCATCGGCATGCACGGCGGCGTCGTGCGCCAGGCGGGGCTCGTCAGCGCCGACAGCGCCGTGATGGGCGAGAACGGCAAGATTGTGTTCAGGGCGACGAAGGACGTCGTCCTCGAGCAGGGAAGCGTAACGACCGCGAGTGGCGCGGCGAGCGGGGCCGGCGGCGGAAGTATCTCGATCGAAGGTGCCACTGTGACCAACTCCGGCACTGTCAGCGCGAATGCAGGGGATAACGCGACGGCCGGCCAGATCGCGATGATCGCGCAGGACACACTGCTGCTGTCCGGCACCAGCAGGGTCGAAGCGCGCGGTGCGGATGTCCTTTCCAGTGGTGGTTCGGTCTATCTCTATGCCTCCGGCAATGCGTACGCCCAAGACGGGCAGGTCATCGACTTCTCCGGCGGCCTGACTTCCGGCAACGGCGGTTCCGGTGAATTCAGCGCCGGCAACCTCGTCTCCTTCGCCGGTTCGGTCTTCGGCAATGCCGCGCCGGGCTACACGCGCGGCAGTTTCATCATCGATCCGCTCAACGCGACGGTGTCAGGTCTCTTTGCCGCGAATACGACGATCTGGGCGGATGACAATATCGATATCACGGGCGCGGTCACCATCGATCCCGCCGTCACATTGACGCTTCTGGCGGACCACAACAGCGCGGTAGCCGGAAACTGGGACGTCGGTGGGGTTGGCGGAGCTTGTGGGGTGGGATCGTGCTTGGGAATTGGTGCCATCACTAATAGCAGCGCTTCCGTTATTACCGGCAGTGCAACATCCGGGTTGGTGATGTGGGCTGGTGGCGGTGGTGTCGGTACCAGCGGCACGCCCATTCTGACTGCCATGAACGGCGGCAGTATTACCGTCAACACCAGCAATGCCGCGCAAGTCGGCGCGGGCAACACGTTCATCTCGAATACCGGCACGCTGAACATCGCCGGCCTGAATGCGGGGGCCAACAGCAACAACTTTCAGATTACCTCCAGCGGCGCGGTGACGCAGACCGGCGCGATCACGACACCAGGTGGCCTCGAACTGCTGGGAACCGGTGCCTTTACGCTGAACGATACGGGCAATGACATCGGTACCCTCGCGGCCAGTCTGGGCGGCGTCGGACAGTCGCTGGCGTACACCGACGCCAACGCGTTTACCGTTGGCACGGTTAACGCGACCTCGGGCGTGACTACGGCCGCCTCCACGGTGGATGGCATCGCCTCGGGTTCGGTCTCGCTGACCGCAACGACGGGCGTTCTCACCTTGACCGGCAACGTCGCGACTGGCGCCGCCACAGTGGTGGATGGCGCAGGCAATGAGACCGCGATCTCCGGCGCGATCACGCTCTCCGGTGGCACCGTGACTGGAGCGGGCGTCCTGAGCACCGGGGCTGCATCCTTGACCGGCGCTGGCGTAGGCGCCAGTGATGCGGCCACCAGCGGGAACATCTCCGTCACGGCAGGCGCCGGTGGCGTCAATCTCAGCGGGGCCAACGCGCTCAGTGTCGGCGCTGCCGGCATTGCGGATGCCAGCGGCACTGCATCGTCCGGCAATATCGGGCTGACTATTGGCGGCGCGATCAATACGTTCGGATCGCCGCTGCAAGTGCTGTTCGGTGGTGCAACCGGCGGTGGTTCGCAGGTCGCCGGCACGCTGGGGGCGACGGCCAGCGCGGCGGGCGCGGGGATTTTTCTGGCCGGCAACTCTCCGCTGGTGCTGACCACAATCAATGCATCGGGGGGCGGCGCGGCGGACGTTAGCGTCGGCAGCACCGGCGCGATTGCGGTCAACGGTGCTGTGAGTTCCAGCGGCACCGGCACGGTCGCGCTCACGGGCGTCGGCATCACCAACAACAACACGATTTCCGGCCCGGGCGGAGTTACGCTCACCGCCGGCACCGGCACGTTTACCAACAGCGCAACGAAGACTGTCACCAACGGCGGCGGCACGAACGCCATCAACATTGTTGCCGACAATGTCGACCTGCAGGCCGGCAGCAGTCTCAACAGTGGGACCGGCGTCACGCAGATCCGCGCCTCGACGGCCAACCGCAACTACGATCTCGGCACCGAAACCGGCGGCAAGCTGAGCCTGACCGACGCCGAGCTCGATACCGTGACCGCGGGCGTTCTGCGGGTGGGCAGCACCGGCAGCGAAGGCAACATCGATGTCAGTGCCAGTATCTCGCCCGCCAGTGCGGCGACGCTGTCCCTGCTGGCCAATGGCGCATCCGGGAGCATTACCGGTGCAGGCATCATTACGGCTACTGACCTTCGGCTTGTCAGCGCGGGGGCAATTACGCTCAACGCCGCCAATGCGGTAACCAATCTTGCCGTTTCAGCAGGCAACAACGCGGTATCGTTCACCAGCGCGGGTGCGCTGACGCTGACCACGGTGGACGGCCAGGCTGGCGCGACGACCACCGGCGGCAACCTGATTTTCAATACCGGCAATACGCTTACCCTGTCCCAGAACGTTAACGCAGGCACCGGAACGGCGACGTTCAACACCACCGCGGGGGGCGTGAGCGGCGCGGGCGTGACGGTGACAGCAGACAAGTTGGAACTGCTGGGCACGGGCACATTTACGCTGACCAACGTCGGCAACAGCATCAATACGCTGGCTGGCAACGTGACGGGGGCTGTCAGTTATACGAACAGCGCCGGCTTGGCGATCGGCACCGCCGGTGCGACCAACGGACTGACCGCGTCCGGCAATGTGGCGTTGCAAGCCGGCGGCGCGCTCACGCAGTCGCAAAAGCTGGATGTGGATGGCACCACCTCGCTGACCGTCGGTGCGAACGCCATCACGCTGAACAATGCCTCGAACGATTTTTCGCTGGCAGTTACCCTCAACAACTTGGGCGCGAACAACGTCTCGATCACGGACGCGAACGCACTGGTGCTGGGCACGTCAGGCGTCGGCACGGGCACGCTGACGGTGAACGCTGTGGGCATCACGCAGACCGGCGCGTTGACGCAGGCGGGCGGGGCGGGCGCGGCAACCTTCAACGGCGGCGCGGGCGTCATCACGTTGACGCAGGCCAACGACTTCACCGGTGCCGTGAGTCTGAACAACTCGGGTGCGAACAACGTCGCGGTGACGGATGCCAACGCATTGATCCTGGGCACATCGGGCATCGGCACGGGCACGCTGACGGTGAACGCGGGTGGCGCGATCACGCAAAGCGGCACCCTGACGCAAGCGGGCGGCGCGGGCGTGGCGACCTTCACGGCGGGTGCCAATGCCATCACGCTGACGCAGGCCAACGACTTCACCGGTGCGGTATCGGCCAACAACACGGGCGCCAACGCGATTCAACTGACCGACACCAACGCGATCCAGCTCGGCACGATCAACACGGCCAACAATCTGACCGTGAACGCGGTGGGCATCACCCAGACCGCCGGCGGGCTGACGGTGGGCGGCACCTCGAGCTTCAACGGCGGGGCCGGGGTCATCACGCTCACCACCGCGGCCAACGACTTCACCGGTGCGGTGAGCCTGAACAACTCGGGTGCCTTCAACGTCGCGGTGACCGACGCCAACGCGCTGATCCTCGGCGCCTCCTCGGTCGGCGCGGGTCTGGATCTCATCACTGGTCTTGCGATCACCCAGAGCGGCGCGCTGACGGTGCCGGGCGTCCTGCACATCACGGCCGGTGCAGGCAACAACATCACGCTCGGCGGCGCCAACAACTTCAACGTCGTACAGGTGAACTCCGGCAACAACGTCACCCTGAACGACACCGGTGCGCTGGACATCAGCACCTCCACGATCAGTGGCAACCTGGGCGTGACGACGGGAGCCGCGCTCGCCTTCACGATGGGCGCCAGCTCGGTCGGCGGCATTCTGACAGCGACCGCGGTTGGCAGTATCACGCAGAATGTTCCGATCACGATCACGGGTACCTCCAGCTTCAGCGCAGGCGCGAACGCGATCACGCTGACCGACGCGGGCAATAACTTTATCGGTGCAGTGAGCCTCAACAACTCGGGCGCCAACGACGTCGCGATTCGCGATTCCGGCGCCGGCGGTCTGATCCTGGCGGCCTCCACCCTGGGCAGCGGGAACTTCGACGTCACGGCGGCCGGTCCGATCACGCAGACCGGGGCCTTCACGCTCTCGGGTCCGGGCGGCACCACCTTCACCGCGACCGCAGTGAACGTGGACGCAACGCTCAATCAGGCCAACAGCACGGCTGGCACGGTGGCCTTCGTCAACAGCGGCGGCACCTTCCGCGATCTCGATTTCCGCAACACGGACGCGGCAGCCCAGACCCCAACCTTCCCGGCGAGCTTCCAGAACCTCACGCTCACGCACAACAACGCCGGGATCAATCTGGGCGCAGTGACACTGTCCGGCAACCTCGTGCTGGTCGCCAGCGGCGCCATTACTGACGCGGGCAACCTCGCGGTCACCGGCACCACGAGCCTGACGGCAGGAGCTGCCAACGACATCACACTGAACAACGCCAACAACTTCGTAGGTGCGGTGTTGGTGGTGAGCGGCAAGGACGTCACGCTCAACGACATCAACGCGCTGGACCTGGGCGCGTCCACTATCAGCGGCAACCTGGTGGTGACCACCGGCGGCGCGCTGACCGACTCCGGCGTGCTGGCGATCACCGGCACGACGCAACTGACGGCGGGCGTGGCCAACGACATCACGCTGAACAACGCCAACAACTTCGGTGGCGCGGTTCAGGTGGTGAGCGGCAAGGACGTGACGCTGAACGACACCGGGGCCCTGGCCTTCGGCGCCGGCGGTGCGTCCACGATCAGCGGCAATCTGGTGGTGACGACCGCGGGCGCCATCACCCAGGCGCAGGCTCTGAACGTGACGGGCACCTCGAGCTTCACGGCGGGGGCGGGCAACGACATCACGCTGGGCGCGGCCAACAACTTCACCGGTGCGGTGTCGGTGGTGAGCGGCAAGGACGTCACGCTTAACGACATCAACGCGCTGGACCTGGGCGCGTCCACTATCAGCGGCAACCTGGCGGTAACCACCGGCGGCGCGCTGACCGACTCCGGCGTGCTGGCGATCACCGGCACGACGCAACTGACGGCGGGCGCGGCCAACGACATCACGCTGAACAATCTCAACAACTTCGGTGGCGCGGTGCAGGTGGTGAGCGGCAAGGACGTGACGCTGAACGACACCGGGGCGCTGAGTTTCGGCGTGGGCACCTCGACCATAAGTGGCAACCTGGTAGTGACGACCGCCGGCGCGGTGACCCAGGCGCAGCCGTTGCTGGTGACGGGTACCTCGAGCTTCACGGCCGGTGCGGGCAACGACATCACGCTGGGCGCGGCCAACAACTTTACCGGTGCGGTGTTGGTGGTGAGCGGCAAGGACGTCACGCTCAACGACATCAACGCAATCGACCTCGGGGCCTCCACGGTCAGCGGCAACCTGATCGTCACGGCGGCCGGCGCGATCACCGACTCCGGCGCGCTGGCGATCACCGGCACGACCCAGCTGACAGCTGGCGCGGCCAACGACATCACGTTGAACAACGCCAACAACTTTGGCGGCGCGGTCAGTATCGTCAGTGGCAACAATGCCACGCTGGTGGACGTCAACGCGATCGATCTTGGCGCTGTCACGCTCGCCGGCCTGCTGACCGTCAACGCGGGCGGTGTGATTTCCGATTCGGGCGCAATTTCCGCGGCGTCCCTCGCGACCTCATCGGTGGGCGGAACCATCCTTGATTTCGGTCACACCGTCGGCGCGTTCAACGCGACCAACATCACTGGCGGCAACGTGCAACTGGTCAACGCAGGAGCCCTTAACATCACCGGTATCAGCCAGGCGGGCGGCGGCGGTGTCATCGTCACCAACGCCGGCACGCTCGGCACATCGGGCGCAGTGACCACGGCCGCCAATGGCAATGTCGCCCTGACGGCCAATGGCGGGACGCTGACCATCGGCAGTGCGCTGACCGCTGGCGGCAGCGGTACGGTGGACTTGGTCACGACCGGTGGCGCGAGCGATGTGGTGGTCAGCGCCAACACTGGCAGTACGACCGGGGCGATGACCGTCAACGCCGGCCGTCATTTCAACAACACCGCGTCGGTGACGACGGGCGGCACCCTGACCGCGACGGTGGGTGGCAACATTAGCAACACGGGGGCGGGGCTGCTGCGCGGTGCCGGCGGCGTGACCCTGACCACGGGTGCCGGCGGTCTGCTGACCAACAGCGGCACGATCAGCAACAACGCCGGTGCGACAGCGGTGACCCTGAACGCGGACGATATGGCGCTGACCGGCTCCATCATCGGTGGCTCGGGTGCGGTCAATCTGACCACCGCGACTGCGGGTCAGGCGATCACCCTCGGCGGTGCGGGTGGGCTCGGACTGACCGCTGCGGAAATCAACACCGTCGGCACGACCGGCACGCTAACCATCGGCGACCTGGCGCATACGGGGACGCTCACGGTAGCGGGGGCTACCGCCATCGCCGGCGCCGCCGGCGGTGTCGTCCAGCTGGACAATGGCAGCGGGAACGTGGCGCTCAACGCGCTGCTGTCGACGCCCAACGCGCTGCGCGTCAAGTCGTCGAGCGGGGCCATCACGGACGCCGGCGGCGGGATGGCCACCAGTGCCACCAGCGTGACGCTGCTGGCGGGGGCCGGCATCGGGACCACGGCCAATGCCGTGCATACGAACACGGGCACGCTGAGTGCTGACAACACGTCCAGCGGTGATGTCTACGTCCAGAATCAGGGCGGGGTCACGCTCACTGGCGTGTTCCGCAACCAGGCGGGCGGCGGCAAGCTCTGGCTTGAGACGGTCAACGGCTCCATCAACACCGCGACGGTGCCGGTGTCCACCAACGGGGGGCAACTGGTGCTGACGGCAAACGATGCCGGCGCCGGCGCCAACATCACGGTCGGTAGCGGCGGCACTTCATCGGGCGCCGGCCAGACCGCCATTCATGCGGCCGACATCGTCACGATCCAGAGCGGCACGGGCGTCAACACGACCAGCGGCAACGTGGAGATCATCGGCGGCACCGGCCCGGGGATCAATAACTCATTGCTCACGCTGCCGGCCACTGAACCCGGGCTTGACGACCTCGGCGCCATCTATATCGGCGGGCCGATCACCACCGGGTCCGGCAACACGGTCCTGATCGCCTCCACCTCGGCAAACAATACGATCATCGCCGGTGTCGTGCAGGGTCCGACGACGTCCGGGTTCATCCCGAACACCGTGCCGCCGGTGCCGTCGCCGATCATCGCCACCAATGGCGCGATCACCACCAACACGCTCACCGTCATTACGCTGCGCGGCGCAGGCGGCGCGAACAATGGCGGCGCGGCGATCGATCTGCAGAATGCCAACGCGCCACTGAATACGGCTGCGACCATCAACCTCTTCGCCTGCCCGGTGGCGGGTTGCCCGGATACGCCCACGCCCGGGCCGACGCGCTCAACGCCGCCGTTCCTGACCGCGCCGATGATCAAGGAAACCCTGCCCCTGAACGCCGGCGGCAAGTATGCGGACGGCCCGATTTTCTACGTGGACAGCGGCGGAACCAGCGTGTCCGGCGTGGGCACGGTCAACGACTTTACCTTCTTCACGCCCGGCAACCTGACGATCAACACCGTGCAGCAGGCGCGCAACCTGAAGCTGGAGGCAAGCGGCAACATCAACGTCTCGCTTACCGCGCCGGTAGATAACACCGTGATCCTGCCGAACGGTTCGCTGCAACTGGTGGCCGGCGGCGACATCAACTATAACCCGTCGGCGGCCGGTAACACGATCGGCACCGCGGGCGCGACCCTCGACCGCAACATCAGCTTCACCGCTGCCGACAACATCGACATCAACAACGCCATGTATCTTGGCGCGCTTTCCGTGCTGAATCTGAAGGCGAACCAGAATGTGAGTATGAACAGCGGCGCGGTCAATATCGCCGCCACCGGCGGCGGCGATATCACTCTGCGCGGCAACCACCAGGTCTCGACGGGCGGCAATATCAACCTAATGGGCGTTGATCTGTCGGTATTGGGGGGTGACTTGGGCAGCGCCAACCAGTCCATGGCCGGCGAGCAACTGGTATCAACCAGCGGCATCGTCACCCTGGGCATGACCGGCAACGTGCTGATTCAGGCGGCCGCCGCGACTGCGAACTCGGACAGCGCGGCGATCATCAAGGGCAGCAGTGTTTCCCTCGGATCCCTGCTGCAGCGCGCGAACAACCTCACGCTGATCGGCGGATCGAACAGCGTGAACGCGGGGGTCAGCCGGCACTCCGACGCGGCGATCGACGGCGCGTCGGGGATCTTTCTCTCGGGTAATTTGACGATGACGGGCGGCAACGCCGACATCACCGGGAGCGCGTTGAACGACACCGCGCAGTCCACGGCGCAGGCCCGGATCGCCGGCGGCACGTCGATGAATATTCTCGGCAACGTGCTGATGACGGGCGGTACGGCGACAGCGGCTAACGGCATCAGTTCGGGCAACGAGTTTGCCGCCGACGCCTCGGCCCTCATCGCCGGTGGCTCGGCATTTACGGTCGGCGGCAACTGGGCGATGCAGGGTGGCTCGTCAGCGGCAAACGCTGCCAGCGGCAAGACCGCGAGGGCCGCCGCCGAGGCACAGGTTAAATCCGCCACGATCAACGCCACCATCGGCGGCGCACTCACCATGACCGGCGGCACGTCGCTCGCGGACACCACTGCCGGCGGGACGTTGGCGCTGGCGAATGCCGATGCCTTGTGGTCCCCCTCGACCGCAATGAAGCTGGATGTGTCAGGGGCGATCAACCTGACCGGCGGGAACGCGACTGTTGCGGGGACGAACACCCGTGCCTTGGCGATCGCTGGCACCGAGTCGACGACCACCCAGGTGGGTTCGACGTTGGAGGTCAAGAGCGGGAACAATATCAACCTGACCGCAGGAACCGAGGTCGGCGGCACGGACGCGCTGTCCAGCGGCGCGTTCTTCTACGGCGGGGAGATCAAGGTCATGCTCAGCGGCGGCATGCTCACACTCACCGGCGACCAGGGGTCAGGCCTGTTCCAGTTCCTGAACCCGCAGTTCCTGCGCGTGGATGGCAAGAATTACCCGGTGACCATCTCCGGGGGATCGGTCCAGTTCATACTCAACGCATTACTGGGCGATGCCCTGGTCCTGTCCGGGGCGCCGCCGCTGAACCTTGGCGCATTGAGTTCGCCACTGCTGACCGCGCTCAACGCTACCCAGCAGGCGCGCATAGACTCCTATGCCTCGGCCAAGGCGGCCTTCGACCAGCAGAACGCGGGCAAGAAGCTGTGCAACTAGCGGCCAAGCCAGTGGCGCACCCCTCCGGGGTATGCTAGTAATATCGCCTCCGCGAGGGGACAGAAACAAGAGGGGGAACTTTGCTCAATCTACAATTGCTTAGAATGGTGCCGCTGTTCGCTTCGCTGACCGATGAACAGTTCAGGGTCCTGCAGCCGGCGCTGCAGCAGCGCAGTTTTCCGCGCGGAACTTTCATCATGCGTGCCGGCGAAGAGACGGATGCGCTGTACATCATCCTGTCCGGCCGGGTGAAGGTGCTGATCCCCGACGACCAGGGGCGGGAGGTGATCCTCTCGGTGTTGGGCCCGAAGGACTTCTTCGGCGAGATGGGGTTGTTCGACGACCAGCCGCGCTCGGCCAGCGTCGAGACGATGGAAGCCTGCCAGATGATGCGGCTGTCGAAGTCGGGCTTTCTGGCCTGCCTGCGCGAAAATTTCGAGTTCACCATGCTGGTGATCCGTAACCTCAACAAGCGCCTGCGGGATGCCGATCGCAAAATCGAAAGCCTGGCCCTGATCGATGTGTACGGCCGCGTGGCGCGCCTGCTGATCGAGTCTGCCGAGATGATCGATGGTGAGCTGATCGTTGCGCGCGCCCCACCCAAACAGGAGATTGCCCGCATGATCGGCGCCTCCCGCGAGATGGTCAGCCGGGTGGTCAAGGATTTACAGTCACGTGGTTACATCCGGGCGGAAAAACGGAAGGTCTATCTGCTGGATAAGGAAGCAATGTCCAAGCGCGCCTCGATTAACTGACCTGGCCAAACAAAGAGCCTCGGGTGGTGACAGGGGCCAACTGTGAATTTTCTCACAATATTGCAGGGGGAGATAAGGTAAGCTATTGAACTTTATGAGTTTGCAGCGGGAAGGTGACACATGAATGCCAAAGTTTCCAAGGCGGTTTCGGCTGGACTTGTTCAGACTTCCGGGAAGCACTCTGCGGGGTTACAGACCCGCCCCCGCCGCACTGCGATCGCTGCCGCAGTAGCTTCCTGTTTCGCCGCCACCACCGTGTTGGCAAACCCGTCCGGCATGACGGTGGTCAACGGTTCGGCCAGCGCCAGCGTCTCGGGCAACACCCTCAACATTACCAACAGCCCCGGTGCCATCCTCAACTGGCAGGCGTTTTCCATCGGGCAGAACGAGGTCACGCGCTTCCTGCAGCAGTCAGCGGCCAGCGCCGTGCTCAACCGCGTCACCGGCGGCAATCCCTCCCAGATCCTCGGCACCCTCCAATCGAACGGCAAGGTGTTCCTCATCAATCCCAACGGGATCCTGTTCGGTGCCGGTGCCCAGATCAATGTGGCGGGCTTGGTGGCTTCGACCTTGAACCTGTCGAACGAGGATTTTCTTGCGGGCCGCATGCGCTTCACCGAGACCATCGGCGCAGGCAGCGTCGTCAATAACGGTGCCATCCACACCGCGCACGGTGGCAACGTCTACTTGATCGCCCCGGACGTCAAGAACACAGGGCTCATCACGAGTCCCAAGGGTGAAATAGTTTTGGCGGCGGGCAAAAGCGTTGAGCTGGTCAGCCCAGGAACCCCCGACTTGCGGGTGGAAATCACCGCACCGGACAACCAGGCCCTGAACATGGGCCAGATCGTGGCCGACAGCGGCCGGATCGGCATCTATGCGGGTCTCGTCAAGAACAGCGGCACGATACGCGCCGACTCTGTGTCCACGGACGCGGCAGGCCGCATCATCCTGAAGGCAAGCAAGGACGCCACGCTGGAGGCGGGCAGTGTGCTGTCGGCCAATGGCCCGTCCGGCGGCAGCGTAACGGTGCAATCGGGCGGCACGACCATCGCCGCAGGGACGATCAGCGCCACGGGTAGTACGGGACAGGGCGGTATGGTGCAGGTGCTGGGCAATCTGGTGGGCGTGGCCGGCGCGACGACGATCGATGCCTCCGGCGCCAGCGGCGGCGGCACGGTGCTCGTAGGTGGCGATTTCCAGGGACTGAACCCCGATGTCCAGAACGCGTTCCGCACCTATGTGGCTGACGGTGCGGTCATCAAGGCCGACGCCCTGCAGACCGGCGACGGCGGCAAGGTCATCGTCTGGGCTGACGACATCACGCGGTTTTACGGCAGCATTTTTGCCCGCGGCGGCGCGGAGAGCGGTAACGGCGGTTTCGTCGAGATCTCTGGCAAGCGGCTGCTCGATTTCAATGGCAAGATCGATGTCGGCGCGCCACATGGGGTGTTCGGTACCATCCTGTTCGATCCTGACACCATTACCGTCGTTGCGGGCACTGGTCCGAATGACGGCGAGGTCCTGGACGGCCAGATCAATTTCGCTGATGGCGGGGAGGGTGCGAACTTCGTCATCGGCGAAGCCGCCCTGGAAGCGCTGAGCGGCAACGTCACCCTGCAGGCGAACCAGAACATCATCATCGACCCCGGCCTTACCGGCGGCGGGCTGATGCTGACGACTCCCGGCACGACCTTGACGATGGAGGCCGGCAACAACATCACGATCAACAGCCCGGTCACAACCGACGGCTACCTGCGCCTCTACGCCAACAGCATGGCGATCAACCAGGATCTCACCAGTGTCAGTGGCGACATCTTCCTGATCCCCGTCAACTTCAGCGGCACCAACATCAACCTGGGCGGCGCGGACGGCGCGGGCGTGCTCGGGCTGTCGGCGGCCGAACTGAACCGTATTCACGTCCAGGACCCGAGCCGGATGCTGCAGATCGGCGACCCCCTGTTCGGTGGCAATATTACGGTCAGCGCGGCGCTGCTGCCGGGCGCCGGGGGCGCTACCCAGAATTTCCGGAACCTCAAGCTTGAGGCCAGTGGTTCCATCGCGATTAATGCGCCGGTGACGATGTCCGGCGCAGGCAACTCCCTGCAGCTTTTTGCCGGGTTCGGCATCAGTCAGACGGCCGGTGGTGTCATCACGGCCCAAAACCTGCTGGCGGTCGCCCAAGAAGCTGTCTTTCTGGACAGCGCCGATAACCGCGTTGATGTGCTGGCGGGCGCCGCCGGCAACCAGTTCCTGTTCAGGAACGGGCAGTCGCTTACTATCGGTGACGTCGGCGGCTACAGCGGGCTCTACGTCGAAGCCGGTGGAGGCTTGGACGCCGCGATCAATATCAACGTGACGAGCGGCAGCCTGACGGTGAACCGGCCGATGGTCGCCTACGGCGGAGACGGCGCGGAAGGCTCCGGGGGTAACGGATCGATCACTCTGAACGCGACCGGCGGCGTTCTGGTCGATGCCGGCGCTGGTGGCGTGGTGCAGGCATTTGGTGCGTCCGGCGACAGCGGCGGCGGTTCGGCCGCCATCACCATCAGCGGTGGCAGCGGCGGTGTATCGATCCAGGGCGAGGGTGGTGAAGGCTATGGCACGGTGTACGCGCAGGGCGGTGAAGGCTACTCCGGTGACGGCGGCGCGGCGAGCGTCACCATCACCAGCACCGGCAGCTCGTCGATCATGCTCGAGAGCGCTTCAGTCGCGGCATTTGGCGGGAACAGCGATTCCTACAACGGCGGTGCGGCGACCGTCGCCATGGCTTCGGGAACGGGCGGTATTTCCTTGAGCTCTTCCTCCGTGCAAGCCTTCGGAGGCAATGGCTTCGATGGCGCGGGCGGAGCGGCTTCCATCACCATGAACGGTGGCAGTGGCGGCGTTTCGATCTACGGGGATGGCGCAGAAGGAGCTGCCGTAGCCGCGATAGGGGGATACAGCGAGTACGGGACCGGGGGTGCGGCCAGCGTCGCAATCACCGCGAGCGGCAGCGGCTCGATCAGCATCGAGGCTAGCAGTATCGGAGTCTCAGGCGGCCACAGCTTCGGCGGAGGGGGCAACGGTGGCAACGCCACTCTGACCATGACCACGGGCTCCGGCGCGATCACGCTGACCGGGGGTGCCGCGATGCAGGCTACCGGCGGCGATGGCGGTGAGGGGTATAACAGCTACAACGGTGGCAACGGTGGCAACGCAGTGATTACCCTGACTGCGGGCGCGGGCGGGATCACGATTTCCGACTTCGCCAACATGCAGGCGATTGGCGGTCAGGGGGGCTACGGCGGCTACGGCGACGACGAGGACGGCGGCCGCGGCGGTAACGGCGGCAACGCCACCGTGACGCTGACCGCGGGCGCGGGCGGAATCACGATTTCCAGTGCCAGCCTTAACGCCTACGGCGGTCAGGGCGGCTACGGGGGCGATGGCAGCGAAGGCTACGGCGGCGATGGCGGCAGCGGTGGCAACGCGCTCGTCGCGCTCTCCACGGCCGGCGGTATCAGCTTCGGCTCCGGCATCGCCGCCCTGGGCGGCGGCGCGGGCAGCGGCGGCGGCGGCGACTTTGGCGATGGGTTGGGTGGCGAGGGCGGTGCGGGCGTCGTTACGCTCAACGCCGGCGCGGCCGGCGTGATGCTCAACGCGGGCTCTCTCCAAGCCACCGGGGGTGCTGATGATTTCGGTGGTGGCGACGGCAGGGTGGAGATCACGACCTCCGGCGCGCTGTGGCTGAACGCGGATGTCAACGTGAGCGGGCGCCCGAACGTCGGCGCGAGCAGCGGCATCTTTGTCAATGCCAACCGCATCGATGGCGGGGAAGGGGTTCTCTTCGCCAACACCGGGCAGTTGATCAAGCTGACCGCGGCCAACGGCATCGGCGATGAGTTCAATCCGGTGCGGATTTACAGCACCTACCCCGACCTGCAGGCGCAGAACACCAGCAGCGGTGACGTTGCGCTGGCCTTCGTCACCGACGATGTTCTCATCGACAATTTCCCGGTGACCAACGGCGCCAGCGGCGGAGGAATCTTTGTCATTGCTGAAAACGGCAACATCCTCGTGCATACCGCCGTTGCCAACCCCAACGGCGCGATCACGCTGCGCTCGAAACCGGGTGGCGGAAATATCACAGTGCTGTCTCTTATACACATCTCCGAGCCCACGAGACTAAGGCGAA
>ENA-ORBV01003144-ORBV01003144.1-microbial-mat-metagenome-genome-assembly--contig:-NODE-3144-length-33612-cov-12.014731_pt1 | contig 33612 bp, 25 predicted proteins | sample MGYA00237777_ERZ505514 | MGnify/ENA primary metagenome ERZ505514 (study PRJEB26160, sample SAMN06269048) | microbial mat metagenome | isolation source: Oligotrophic lake microbial mat | place... | reverse complement strand
AGAAGACGGCATACGAGATTCGCCTTAGTCTCGTGGGCTCGGAGATGTGTATAAGAGACAGTCTTAAAGCCTCCCAAGCCTTAAGTAAACCGTATTGGAATATAAATAATGATCGGCTCGATTGCGGGCAATAACCACAATCATTAGGGCTTACGCATCGGGACCCAGAAACCGGGCTTTTGACGAAAATACTTCGTTGAATCCCGCACCCAAAGTAAAAAACCCGGTTTCTTTACTTGGAGTGCGTCCAGGAGTGATAACTTGCACCATTCTCAAAAACAGGCCCGACGGCCTGTTCCACAAAGATTGAATTTCTTGTGGGGAGTAGGGGTTGGGCCCGAGATCCCGCGCATAAAAGGCTTATTGAGAAGGGTGCAATATCTCAGTAAGTCCTGACTATTTGATTCGATAATACATCAGGGTCGATCGCCAGACAGCACTTGAACAGCAGCAGACGCAGGTAATGGATCGTCAGAATTTCCGCCCAAAGCATGAACTTGACGCATCAAAGTACCCATTTCCAATTGGCAAGATATTGGTCTAATTGGTCGATCGGCCCAGAGTGGAAATTTTACGTTGGGGGCGGGCATAATCACCGCCCCACAATAGTCTTAAGATTTTTCCCGATGCAAATCTTGATGTTTTTTGAGCTTAAAAATACTGCTAGCCAAACTTACGAGGGGATTTGATCCGAGGATACATCGGGGGCGATCGCCCGATTGGCTTCGCCCGAAAGCACTTGAGCAGCAGATCCGCCAGCTAATTGACCGTAAGAGTGTGCGCCCAAACCCTTAACTTGACGCATCAAAGTGCCCATTTCCAAAGCACTCATCGCATAATTCCAGCCCAAATTGCTTTTAATTCCAGCCCTTTCCAAAGCTTGCTGCATCGTGTCAGTCGTCACCACCCCAAAAATCACCGGCACCCCTGTCTGAAAAGCAGCAGCAGCAATTCCCTTAGCAACCTCACCAGCCACAAAATCGAAATGAGGAGTTTGGCCCCGAATTACCGCACCCAGACAAATTACCGCATCGTAGCGGTGAGAAAGAGCAGCTTGGCGCGCCACCAAAGGAATCTCAAAACTTCCCGGAACCCAAAAAAAGTCCACCTGAGAGCCATGAGGATTAATATCAACCCCGTGGCGTTTCAAACAATCTTGACATCCCTCCAAAAGTTTGTTAACCACCAAATCGTTAAAACGACCGATGACAATAGCAAATCGCAAAGATTCGGTGTGAGTAAAAGTTCCCTCGTAAACAGTCATAGTGCTCTAGTTTAGATTTTAGGTTTTAGATTTTAGATTTTTGTTTGTGAGAAGGCAAAAGTCAGAAAGCAGCAGCATCTCATCTGAATCTCAAGTGCAAAAACATACAGGGTCGCGCGGTCTGGAAAATTCCTAGCTTCTGCCGAATGCCTTTCAATCGCTGGCGAATGCCTTCATCCTTCTATCTTTTACCTTCTTTATTCGAGAGAGTTGGGTGAAATTAAACAACTAAAAAGTTCAATACACCCACTGCAATAACCAGCAAAAACCAGAGACCAGACCCGACATAAATCAGGGATTTAGACTGATTCCAGTTTTGGGGAGAGGCATAAGCAACTGGCACGCCAACGACCATCACAAAAGACAGCAGTACCAGACCCAGTAAAACCACTTGAAACAGAATTGATAACATTTTTTCTCCTTTCGATATAACCGTGCGTTGTTCAGAAATAGCTTCCCAGAACCGGAAAAAATCTTCCAAATTCTAGTTTGTGACAGTTTCCCGATAGTCGATCGAGAGATTGTCGGTTGATTGATACGAAAGAACCCGTGCAAATTCGGGCGTTGCGCGAACAGGCGTCAGCGGCTCTTAAGATTTTTATCAATTTTATCATTGTTCGTTACAGCACAGAAAACTGGAAAGGTTAACTTAAAGCCCGATCGACACATCCGGTTTCAGAGGGCGAGAAATTGCTACTGTTTGAGTTAGAGATGCGGGATTTTCGGCTATGGACTTAGTTTTGTGCCACACAACAGCAGATTTTGACAGCTTGGGCGCGGCGGTGGGACTTTGCGTGCTGCGCCCCGGTAGCAGGATCGTATTGACGGGCGGGTGTCATCCGACAGTGCGGGATTTTTTGGCGCTACACCGCGACGAGTACCCACTGATTGAACGCCGATCAGTCAATCCGCAACAAATTCGATCGATTACTATAGTTGATGCCTCCGAGCGCGATCGTTTGGGAAAAGCCGCCGAGTGGCTGGATTTGCCACACCTGAGCGAAATTGCTGTTTTCGACCACCACCTAGAGGCGCATTCAGACATCCGGGCTACTGTTACGCAGATCGAAGCAGTCGGGGCCACCACTACATTAATTGTCGAAAAACTCCGGGGAAAACTCAAAAATGCAGGAGAAAACGGCGATACAGTATCCCGCCTCCTGCCTTCAGAAGCAACAGTAATGGCCCTCGGCATCCACGTCGATACCGGTTCTCTCACCTTTGAGGGCGCAACTGCGCGAGATGCAATAGCTTTGGCGTGGTTGATGGAACAGGGAGCGAGTTTGCGGGTAATCGCTGAATATGTAGAACCCGCTTTGTCTCCTCAATTGCAAGATTTGCTCAAGGAAGCGCTGAATAATTTGCGATCGGAAACTTTGCACGGTTACAGCATAGCCTGGGTGCTGCTATCTACTGAAGCTTATGTTCCGGGACTTTCTTCACTGGCTTCTCGCTTGCTCGATTTAACTGAAACCGATGCTCTGCTGTTAGGTAATGTTTATAAATTTGGCGAAAACGAAAACAACCGCAACATCGATCCCGAATCGCCAGTTTCCAATCGATTAACTATTATCGGTCGATCGCGCATCGAAGGAACAAACCTCAGCGAATTGTTCAAACCCCTCGGCGGCGGAGGCCACGCCCGCGCCGCTTCCCTCGCCACCCGCGATGTTGACCCCGTGCTGACTTTAAATCAGTTAGCTGACGAACTCAAAGCTCAAATTCCCCACCCTCCAACAGCTCGCGAGTTAATGTCGTCTCCAGTGCGGAGCATTCGCCCGGAAATATCAGTGGGAGAAGCTCACCGTATCCTCCTACGTTACGGACATTCGGGGCTTTCTGTGGTCGATGCGGACGATCGACTTGCTGGCATTATCTCGCGGCGCGACATTGACATTGCCCTGCACCACGGTTTCAGTCACGCCCCGGTGAAGGGTTACATGACTTGGCAGTTAAAAACGATCGCCCCAGATACCTTGCTGCCGGAAATTGAATCTTTAATGGTCATGTATGATATCGGACGCTTGCCAGTATTGGAAAACGGTCAACTGGTGGGAATTGTTACCCGGACTGATGTGTTGCGGGAATTGCACCAGCAAAAAGCGCGAGACAGGGGAAGCAATGCAGAATTGTCTAATTGTCCCGTGTCCGAATCGGTTGAGCAGTTGTTGCGATCGCGCATCAGTCCCGAATTATGGCAATTATTGTCGATCGCCGCCAATATTGCCCAAAACCGCGGCTGGCAACTTTATATTGTGGGTGGAGCAGTCCGGGATTTACTCTTAGCCACGGATGATACACTGGCGCTAACAGATATCGATTTGGTTGTGGATGGAAAGTGCGGTTCCGACGATTCCGGTGCTGGTGTCGAGTTAGCTTCATCGCTGCAAAAACTTTACCCCGAAGCGCGTTTGGACGTTCACGGTCAATTTCAAACCGCCGCGCTTTTGTGGCACAAAGACTCTGCTTTCGGCTCGCTGTGGGTGGATATCGCTACGGCTCGCACTGAATTTTACCCTTATCCGGCTGCAAATCCTGAAGTTGAAGCGAGTTCAATTCGCCAAGATTTGTACCGCAGGGATTTTACAATTAATGCGCTGGCTGTGCGGTTGGGTGTTCCTCGCAGTGGCGAATTGTTAGATTTTTTTTGCGGTTTACTGGACTTGGAATCGAAGCAAATTCGAGTTTTGCACGCCAATAGTTTTATCGAAGATCCGACGCGAATTTATCGCGCTGTGCGGTTTGCGGTGCGGTTGGGGTTTGAAATTGAGCCGCAGACGGAAGGATACATCCGCAACGCTTTGGCCAGCGGGATTTATTACCGAATTCAGGGGGAAAACGGCCGAGCTCCGGCTTTGGAAACTCGGCTCAAAAGCGAATTGAAATACATTTTGCAAGCTCCTTACTGGAAAGTTGCTTTGCAAATGCTGGGAGATTTGCAGGCTTTGCGCTGCATTCATCCTAGTTTGGAGTTGGATCGTCCGTTGTGGCGGCAACTGCGTTTGCTCGATCGGTGTTTGAATGGAAGAAGAAGAAGGAAGAAGGAAGAAGGAAGTTCGGCAACGGATTATGTAACGGATGTAACGGATGAAATGAAGAGGGAACTATTTAAACAATGCACCGTTCCTAATACTTGGGCTACGATCCGTACAAGTTCCCAATTCCCAATTATCAATATTCCCGATTGGCAGATGCGGCTGGAAGTTTTGATAGCTTATTTAGCACCGGAATATCGCGGCAAGGTGGCTGCAAATCTTCAGTTACCTGCTGACAGCATTAAGCGGTTGGAAGTTTTGGAAGCCGGAAAGAAGCAGTTAGCAGAGAATTTGCCTAAGTGCGAGTTGCCGAGCCAATTGGTGCTGCTGTTGAGAAATTATGAGTTGCCGGTGTTAATTGCGATCGCCCTACAAAGTCCGCGAAGTGCACGCCGCCAAATCTGGGAATATCTCACCAAATGGGCGAATGTTGAGCCGCCTTTAAATGGCAACGATTTGAAGGCTTTGGGTTATAAGCCGGGGCCTGGGTTTAAACGAATGTTGGATGATTTGTTGGCGGCGAGGTTGGATGGCGATTTGGGCGATCGGGCTGCTGCTATCTCTTTCTTAGCACAACGTTATCCTCAAACTTAGTAAGGTGCGTCAGCAGCGCGTTATTTTTTCTCTACTTGATTAGCTAGTTGCTGACGCACTCTACTGAATTTTTAGTTTTCAATCCCAAACAGGCTAACCAGGCGATCGCACATTATTGATATTTCGAGAATTAAGGTGAAGAAACATCACGCTCCTGCTTTAATCGCAATTGTCCTTTACAAAACATTTGTGGCTTCCCTCTTGACAGTAACTTCGATTGCTTTGCTTTTTGCCTTAAAAAATCATCAAGTCTTAGAAGAGTTTTCGCAATCTTATTTGTTAGAAAGCAAACTCAAAATTATTGAATTCATCTTAGACAAACTTCTAATTCTCAAGCCTAAAAACTTACTGCTTAGCGGACTTGCCGCAGCACTTTATGCAGTCTTAACTGCTGTTGAAGCCGTTGGTTTGTGGTACGAAAAAGACTGGGCAACCATCTTAGTTTTTGTGCTGGTAAGCATCAGTATACCCCCTGAAATATATGAATTAGTTCACGGGGTCACGGTACTTAAGTTAGCGGTATTTATCACAAATGTAGCCATCTTATGGTATTTGCTCCACCATTGGCCGAAGCATGGTAAAGGAGCTTAAAGTTTTGATTATTCAGAGGAAACTCACTGGATTTTATAAATGTCAGCATTTTCCATTTTAATTTCATAAAACGGCTGATCAGTCAAATAAAAACCTCAATCTTTACAAAAATTTTGTAATTGTAAAGATTCGATAAAGCTACGAGGGGTTATACCCCCTATGAGTTATAGTGACATACATATAGATGCACCCTGATGGCTTTCCCGTTCCACAAGAGCGGGATTTTTATTGGAAAAATATTGTATTAAGTTTTAAGACTCCTGGTAGAGATAGAATTGGTGGAAAACTTCAATAAAACGATCGCCAGATGCAAAAATAGCACAGCTAAAGCAAAAACGATGGTTCGGAGCGATCGAACATCCGCCCTAACTCTGCGAAATAACCCAAAGACGTTAGCATAGTTTGGGAACCGAGATCAATAGACCTCTTGCAAAAATCCTTTTCATCAATTGATGGGCCCCAGAGCCCGTCCTAATTATTTTTTCAAGAGGTCTAATGGAAGATCAACTTAGCCTCAGCAACAGCCCTACAATAGGGCGAAGACACCATTGCGACTTTAGGCAGATGAGGGTTCGGCATCACTTACCGAGCTACCCACATTCATTTAAACTGAGATGTTGCACCATTTTCAATTACTTGTTTAGGAACAGGCTTTCCGGCCTGTTCCACAATAAAATTCATCTCTTGTGGAACAGGCCGGAAAGCCTGTTCTTGACAATGGTGCAAGATGTAAGTTTAAACAGAGATGTTGTACCATTTTCAATGCCAAAGATAAGCTGTTGTGCATTTAAATTGTGTGTTGAGGGCGGGCTTTCCTGGCAACCCCACAAGAGCGAAAGTTTATTTGACCATGCAATTTAAAGGCGGATTAGCTTAACAGCTAGAATTAATAGTTGATTTTGCTCGAATTTTTGAAGTCTTATGGATAAATAATATTTCACTCATAATGTTAGGTAAATTTTCAGAAATCCCCAACTGGATGATGCTTAGTTACACAAGATTTTAAGTTTTTTTACAAAGTCTTGTCTCCGACAATCAACCCTCTTTGTCACTTAAGCAGTGTATTGGCCAGTTGGGGGTAACGAATGTGGGTTAGAAAACAATTAAAAACCCGGTTTCTTCTTAAAGAAATCGGGTTGTTGAAATCGATGGTGAAGCGCGATTTGCTGTCTAAACTATTCGGAAAATAAAAGGGTAGCGGTAAGGTTGGTTAGGATCTTGCAAAACGTGGAGGATAGCCATTATTGTCAGTCCCCAGTGCAGCAGATAACCTAGGGGCACTAGGATAAAGCCAGCAAGACCGAAAGTGACGACAGTTAACACCACAATGACGGTGCTGTACAGCCATACATTAAGGTGAAAATTGATGGCTTCTGTGGCATTTTCTTTGACAACGGGGTCATCTGATACTAACAATACAGCGATCGGCGCTCCGATCGAGAACACTAACGTGCTGAAAAAAATAGCCCCGTGGCACACCAGTGATAGCAGCTTCCGCTTGTCGGAGTCGTACATATGGCTTTTATTCCTTGACTTTATTGATAATTTTACCTTTAATAGCAACTGTAGCACAGGCTATAATGGCGATCGGGTGATGATTCCCCTACCTAATTTGTGATGACAACAGAACTCGAAACTGAACTGCTAACTGCCGTTGAGCGCCGGCGCAACTTTGCTATTATCTCGCACCCTGACGCGGGTAAAACTACTTTGACAGAAAAGCTGCTGCTGTACGGAGGTGCAATTCACGAAGCAGGTTCTGTGAAAGCACGGCGGGCTCAGCGACACGCTACATCTGACTGGATGGCGATGGAACAGCAGCGGGGAATTTCGATTACTTCTACTGTTTTGCAGTTTGAGTATCAAAATTATCACATTAATCTGCTCGATACTCCCGGACACCAAGATTTTAGCGAAGATACTTATCGCACTCTGGCGGCGGCTGATAATGCGGTGATGCTTGAGGATGCTGCTAAGGGTTTGGAACCGCAAACTCGCAAGTTATTTGAAGTTTGTAAGCTGCGACGTTTGCCTATTTTTACTTTCTTTAATAAGCTCGATCGCCCTAGCAGAGATCCTTTGGATTTGTTGGACGAAATTGAGAAGGAATTGGGCTTGCAGACTTATGCGGTGAATTGGCCGATCGGTACGGGCGATCGCTTTAAGGGTGTTTTCGATCGCAGAGCGCGCAAAATTCACTTATTCGAGCGGACTAAACACGGTTCTCGCGCTGCTGTTGATACGGTGATCGAATTGGGCGATCCGCGGATTGAAGATTTGTTGGAACAAGACCTTTACTATCAGCTCAAAGAAGAGTTGGAACTGCTGGATGAGTTAGGAACTGAACTCGATTTAGATTTAGTTCGGGCTGGGAAAATGACTCCGGTTTTCTTTGGTAGTGCGATGAGCAATTTTGGGGTTGAACTGTTTTTGGATGCGTTTTTAGATTACGCGATGAAGCCGATCGCCCGCAACAGCAGCGTCGGGGAACTTCCCCCAACTTACGAAGATTTTACCGGGTTTGTGTTTAAGTTGCAAGCGAATATGGACCCGCGACATCGCGATCGGGTGGCGTTTATTCGGGTTTGTACGGGCAAGTTTGAAAAGGACATGAACGTGACTCACGCTCGGACTGGTAAAACGGTGCGTTTGTCAAGGCCTCAAAAGTTATTTGCTCAGGATCGGGAGTCGATCGAGGTTGCGTATCCGGGTGATGTGATTGGTTTGAACAATCCGGGGGTTTTTGCGATCGGCGATACTATTTACACTGGTCAAAAGCTGGAATATGAAGGGATTCCCTGTTTTTCGCCGGAACTTTTTGCTGTTTTGAGAAATCCGAATCCTTCTAAGTTTAAGCAGTTCCGCAAAGGTGTTTCGGAGTTGCAGGAAGAGGGCGCTGTGCAAATTATGTATTCGGTTGATGAGTCGAAACGGGATCCGATTTTGGCGGCTGTGGGACAGTTGCAATTTGAGGTGGTGCAGTTCCGAATGCAGTCGGAATATAATGTGGAAACTGCGATCGAAATGTTGCCTTATAGTGTGGCTCGTTGGGTTGATGGCGGTTGGGATGCGCTGGCTAAGGTTGGGCGGTTGTTTAATACTGTGACGGTGAAGGATAGTTGGGGCCGCCCGGTTCTGTTGTTTAGAAATGACTGGAATTGCCGTCAGGTGGAAGGTGAGCATCCTATTTTGAAGCTAAATGCGATCGCGCCTGTGGTTTCTGGTTTGGCTGTTAGCGCGGAGCAATAAGACCGGGCGGTTGAAACCGCGTCTACACAAACAAAACCCGGATGGTGCGCGGGTTGAAGAAAACAGGGTCATTGAAATTACGTTATTTTCTTTAGTCCCTCTGAGCTCGGACATCGTTTGTATAGACGCGGTTTCAACCGCCGTCTACATCTTTAAACTTGGGGGATTAACAGCCGTAATTTCTGAATAACGAGCAAAGTCAGTAATATTAAAAGTTAGGATATGGGTTAAACCATGAACGATCATAGCCGCAACTAGCCGCGCATCATGAACGTTGACACCTATAACCTTATATGTTATCACCAGTCGCTCCCATTCTTGGTAAATTGCTTCTGTATCCAACAACAGAGGAAAAATCTGTTTTAAGCGATTAATTTCTGCCTCTGCTTCTGTTGCACTACGTCCTAATCCATTTCTCTGGATCGGGCGCGTGCAGACGTTCCAAAACTCTATCAAATTTTGGGGTACGATATAAAGTTGTTCCCCGCGATTACGCAAAGTAATGATGGCATTGACAGCATCAGGATTCATTGGGTGTGTGCTATCGACGCTACGCAGCAGTATGTTTGTATCGAGGAGGAATGGCATTTAACCTCTGTCTCCATAAATGCTCTCTCGGCTAATAGCTTCATCTGAAAGATTGGGGAGGTTTAGGCTACGATGACTGTCAACCCATTCTTGAAATGCTATTAACCATTCTGTTGTAGTAGCTGTTTCGTAAAATGGAGGTTGTTGAGATTCTATTAGCCGTTTGAGCATCACATCTAGTAATGGTTTAATCTGATCCGGCGTGCGGCTAGTGATTTTTGCCAAAACCTGAGTAATAGTCTGTATGTCTTGTTGGTGATCTTGTTGAAGATTGTGCAGCATAATTATCCTTGAGTGCAAGTTTTTCGGCTGATGATAGGGGTCGATCGCACTTGTTGAATTGATTCTCATATTATAACTATCCAATCCCGCATCAAAACAAATAAGACCGGGCGGTTGAAACCGAGTCTACACAAACAAAACCCGGATGGTGCGCGGGTTGAAGAAAAGACGATCGTTGAAATTACGTTATTTTCTTTACACCGCGGAGGCGGACATCGTTTGTGTAGATGCGGTTTTAACCGCCGTCTCGTCTTTCCAGCCGCTGACGCTGGTAACGAGTAAATCCAAAATCTAAAATCTAAAATCTAAAATCCAAAATTGGTTGACGGCGGGCCCCATTTGCGGCTACGCTTTGAATTGAGAGGTTGCTTTGCTTGCACAGGAGGCAGCCCGCGTCGCCCAAAAATCTAGTTGCACTGCCCAAAGCTGCGCTAACAGCAATGGACAGCATAACCGCCAAACTGGTATCGCAGTCTGGAGGCTCGGAGTATCTTAACATTCTCTGTGGCCGCCCTGCTATGCGTTGAAATGCGGGGCGGCTGGATTTTTGGGTTTCCCTAGAAAACCCAAAGTCAGGAGAACATAATATGTCACAGGAATTCGTACCCGACGAAAACTCATCCGACTGTCCAAATTCGGATTCAGCAGCGGTATCGGAACAGGATGTGCTGCTGGTAACGCTTGTGGGTTCGCCCCAGGGTGTCCGGGAAACGATTCTCACTTTGTACCGATTGGGATTTGCCCAAGTTGGTGATTGGAGTCCCGTACAGCGGGCGGCAAATGCTGGCCAGGTGATGAGTGTGCTGATTCGTCGGAAAGTGCGATCTGACAGCACGTCGCCGGGAAGGTAAGCTAGAAGGTTAAGTGCTTTGATGAAGGAGGCGATCGTCTCCTTCATTAACCAATACTTTAAGCCTTAGAATAAACAGGGTGTTAAAGCATGATTTGGTATTATCATCAAATTAATTCACTCTAAAGATGCGCCTTGACACAGTGCTGCAAACACTGGGCCAAGACGACTTCTCCAATGTTGTAGAGAACACAGGAGCTATATCAATAATGACAAATAACGATCCAAATAGGTGGCTGCGCTATGATCCAGATGAGGATATCTCCCGACACAGCGCCACTGATCCGCAGAAATGTCGGGATATGCAAAAGAAGTATGGCTGGAAACTGATCGACATCGAAGAAATCGAAAATAAGAACATTTTTGAAGTTGATTGCGTGTTCAAAGGGAAAACGGAATTTCCCAACTATCTCGAAGCAAAGGAGGAAGAGTGATGCAGAAGTACATTATTTTTCAGGCTGAGTCAGGTGAGGATGAAGGCTGGAGACAGAGAAAACTCCAACACAGCCAAGCTTTAACTTTTATCATTGCAGAAAACTGGGATTCTTCTAACGAACCGATTCCTGAACCGGGATATCGCCCTGTAGAATTTGTGCGGGTGGACTCTGAACACGATCCAAAGGAACACGCACACAATACTCACTATCGCGTCAGTGATTGGGAAGTTGTGCGGGTGCAAACATACACGCCGGATATTCCCACTCCGATGAGCGAATATGACGTAATTGTGATGTGTTACTGTCGGTATAATGCGATCGATGCTCCTCTCAAAGCGATGCCGAAACGACAGGTATCGATCGATTCTTTTGGTGGCGATGAAGTGGCTTACAAGCAATACTTAGAATCGGAAATGGGCAAGAATTATGCACCGTCAACTTCAGCGTCAAATCTTTGATAATTCTCGCTTTTAGTTTAGGACTGACGCGCGGGTGGCCAGAAACCGGGTTTTTCCCTTGAATACTCGTTGTGATTCGCAGATTTGGGAAAAAACCCGGTTTCTTTGTCGGAGTGCGTAAGTCCGACTAATCTTATTCCAAACGTTTTAATAACTCTTTAGGTGATAGAATTGGTAAGGTGGCACCGACGAAATCTCCTGCATCGCGGGTGACGATCGCCTCCAGGTTATCTGACAGCGCACAAGCTAACTGTACGGCATCCTCAAAATCGGTTAAATTAGATGCAAATGCTATTTCCAAAACCTCGCGATCGACGGCTGATACTTTCATTAATGCTAGTGTTTCAGAAATAGCTTGCCTAGCGCGATCGAGGCTGCGAGTTTGCCTTCTGACAATGTAGAAGATATTTGTTAAGGTTGTTGCTGTTACATATCCCTCAATTTGCTCATTTTCGATCGCCTCTAATAAAGCATCAGCATCCTCTACAAACGGTTCTCGCTCTAGCAAACTATGGAGGATAATATTGGTGTCTACTAATACCTTCATTTTAGGTACTTCTCCACCAAACGTTCTTCTAACATTACTGCAACTTCTGCATCTGTTGGCGGTGGCATATCTGTTTTTGCTAGCCCTCTGAGTCGCTTGGCTGCACCTTTGCGATCGTGTCGCAATCTAATTTTAACTTCGGTATTTGTTGGCGGTAGTGCATCAGTTTTTGGTGGCCCCGTCATGGGTTCCACGAAGTTATCTGGTAGCGATTGTGGGGGTTTTAGTTCCCGTCTGATGGACTCAACAATCGCATTGACTAGAGCTAATCTGTCGGTAACTGATAGTTTGTGCGCTTCTCTGCTTAATGGCAGCCAAGGTATTTGTGGTATTTGGGATTCGTTCATATTTTTGATATTTTGATATTTTATGGGTCTATTTTAGCAAATTTAGGACTGACGCGCGGGTGGCCAGAAACCGGGTTTTTTCGAGAATACTCGTTGTGATTCGCAGATTTGGAAAAAACCCGGTTTCTTTGTCGGAGTGGGTAAGTCGTGTGCGGGTGGTCAGAAACCGGCTTTTTTCGAGAATATTTGGTTGTGATTCGTAGATTTGGTAAAAAACCCGGTTTCTTTGTCGGATTCACTCGTTCCCATCAAGCTACTAAAGAACCTGCAACAATACCACCACCTAACACGCGATCGAGTTCTTCATAGCCTGAAGGCGATCGCGCTTGGTCGTTGTCGGTAATTTGCGAAACCACAGCTATTACAAACATATCGACTTTTTGCTTTTGCCATTATTTAAATATATCGCCTACCTACTTACATGATTTTGTCGGGCTAATTATCTAAATGGGTGATTAGGCAGAATTTTTCTGTATAACTACCCCGAAATGGTGTGTTAGCAAGAAAGTTTCTGCATAACATGACATATGGGGTGATTAGGCAGAAATTTGACTTTCGGGCTAAATCGCCTATAGTCAGATTAGATGGAAATTTTCCGTCTAATACATAGTTAGCCCGCTGAGTTATCGGTGGGGATATACTGCAAAGCTATCTGCTTGTGTTCAGGGCCTAGTTATCGCCATATCTCGTGTATGGGCAAAAATACACTCATGTTGCTACAATAGAGCAAAACCGCTCAATCAAAGTTCAAGGTTTCCCAGATGCCTCAACAGAGCCCGCTCGAACTTGCGAAACAAGGAAATCCCAATGCCATCGCTGTATTAATAAATCGTAATGTTAAGCCCAAAGGGATAACTGCAAAAGTTAGTCGCAAGGATGACTGTCTGAGGGTTATGCTCGAATCAAATCAAGTCCCCAACCAGGACAATCTGAGCGAGTTTATTCGCAATGCCATCCTAAAACTCGGAATAGCTGAACTTAATACTCTTCAGGTTCTTGGGCGACAGGTAGGTGATCAAGCTCCCGCATGGAGCCAGACAATTAACTTGAAAATGCCATCATCACCCCTAACCAATCAGGAGGTGATATCAGAACCGCAAGATCTGCGCTCCCAACGCGTACAAAGTCCTATATCCTCTTCTCAAAACAATAATATTCTAACGGCTCAAAATAGTAATTTAGTCCCTCATTCTGGCAGCGATGCTAATCCAGAAGTGATTCTGCTTCGAGAAGCAGCACAAAAAGGAGATCTTCAGGCTATTTCTAGTCTTATCGGTCGAGCAATTGCACCTCGGAATATAACAGTGGACGCGACAATGCAACATGGTGTTACTTTGTGGTTGAAGATATATCCCCTAGCGACAATGCAACCTCAATCCTGCATCCAGGCTGTAACTGGCATACTGAATGATATTCAGCCAGATAAAGTACGTTCAGTAAGAGTTTCAGAGATTGCATCCGATAAAAAAACGCAAGTATGGGACCGATTTCTTGCTCTTAAGAATGGTAAATTTGTAGACAACACAACTTCTATTAACATAGGTCTTGGCGTTGTTGTTGTCTTAATTATTGGTTTGGTTGGCTATTGCGCTCTCCCGAAACAGCCTACTACATCTCGCACTGCCACATCTACTCCGCCTACATCAGGTCAAGAGCAAAGTCAGTTGCAGCAAGGTAAGTGGTATGAAGGGGGCACGTTACATAACGCTGGTGCACTCGAATGGCAACAAGCAAGTTATGAGAATAAGTTGGCCACCTGTGCAGACTTTGTTTCAGCTATGTGGCAGAAAAAATCACTCAAGCCATCGATTCAGAACCAGATAAAGTCTATGGATGATATACGGGTGCTTGCCCAAGAGCTTGTGACACAAATGGATGTAGTGATGAAAGAAAAATCAAATCCAGAGGAAAACAAACAGATTTATACAAATCAAAAAGTAAGTGATATTGCTGCTCTATTAATGCTATCGATGGGTTGGGTTAAATGATTTAGTTTGTTGCATCCGAGGGCTAACAACGCCCATGCACGCCGACCGTCGAAAAATCATTGGTTTGATGTAGAGGTTATCTGCGGCGGGTGATGGGCATCGTTATGCCGAACCGATGCGTCTGTCTAGGTTGTCTGATTTCATCCGAGATTGGGCAAGCAAAAATAGTTGGTTTTGTTGTTGAGTTCGGAAAGGTTATTGGCGATCGCAAAAGTTAAGAATTGAGAAGCGATCGGGGCATAACAAATCATTGGAGCGGATAAAGGAGTAGGGTGCGTCAGACGGCAAAACCTAATTGTCTTGCATACACCAATTCTGACGCACCTTATGCCAGTTGCAAAAAGTAATCCTACAAAATAAGTGTTGTTTGTTTTGTGAGTCCTGTTTTCCCGGTGCGTCGCTATGAGATTCTCGATCGCATCCAGGGATTTTTCTAAGGCGACGCACCCTACGACTACAACTTCATGCGAGTGAGAACCGCTATATGTTAAGTAACTTACAAATCCCAGAGGGACTTCGCAGAAAAATAGATAACGAGCTTCAACCGGGAGAGTTTATCAGATGGGTCGAGCAGCCGATACCTCGGTTTTTCACAGCCGCTTCCATCGGAAATGTTTTATTTGGTGTTCCTTGGACTAGCTTCGCCATATTTTGGATGTGGGGTGCATCAGGGTCTAAACTTCCAAATCTAAGAGAAGGTTTACAACTTCAGCATCTGTTTGCCCTGTTTGGTGTACCTTTTGTGCTTATTGGTTTTGGAATGCTGTCTAGTCCGCTATGGGTATGGCAAGCAGCACGAAAGACAGTTTACTTGGTAACAGATAAACGAGGTATCTCTATTCAAGGTGGTAGGTCTACTACAATCAGAAGCTACCTGCCTGATCAATTAAAAGATGTATATCGGAGAGAAAGAGCCGACGGAACAGGTGATGTGATTATTACTATTCGGCGATGGAAAGACATTGGTGGAGACCCAAGAAGTGAGGAGATAGGGTTTTTGGGGGTTCGTAACCCACGAGAAGTTGAGAATATGTTGAGGCAGTTGGTTCAGAATGATGCCTAACAAAGCCCATGCACACCGACCGCCGAGAGCTGATCGGTTAAGCAGAGGTTATCTACGGCGGGTGATGGGCAACGTTAGGCATCCGGTATAAATTTAAGGGGATGGATCATATGAAATTCTTAAAAAAACTAGATACCAATATTTGGATTAGTGATGGCGATGCAGTTTCTTGGTATGGAATGCCTTATACGACCCGTATGACTATTGTAAAATTGAGAGATGAAAGGTTATGGGTTCATTCTCCAGGGAAAATTATCGATGAAATGATGAATGAAGTAAAATCTCTGGGTCAAGTATCTTATTTGGTATCTCCAAATAAGATACATCATCTATTTATTAATGATTGGATTAATATTTTCCCAAATGCTATTTCATATTCATCACCAGGGTTAAGAGATAAAAGGAAGGATATCTCTTTTGATAAAGATTTGTCAGATAGTCCAGAGAAAGAATGGGAAGAAGAGATTGATCAAATTATTTTTAAGGGTAGTAGCGTAATGGAGGAAGTTGTTTTTTTTCATAAAAAAAGTGAGACATTAATATTAACTGATTTAATAGAAAACTTTCACCCAGATCATTTTTCCGGCTACAAGAAAATACTAGCTAAAATTACCGGAATAGTTAGCCCAAATGGTAAAACTCCAATCGATTGGAGAGCTTCATTTATATTCGGAAAAAAAGAAGCGAGAAAATCCTTGTTGAAAATTCTTAGCTGGAAACCAAAAAAGATTGTAATTTCTCATGGAGAATGTATCTACAGCAATGCTACAGAGTTTATTTTAAAATCGTTTAAATGGGTCGGACTTACTAAAGGTTGAGAAAGTTATATAGCGTTTCTTGAACCCATGAGATGAAACAAGGAGTAGGGTGCGTCAGACGGCAAAACCTAATTGTTTTGCATACACCAATTCTGACGCACCTTATACCAGTTGCAAAAAGTAATCCTACAAAATAAGTATTGTTTTTTTGTGAGTCCTGTTTGCCCGGTGCGTCGCTATGAGATTCTCGATCGCATCCAGGGATTTTCTGTGGCGACGCACCCTACGACTACAACTATTAAGATCTCTACAAATTAAGTGTTGTTTGTTTTGTGAGTCCTGTTTGCCCGGTGCGTCGCTATGAGATTCTCGATCGCATCCAGGGATTTTTCTAAGGCGACGCACCCTACGACTAAAGATCCATCCGTTACATCCCGTACATTGCTAGTTGCCGAATTGCCTTTGGGTGAGGTTATCTTAGACAAGACACAAGCGCAATCACAGTTATGGCATCTCCAAACAATCAAAATTCGGCGGATTCATCTCTGAAACAGTCTCTAGAGGCTGGGTTAGCTGCTTTGAAACAAAAAGATTACCAAAGCGCGATCGCCCTTTTAGAATCCGTTACCCAAAGCGCTGCAAATCAACCGCCCGGAATCCGCGCCCAAATGGGGTTAGTCGCGGCGTACAAAGCAACTGGTAATGTCAAAAAGGCGATCGCCCTGTGCACATCCCTCACCAAAAATCCCAACACCCAAATCAAAACCTGGGCCGATCGCACTTTACAAGAATTAACCCCACCTCGCCCCCCAAAACCACCGGAAACTCCCCCAGAAACAGGCTTTGTCGCCTTTGATTCAGCAACGGAATCGGCGAAAAAAACGGTTAAGGGCGATGGCTTACGCCCCGCTTCGCTACGACCAACCGCAGACCAAAAAACCGGATTTTCAACCTTAGAGCCGACTGCCGCGCCAGGAAACACCAAATCGCCACATATTTCACCGCCACCACCACCCCCCAAACCGGCAATATCCACAGAAACCACACCCGATGCAGAAACTAGCGGCGAAAATAGCCCCGGTTCCCCAACAGATACTTACCAACTAACTTGGCGCGAAGCAGCGCGCGTGAAAAGTCCGCGCCCCCTCAAACAGCTAAAGTTACTGGAGTTTCGGGTACAAGCCGTTGCAAGTGCGATCGCCCTATTTTTCCTAGCCCGATTTGTCCTACAATTCCTGCTGACAAACACTAATTCTCTGTTAGTTCAGCTTTACATATTTACTAGACTGCCAATTTTCCAGCCGATTCAGCTTTTTTACCGCGATCCGACTCCGTTTGTGCAGTTTGTTTTCGGATTGCTTTTGGCCTCGTCTCCCTGGCTGACAGACGCGCTGCTAAAACTTTTTTGCGGCATCGAAAACCTGCGCGGATCGGTTTTATCCAAACACAGCAAGGAAGCTAGCCGCGTACTTCGCAGTTTTTGTACCAAGCAAAATATGCCGGTTCCTGTGCTGAAACTATTGCCAGTAAATGTTCCTGTGGCTTTCAGTTACGGCTGTTTGCCCCGTTTTGCTCGGATTGCTGTCAGTCAAGGGCTGTTAGATCAATTGACGGATGATGAAATTGCTACTATTTTTGCGCGGGAATTAGCCCATATTTCTCACTGGGATTTTGCGCCGATGTCGCTGGCGATGTTGGTGATTCAGATTCCTTACCTTATATATTGGCAGACTGCTTTCTGGGGTGAGCGGTTGTGTGATTTAATGACGATCGACTTTTTGCGTCGTACTGTGAGAGTTGTCACCGCTGCAATTTCTGCTACAAGTTACGGGATTTATAAGTTGTTGCGCTGGCCGATGTTGTGGTTGTCCCGCCGTAGAGTGTATTTTAGCGATCGAACTTCAGCAGAAATTACCGGAAATCCTAACGGTTTGACGCGGGCACTGGCTAAAATGGCGATCGGGATTGCTGATAATATCGAACAGCAAAAACAAACAAGCTTTTTCCTCGAAAGTTTCGATTTATTGTTACCCGTCGGCGTCGCACAAGCTGTAACCCTTGGTTCTGCTGCGTTGCGCGCGCCGCTAGAACAGATTTTGCTGTGGGATGTCACCAATCCCGATCGCACTTGGTTGACAATTAACAGCGCGCATCCTTTGGTGGGAGAGCGTTTCAAGCTATTGGAACTCTACGCTCAATTCTGGAAACTGGAGACTGAGTTGGATTTGGCGAGTCTGTCACCGGAACAACCCAAGAAAGCAAAATTGTCTCTTAATTCAATACTCGAATTTAAAGACTCAAAACTATTTTTACAGGGTGCGCCGTTTTTTGGGATTCCGATGGGTTTGGGGATTGTCGGGCTGCTGTGGATGGTTGGCTGGCTGTTTTCCAAGACGAGTGTTTGGCAACTCGATTGGCTTTTGGGCGATCGATCGATCTTTTGGGGCTGTTTGCCGATCGGATTTTGTCTCGGTACTTTGATGCGGATTAACTATTTTTTCCCCGACATTACGCCACAAGAAACCACTTCGCCGAGTTTACCGGAAATTTTGTCAAATCCTGAAACTATGCCCATAGATGCTCAACCTGTGCAGCTTTCCGGGCAACTTTTGGGTAGGTCTGGTATTGAGAATTGGCTAGGACAAGATTTGATTTTGCAAACGGCGACGGGCTTGGTGAGGTTGCACTATGTTTCGAGGTTTGGCCCGATCGGCTCTTTATACCCATTTTTGATCAAAGAGACGACTCGCCCCAGCGATTTGATCGGAAAACCCGTTGTGGCGACTGGTTGGCTGCGCCGGGGTGCTACTGTGGCGATCGACCTTGAAAGTCTCCGCAGCCAAGGAGGGAGGGTTAGTGACAGCGGACATCCGATTTGGTCTGCGATTTTGGCTTTTGCTGCTGCTTTTTGGGGCGCATACATCATTATCCAAGGCCCAAGGTGAGGAATAGCGATCGGATTGCCGCGCGAGTCGCGAACAACAACGCGCATCCTCGATCGGTTTTGAGTTAAACAGCGGAGGGGCGATGTTCTCGTTGCTGGTGGCGCAGCCTACCCGATGTTCTCGGTGCGCGGTGGACACCCTAGACTCTTGTTCCTTGTTCATTTGTAAAGAAAAGTTGCTTTTTTGCCAGCGGCCTGTTACATTAGTTTACAAGAATTGGATTGAACCAAATAGCGCGATAACTTCTGTTGGCTAAAATCCCTTAAGGCATTGCGTAAAAATTGTCAACATCCCAACACAGCAAGTACAGCCAGCCGCTTGTCGGCTGTTTTTTTTCGACCGCTATTTTTGCTGGGCGGGATGAATTCTCAAAAGTGATTCAGATGTGGTTTGCGTTAAATTCAGACTGAAATCTTCCTAAATAACTAGCTCTGTTACCAAGGCTGTGATACCTTTAAAGAATGCTCGGACTCTGCCGGGCCCGATTTAAGGGATACCGGGTAAGTGAGTAGTTCTCAGCATTAGGAGCGAGATTAGGAACGAGGTAAGATTACTGGCTGAAAAAATGTTAGCCATTTTATCCATCACTGTATTAAACTGAATACTGGCATTCCGATCGCTTGCAATTGACATCCTTGGACATAAATTTCTAGACGGCGCTGGCTATAAACATTCTGAATCAAAACCGGAAGCAAGTAATACAGAATAGCCAATAGCCTAAACATTTGAGTGATGACTAAAAGTTTACACAACAACCTGAGATTTAAAAGCTCTCTGCATCGGCGGTTAAGTTCCGGCCTTATCAGAGTAAATCATCTTTTTGTTCTAAAAGGTGGGGGGAGCTGTCAAGGTTGGTGGGAGGAATGCGCCAATTCTCGGGTTATGTGGTGTTTGCCTGAAGTCAATATTCAGTTGACTTCAGGTAATTCTGTTCGAGCAAATTAATTAAAATCCAAGTCGGGAGGAATTTTTCATGTCTATTCGTCTTTATGTTGGCAATCTACCGAAGGAACTCGATCGCCTAGAATTGCAAGAAGTTTTTGCACCGGAGGGCGAATCTGTTACCACCAAGGTAATTACGGATCGCAAAACTGGTAAATGCAGAGGATTTGGTTTTGTGACGGTGCTAACCGACGAACAAGCCGACCAAGTTATTGAGAAGTACAATGGCTTGATGTTCAAAGAAAACCCGCTGAAAATAGAGAAGGCATTGCCCCGCTCTAAGGGTAAATCTGAGAAGGGCGAAGACGATCAGCAGCAGTCGCAGCAGTCACCGCAGTTGGTGTCGGCGTCGGCGTCTGTGCCAATGCCTGTGCCTGCGCCGCAGCAACAGCAGCGCTCGGCTCCTCCTACCCAAGGTGGAGGCGGTTCCAGCAAAAGCAATCGCCGTCGGGGTGACAACAACAAGTCTCGCCGCAATCAGTCAGCAGCAACGGTGTCGAGCGCTGATTCCGGCTCGGTGCAGCCAGATCCGCGCTGGGCGAGTGCTCTGGAAGAACTCAAGCAAAGATTGGTGGAAGCTCAGACTACTAATTAGTCGCCAATGGCAGCTAATTGCTGCTGTCTCTCGACTGTGGTTGACTGAATGTATCTGGAAGTGCGATCGAGAATCGGTCAAAAAACCCTGTTCTCGATCGCACTCTTTTATGGTCAAAAACCTCTAATATCTAGCAGTGCGGTAAAATAAGCGCGATCGGGCAAGTAGTGAGGATTTAAGTCCTCCCTAGAAACCAGTTTGATTTTGGTCGATCGACCGGACACGATGTAATATCCTGAGAATGCTTGGAAAAAAACCCGGTTTCTCTGAAAATATAGGGTTGAGCAGCGAGACATCTAGAAAGAAACCAGGTTTTTCGCCGTCTAAACAAGTCCTCTTTATTCGATCGGCCCGAATTCGATTGTCTCAATAAACTCAAAAATCTTGTTCATAATTCCCTCAACTTCAGACTCCAGGGAACCCAATTCATCCCCCTCCTGATAAATGCGCTGACAGCTTACCGTGTAGCAAAAATCGTCAGCAATAAAAGCCATAAGTCCCCGGTAAGCATCCAACCGAGTCAGAGGGCCCTCGTTTTCTTGTACGCTGATAGTTGCACCTGCAGGCAAATCTAAAACCACGAAATAAGCTTCTTCATCTTCTAAATATTCTGCGTGGAGTAACTTAGAATTGGCAACATTAGCAAGAATTGCCTGAGAAACAAAATTGTCGAGAAAAGACTTGAGATAACCTTCCTCGCCAACCGACTCGATTGTTTCTTCAACTTCACCAGCAACAGGGAAATAATCAATTTTCAGCAAAACGCCAAAGTCGTCTGAAAATGCGACACAGCTTTCTTGCTCATCAATTTTACCACCTCGTTGATCGTCAACTGGAATGGGAACGCTAAAATTGCCTTCAGGAGATACGTACCATGCCGCATCGAAATCAGACTCTTCGCCCTCTACTTCCGAGTAAGCAGCAATTACATCCTCAATAATTTCCGCAGATTCCTCATCTTCCACACCTAATGCTTGCTGGAATTCTTGGAGAAAAGCCTCGTGCTTCTGGGATATTTCGCCATCTGCGACAAACATTGCGGCGGTTATTGCAAAAGTATCCAAAACTAACTCATCTGGCATAGATTCCCAAGCAGTATTAAATAATGCTCCTAAACCATCTTGGGCAACAATACCGGCGAGTCTTTGAAACATTGCTGACATATCATCTTCCGAGTATTCAGCAAATATTTCTGATTCCCAAAGTATGCTTTCTAAGATATCAGCATCCGTATCAGGGGAATTTGCCTCCGCTGCGACAAGTGCTACCGCTGCTACGGATTCTTCTAAAGTCAAGCTTGCTTCGGATTGGTCTTCTGAATTGAATATTTTATCAAACTTGCCCACAGGTTTTGCCCCGCTAGTGTTTAGTTGTGCTATTCATAGCAAATTTATGACATAAAAAGATAGTAGTCAGGGATACATTTACTTTTTGCAAAATCCCGCCAGTCAATGTAGGGTGCGTCTAGCCTTACACCTTACCACTCGTGAATATCAAATCTCCAATTAATTTACCAAGGACTGCCAATGATTGTGAATCCGGCCCAAAACTTCGGGTGAGAGAAATCTGCATTTGCTACTTTTGTGGCTTGATTAATGTCGATCGCGCCTTGAGTTCCCCGCAATTGACCGTTTTTAATTAAAATTTGTTTGTGGATCATTGCCAGTTGAGCTTTTCTGAGCGCTTCAGCTTTAATTGGGGCCGATCGCAAATTGCCATAAAACTCAGTCATCAGTCCTAAAGTGCCGATATCATTAACTTTCCACAAACTTGCCAAAGCTGATTTTACACCGCTGCGGACGGCAAGTCCAGCAAAACCCATTTCTGCTGCTGTACTGTCACCGATCGCAGTTTCGCACGCACTCAGCACCAATAACTCGACTTGTCGGCGATGGTACCACTTCGCCAACCGAAATTGATCCAGCGGTAAAGACGTTCTCCAAAAGTCAATCTCAGCTTCCCTGCGCCCGTATTTATTTTGCGGAAAACTGGCGTGAGTAGCCAAGTGAACAATATCAAATGTCTGTTGCTGCCGCTGTTTGGTGAGATTTTCCAGGGTAAATTCTTGATTGAGAAAAGAAACGCCAGGCCACAAAGGCAATTCGGCAGGATTTTGGGTGTTGCTTTTGGTACCGGCGATCGCAGCTAATTCGATCGGCACTGCAGGCAAAGCAGGTTTATTAGTATGGGGAAATTCCGAAGCACCCATTGCCAAAACTTGCGCGTTTTTCAAACTTTGATAACTCGTGCTAGTCAAGCTGACACTGGGAATTGAGCCGAGGCTGTACTTTTCTACTAAAAATTGCTGGCCGTCGTGCAAAGCAGCTAGCGGCAACTGGCGCAAACCCGCATCGAAAGAAAACACTAGAGTATCGATATTTAACGCTTCTATATCTGAACTAATCGGCGCAATTAACCACTGGTAAAGTTTCTGAGCGCTTGCCAAATATCTTACATCTGCTGAATCATTTGGTTTAGCCAAAAAGCGGTGAAACTCTGCCACAGTTGCTAGCAAATCTTTGCTCTCGACAGGGATGTTTCTGAGAATCGGAGGGCCGTCGGGAACTACTAACACTAGGGATAATTCTTTGAGCCGGACGATCGCGTAAACAATTACAGCTTGCTTCCCAGTTTCCTCCTTAATTGTTTTCAGAGTTTCTCTCAGATATTGAACGTTGATTTTTTTATCCGTGAAATCTTCCCCATAATAATTTTCGTAGTCTTGTTCAAATAGCTGGTCAATTAGAGCAATAGCATCGTTAGCATTGTTTTGGTCTAAAGTTTGTTCGACGAGCGACCTGCTAATTTGTGAGGGAAAGATATTTGGGATATCTGCGGGTGCGGGATTTTCTGCGATCGGAGGGGGAGTGGGAGTTGGAGTTGTTTCGGGAGTTGGGGCGGGGGCTGGAATTGGTGCCGGCGCTGGAGTTGGTGCGGGAATTGGAGTTGGTGCGGGAATTGGTGCGGGCGCTGGAGTAATAGTAGGTGAATCTTGAACTGGCGCTGTATTTATTGCAGCTATTCTCTTCCATAGATCTGAAAGATTGACATCAAATGGTTCAGAAGTAGGAATCGGTAAACTAGGAGTTTCATCGATTATTTCCGGCGGAGTTTCTGCGACTGAAACAGTTAAATTGTCAGCCGATGCCTGTGTAGAAATCAGGCTCTCGGCGTCGGCTCCGGCAATCGTGTTAACTGACGGGGTGTAAGGAAGTTCTAGGGAGATAATTGTTTCATTGTTACGCTCCCAATTTAATTGGGTATTTCCCGTTTCAGTATTTTGGCTGATCGAGGTTTGTGCTCCCAATAAATCGCCAATTAAAAAAGCTAACTCCTGTTGCGGAGTTTGGCTTTGGCTGACTGCGGGCGCGGATACGATCGCACTTGCAGGCGCGGGTACGATCGCACTTGTAGGCGCGGGTACGATCGAGCTTGTAGGTGCTGGCTGAATCTGAGTTACAGGCTGGGTTACAGAGGCAAGAGGGGCTGCGGGCGCGGGATTTGGCGCGTTTGAAGGTTGGAGGGCGATCGTAGGTTGAGTGGCGAGGGAGGAGAGGATTTGGGAAACAGAGGGAAGGGTAGGTGTTGAAGCGATGCGGGCAGCAGCGTTTGGGGTTGTGGGTGTTGAGGGCTGTGTGGGGCGCGCGCGGGGTGGCAGTACGAATAAACCGGGCAATTCAGGTAGTCGGAAGTCGATGGGAAAACCAGGTATCGGATCGGGTGTTGCCGAAGGTGCGATCGAAGTTTCGGGAATTGGGGCAGGTGCGATAAATATTTGGGGAATTGGGAAAGGTGCGATCGAGCTTTCGGGTGTTGCCGAAGGTGCGATCGAGCTTTCGGGTGTTGGGGATGGTGCGACGGGTAAACGCGGTGGGAGTTGCCGTGAGGGTGTGCTTACGGGCGCTGGAGTCGGTGTTGGGGAAGGCGCGGGAGCCACAGTCACAGGTGCAGGCGTGGGAGTAGCTGCGACTGCGGGTGCGGGTGCGGGCGCGGGAGTAGCTGCGGCTGTCGATGCAGGCGTGGGAGTAGCTGCGACTGTCGGTGCAGGCGCGGGAGTAGCTGCGGGTGTCGGTGCGGGCGTGGGAGTAGCTGCGGCTGTCGGTGCAACTATTGGTGGCGGTACGGAGATAATTTGAATGCGATCGCCATCCTGTCTGTGAGTATAAAGATATTCGCGATCGGGCAAAATTGTTTGTATGGGATTACTATTTCCTCTAGTAATTGCACCCGCCGTTCCATTTATAGCAGAATCACCCACAATAAACGGCGTTAATCCTGCGCCTCCGTGGCGGATAATTATAGTACCGCCGTTGCTATCTCCAGGATTTCCAGCCGTAGAAATGCTAGCATTGATGCCGTTTCTATCTGCAAACGAATTGGGCGATCGAAAAAACATTCCCATCTGAATCTCCACATTTCCGCCGATACCGCTGCCCTGACTCTGAGCATTAATTTGATTCACAGTAATATTGCCAGAAGCACTGCGGTTATAAGCCGTGACATTCCCTGCATTCCCCTCCGCCGAAGAGTCAATTTTACCAACAGTAATACTTCCGGTAGCGTCGAGCAAGATACTGCCGCCATTACCAGCAGACGAGGTATTGATATCGCCTGCAGCAATATTAGTTCCAGCGCTCAAAGCGATATTACCGCCATTCTTAGGGGAAGTCGCATTGAGATTTTTCGTTATGATTTCTCCGTTCTCACTAAACAAAGAAATTCCGGCGGGTGAGGTAATATTTTGGGTGGTAATATTATTCGTAGTAATAATGTTAATTGCACCGGAATTTTCGGGAATATCATCTTGAATATTGACGGTATTGAGGGGAGAGACACTTCCCACAGCATCACCAAAATCAACACTTCCCGCATCGGGTTGAACATTAAGACTGTAAGGCCCGTCAACAGTAGATTTAAAAGTAATATCGCCAGTCTCTAAAATTTTGACCGAGAGGTCGTTACCTAATGTTACCGGAGCGTTAAAAGTAATGTTATTGCGGTTAGTTTCTATCTTGCCACTAGCAGTAATAGAGTCATTTGCCTTGACATCAATATTGCCACCAGTCACAGTGATACTGGGAGCGAAAGTGCGGGAATTAATATCCGATGTCGAAACTGTTCCTTGAGCATTTATGGTAATATCTCCACCCTTACCATTGGCCGCAGCGGTAATAATTGGGCCGGCAGTTGTGTCAATATTACCGCCGCTTTGAATGCGAAGATTGCCGCTATTGGCATTGAATCCGCTTAATAATAAAGCGCTACCAATTCCTGCCGTACTGATGTTGGTTCCAGCTTCGAGGGAAATATTGCCGCCGCTGTTGCCGCCGATCGCGTTGAGAATTCCGGCCGTAGTATCGATCGCACCACCGCTTTTAATGGTGATAGAGCCGCCGTCTTGATTGCTAATTGTTTGAATCCCACGAGTAGTAACATTGCCACTAATGGCGGTTACATTAATATTTCCACTCTGCAATTTTCCCGTAGAATTAGCACTACCTATCTGAATATTTCCGTTGGTTGTAGATAGAGTAATGTTACCACCATTTCCATTAGGAGAGCGAGCAGATAATAAATCTAAGTTATATCCTGGTAGTTCACTAGGTGTTTCTATGCCCTTGTCAGCTTGGAGCGTGATATTGCCAGCATTGCCGCTGATATTAGCTTCAGTATTGAGAATGCTTGTATTAATTTTACCGTTAATGCTAGTGAGGCTAATATTACCGCCACCAGCATCGCCTGGTATGTAAATTCCTGAGATGCTGAGAAGGTTAATATCGCCATTAGCCAAAAGGGTTACATTTCCCCCTGTACCACTGCTGGGAGATCTGGCATCTATGGAGGGTGCTATTGAGTTTGCTGAGCCAATAGAGATTGCACCTCCACTGGATAGAAAAATATTGCCAGGAGTATTCCCAATCGTATCGAGCTGACCAGGAGAAACTATAATGTCACCATTGGTAGTTTTAAGCGTAATATTCCCGCCCGTTGGGCTTTGAGGACTACCAGCGCTGATGCTATTGGCATTAAGACTAATTTCAGTACCAGCCTCCATCGTTATATTACCACTAACACCATTATTAGAATCGGATAAAACACCCCCTCCCAAGTTAATAGCTCCCCCTTCACTGATAACGGTAATGTTGCCGCCATTGTTTAAAGGTTGTAAACTGCCGCCTCCCGCAGCATAACTTCGTATACCCATGAGGGAGATATCGTTTTTTGCTTTGAGATTAATGTCACCCGCTCCGCTGGGTGAGGAAGAATCTATACTTCCTGTAATAGTAATGCTGCCACCTGTATTAACACTAATATCACCGCCATTGCCTTTAGAAGAAGTAACTGTAGTAGAAAGTGATCCTGTTGAAATATTGCCCTCAGCAGTCACAGATATAGAACCAGCATCGCCTTCCAACACGCCTGCCCTAATCGTTCCCGCTTTAAGGTTGCCTGTAGCTTTCAGAATTACAGAGCCTACCTTATTAGAATTACCTGCCAAAGTAATGTTTCCTGTTTGAATGCTGCCGCCCGATCGCAAAATTAGCGATCGCGAACTCCCCAATATAAAATCATCACCTGTAGTAGCATCAGCAAAAGCTGCATTTGGACTTGTGATTGTAATATCTCCAGTAAAAATAATATTTCCCGTACCCGAAGTCGTATCTACCTTGAGAGATGCACCCGTATATGCCCCAGCAACCACATCTCCATCATCTACCTGCAAACCAGAACCAGTTAACTCAACTTGCCCTTGAGCATTAACTGTTACACCCGTTGCACTTCCCCCTCCACCAGTCAACAACTGAGGCAAAGATGCAACTGGCAATACCCAACTTTGCGGCAAACTACCAGCCACAGATTGCGGTTGAATCTCCAAACTCAATAAATTTCCCGGCTGACTAATTCTAACTAAACTTTGACCCGGAACCGCCGCCACAGTAATATTTCCTCCCGGTGCAGCAAGTTGTCCGGTACTCAAAACCGTGCCGCCCAACAAACTTAAATTTTGTCCCTGCTTCACCGCCAAATTACCAAGATTAATAATTCCTCCCGGCTGTAGATTTGTAAAAGCAAAAGTATTCGGACTTCCGACTAACTGTGCATAATTATTCGTACCAGCAGCACTAAACCAATTGTTGCCGAAACCGATTCCTGTTGCAGTAGTCGCCGTGAAAGAACCGGGAATATTCAAACTAGAATTTGCACCAAAAACAATCCCCGCCGGATTCATTAAAAATAAATTAGCATTGCCGCCCGTAACTTGAATTATGCCGTTAATCAGCGAAGCATCGCCGCCGACAACTCGCCCTAAAATATTGCGGATATTGGGATTTGAGATAAAATTGGCCGTTTGTCCTTGAGTTAAACCAAATTGTTGGAAACTGTGAAACAAATTATTGCTATCGCCGGATTGTTGGCCGCCTTGGATGTTGAATTGATTGCCATTCGGGGTGATTTGAGTATTTGTGCCGTCAGCAGCGGGAGTAATTTGGGCCGTGGCTGTTTGGGATGGGGTGAAAAGTCCGATTTCCCAAGTTGCTAAGGCGGTAAATGAGAGGAAGGTGAGGAAAAAGCGGGTTTTTTTGTGTGTTGATTTCATGGTTTTTCTTAGTAGATGATATCTAGTTCACTCTGATAATTGCGAAAGCCCACCAGCGCCCTCTGACAGTCCCAAAGTCCGCCAGGGAATGAATTCCCTGGCTAATAGCGAAAGTCCTCTGAAGAGGATTGTAGAAAGAAAAAAGTTTGATACAGTCCTGGACGCATGGTAACGGTGTGGCAAAGGTCTGAGATTCTTCGTTTCACTCAGAATGACAGAATTACGTTGCAGTGTGTCCAGGACTATGATATCAGTCCACTTGAGTGGACTTTTGCTTTGAGGCAGGGAATTCATTCCCTGCCGGAATTAACGTCACAAATTCTGCCGGAATTAACGTCACAGCCCGTTACTATTTCCTCTGTTCCCTCCTTTGCAAATCTCGCAATTGCTTCTCTACCTTTTCCGCCATTGGCAAATCTCCCAAAGTTGTATATCCATCTTTTGCCATTCGCAAATATTTCATAGCTTCCAGATTATTTCTCATCGCTGAATGAACTTGTCCCAATCCGTATCGAGCGGCTGTCAACTCCTCAATATCGTCAGGTTTCGCCGTATTAATCGTTTTGGAATAGTAGACTTCCGCCTGCGGAACCAGTTGTAGCTTTTCCAGATACAGATCGCCCAATGCTCGATTAATTGGCGGTGTTTCCACTCCTGCTTTTTGTATATTTTCTAAAATTTCTATTGCTTCGGAAATCAAGTTTGTGTTAAGATAAAGGTTGGAAATTGCTAATTTTTGGGCGTTTTCGTTAGGTACCTGTTGCTCGATCGCCCCCACAGCCTCCTTCACCCCCTCAACTGCTTTCTCATCCAGCAAGCTAAACTCTGTATCTCCCTCTCCCACGGCACTTTCAGAAGAAACGCCCGTATTCGCCTCGACAATCAATCTGTACTTAATACCCGGTTTCAGCGCTGGTTCCCCCGGATACACAGCCTCAGTACCGCTAACAGTCATTTCCCAGTTTAATTTCGCTCCATTTTCGCGGAGGCTCAACTTATAGCTAGTCGCACCAGCAACCGGATTCCAGCGCAAAATAGGCTTGCTGTCGAGCAATTGCGTCCGCCTCGGACTGATTATATAAGGAATTGGCGCGCTATTCCAGCTAATTTTATCATCGCCGCGATCGGGACATTTAATCAAGTCGGCGCTGCAATCAGATTTCGACTCTTCTTTGGCTAACAAACAGCTATTCAATTGATTTTCACCCGGTGCGATCGACTTAATTCCCAAATCTGCACATTGGATCGTCAGTTGGGCGTTTTGTGCTGTTCGCAATTTGTCTCCAGGATAAATCAGCGTACCGCTGGTAGGGCGAACAATTCGGCCGTTTTGGCGCTCGATCGCAACTTCTCCACTACTATGGATAATCAGTCCGTTGGATATTCTGTTACTCGCTGCTAGTGCGGTAGTTGCGATCGAGCTTAATGCTATAAAAACTGCAATCCTGATTTTCACTTGATATTTCCTTTTGCTTGTAAACGTTGCTGGGCAATCTGGATACATTCATCTTGTTTCGGCACGCGGTAATCTGAATATTTAAGCGCCTGATTCCAGGCTTCTAAGGCTGCTTGTGGCTTACCTTTGATTTCGAGAACCTGTGCTAAAAGGCATTGAGCTTCAGGGCTATCGCCTCTGAATCCTATTGCTATTCTTAAATCTGCTTCAGCAGCGTCATATTGCTTTTGTTTAAACCGCGCCCAGCCGCGATTTTTAAAACAAGCGGCTTTTACTCCGTCATATTCAGTATGTTCTAAACAGCGAGCGATAAATTTTAAAGCTTCTTGAGGTTGATTGTTGAGAATCAGCGATCGAGATAATTGAGAATTCGCCTCAGCAGAACCCCGCCGCGCTGCATCCTTCATTAATTTTTGCGCGTATTCTTTTTCATTCAAATCCTCATACAACACAGCTAAGTTATAATGAGGTGTGGCATAATTTAAATTTAGTAAAGTTGCTAATTGGTAGCATCTTTCAGCGATTAATAGTTGACCTTGACGGTGGCTTGTCTTTCCAATTTCATTGACAACGCGGCCAAGTATCGGGCCCATTAACATATAACTGATAGCGGTAATACCTAAACTTTTTGCCGCCCGCTGCATCCAATCCATTGGAAGAATTAAGGGTTGTTTGTTTGGTCGATCGCCCGCCACACCATCCGCTGCTGAAATCAAAGGTTTACTTGCGCCGCATCCCGGTAACGTTAATTCCTCAAAATTTGGATGCTGACATAGCACCGGAATCCCGCTAGCGCCCGGAAATCGAGATTCCCAGCGCAGCAAATAATCCTTAGCTTTTCGCATGGCCAAAAACAAAGGCTCTCCCTCCGCCAAATATCTAAACAAAGACTTCACAAAATCGTGAGCAATTTTGTCTGGAATTGGTGCGCGCATCACAATTATTGACGGCAAAGGATGATTCTGGGCCACCAAATCTGCTGCCAATCCAAAACTCGAACAAGAATTAAAAATTAGCAACTGCAAGCCTTTGGTACTCGCTCGCTTTACACCTAATTTTAATTCGTTTACTGTGACAGTATTGTTGGTAGGATTTTGATTGATTTGCAGCCGTCCGTTTGTAGCATTGTCATCGCTGTTGCTGTGTCCGGCAAAAAAGAAAATTTGCCAGCCTTTTTCATCAAAAAGGCGATCGTTAAACTCATCCGGTGTCGGATTGTCTAAAAACTCTAATTTGCAGCGATCGCCCAAATTTTTTTCAATAATTCTTCGATCTTTTTTAACATTTATTCCCTTACTGTTACCTAAAACACATAAAATTCTGCCTCTAGAAGGTATATCTATTCCTGCTTTAGTTTCCTGTTGAGGTGGTATTGTATACTCGGACGAACTGCGGATGATTTCACTCTGGCGGTATTCTTCCCGAAAATTCCACGCATCCCAAGGCAACTCAGAAATCTGAGAATCATCGCACTCTAGAAATATTTGAACAACAGCTTCCGATGGATTGCCGATTCGTGTCCTCAGCTTTACCTCAATTTGGCTGTAAAAATCGTCTGTTTTCAGCCACGATTGTATCTCTTTTTTTAAACCTTCATATATAGCGCCAGGATTGGTTTCAGAAATGTGAGTCGTGCTGGCATAATTGACTTTTATTCGAGCATCGCTTCTGCTAGATTGGAGTCCGGTACAAGCAGCTTTCCATCTTCTGTGCAGCACCTCAATATCTGCTGCTGGTGGCAAGCTTCCTTTGAATTGTTGAATACTGATAGATCTGGCTGGGTTTTGCAACTTCGCCGTGATGTGAGGAAATCCTTGTTGAAGATTTCCAGACCCTAAAGCCAATATGACAGTCCAGGTCATAAATTTGCTGTGGTAACAGTAATTGCCAAATCATACCATAAAGTTTTCTGTTATGCTCAAATCATCGATCGCCAGTCGAATACTAAAACTCTCTCCGGGTTCTACCTCAAATTCCAGTGAAATGCACTGCTGTTGAACAGTCGATTCAAGCTCATCTAAAATTTTGCCAGCATCGGATATTAACGACAGTTTCAGGTTACGCGGCAAATAAAGCTCGCCAATCGCCGGATGCAACTGGGCGTGAACTCTGACAGTGCGATCGCTTTGTTGGGCGATAGCCACCAACAAAGCAACAGTTGTCCTCCCCAAACGCATTCCCAAATCAATCAACTTTGCCCTAGTAACATCCGCTTCCGGGAATGTCTGACGGATGGTAGTTTGACCCCCTGATAACGGAGATTCCGATCTCGAACTTCCACCACCTCGGAATGCAAAATCTGGATTTTTATCAGGAAAAATTGCGTCTTCTAAACTTTTTTTACCTTGCTCAATTTTCTGCCAGCCTGTTTCAACAATATTTTTAAACCAATTGCCCAAATTTGACGAAATCGGATTTTCAATTTCGCGGGGCGAAGTTTGCGGTTGCGGGTTAAACACCGCATCAAAAGGCTGCCAATCAGAATTAAATACATTCAAAAACCACTGATTTAGGTCAACTTTAGCGTCAAAGAAATGTTCGAGATTTACTAAAAAATCGTCAAGAGAATGTAATTCTTTCAATACTAATTCACCTGAATCGGCAGTTGGAGAAAAACCAAGCAACCTCGCTACTTTTTCATCTTCATCAATTTCTACAACTATATAACCGATGCGTTCCTCCCTAGCTTCCAACGGCACCGGGCAAGTCTCAGGCGGATTATCTGATAAATTTTGCTTGCCATTTTCTGCATTTTGATGTACTCTTCTAATTGGGCGGCACTCAATTTTACCCAATCCTTTAATATACAAATCTGCCACATTTTCAAACAAGCGAGTTACTGGATTCCAGCTATCGCCTCTATCCAAGTCAATTTCAATGCCTAAAAGTTTTAAATAATCGCCAACTACCAACACAGCTAAAGTGTTGATGTAAATCTGTTCAACTTTTTGGGGATGTTGGTGTTGGGAAGCAAATTGCGATGCGAGATGAATTGCCTTTTGGGTAATTGGCATGGGCAATGATTCGGTTTCAGTATTAGTATTGTTCATTTACCTACTTTAACTCCCTGTATGATTAATAGCCAAGTCTTTCTCGGAATTTTTGCAAATGAGGCTGACACTTTTTTCTGTAAAAGCTGTAGATTGTATGATAAGCACAGCCAAACTCTGCTGCTATTGTGGTAAAATCTTTACCAGATAACTTGCTTCTCAATATAACTTGACAAGTTATATCTTTCCGCCCTCGAATGCACTCGTTTAACACCCCATCAGGATTAGTTTCGATCCAGCTTTGAATTTCTTCCAATAATTGAATACATTCGACTGCATGAGTTTCATCCTCAGCGGGTAAAGTATCGATTCGATCGATCGCCGTTCCGTCTTCATAAAATTGTTCTCGATCGTCTCTCCTGTTATTTTCTCTATTTACCCTTGAAGCGCAATTTTGCAGCCTCCACTTGAAATAATTATTGAACCAAGTTATGACATTGCTGCGATCGCGATCGTACTGAGTACCAGTGCGGGCTTCGCACAAATTGTTAGAAAAAAACTCCCACTGTTCTTGCAAAGCATCTTCGTAGTAAGGTACATTGTCCTTGTTGCTCCAGATAGAACCGGAGTTTTTCATTTTAGTCACAAGCTGATTCAACAAACGTGCTCGCTTCCAAGGGTTCGAGGACTCCTGGCAAATTTGGGTGACAAGGCTGTCTAACTCTCGATATAAAAGTTGTCGATCGGATGGGTTCGATTTATCATTCATAGTTAAGTGCGGCCGCAACTTTGTTCCTACACTTATTTATCAGGTTGAGTTGGGAATTTTTTTGCGAAATTTCCCAGTTTTTTTTGTGAATGTGGCTGAAAGCTTTGCTGTGCGGTTGATGTGGCTATTCGATCGTAGGTTGAGTTTTGTAAATAGGTCGATCGGCCATCAAGCCAGTTTATAGACTAATACGGTTCACTTAACATATTTATGCCCCGGAGATCCCCCTAAATCCCCCTTAAGAAGGGGGACTTTGAGGGCATT
>ENA-ORBV01003142-ORBV01003142.1-microbial-mat-metagenome-genome-assembly--contig:-NODE-3142-length-33615-cov-11.360904_pt1 | contig 33615 bp, 17 predicted proteins | sample MGYA00237777_ERZ505514 | MGnify/ENA primary metagenome ERZ505514 (study PRJEB26160, sample SAMN06269048) | microbial mat metagenome | isolation source: Oligotrophic lake microbial mat | place... | reverse complement strand
AAGACGGCATACGAGATTCGCCTTAGTCTCGTGGGCTCGGAGATGTGTATAAGAGACAGATTGAAAACTGTCCGGACTATTGATTGACAATATCCTGCGATCGCCGTATAGTCTAAAATGGCATACAATCACCGAAGAATTTAACTAAATAGCGAAAAATTGAGGAATTTAATGAAGATAAAACAACTTGGCAAAATTATGGCGTTTTTATGTTCAATTCCTCCTGATAGCAATCTTCGCTTGATGTTGCAATTAGCTTTAGCTGTTTCTGTTCCTCAAGACAAGTATGAAAAATTGTTATTCCCGATGCAGGAAAACAAAAATTTGCGTTCCTTGTTAGGGGATGATAATTTATTAAAAAATTTAATTAACGCTGATGGCTTTTTAGAAGAATCCGAGAAAAATATGCTGTTGGAAGTAATAGATAAAATTGGAATATTTATTCCAATGGATATGCAATTCATTGACGTACTAACGGAAGAATTGACAGCAAAGGTAGTTAGTGAAATTAAAGAAATAGAAACTTTAGGAACGCTGGAAGGGATACCTCTGTTATGGAATGAAACTTAATAATAGGCAGAATATTTGGCTGGTGCTGATACTTCCCAAATTACCATTTCACAAGTTGTACATAGAACAATATCAGTATTTTTGAAGGCGTACACTTTTAACTTCCACAATCTCAGGTACAAAAATGAAAAGTATTAACTCTGTATTAACTGATTCAGCATCTGCTACCGCAAATATTCTGGTTTTTGCCTCAGATTCTCAATATTTGCCTGCGAAAAAATTTGTCAGTTTAGTGACAAATTTAGATCGGTTTCAGGTTTATGGATTTAAACGTTTAGGGACGATCGCTACTTCCACAAGTCTTGGTAGTGGAGAGTGGTTGAATTGGAGCTTAAATGCTCAAAATATTCTACCCGAAGAATTTTATAGTGCCCAAGCAGCAGTAATTTTCATCATGCCAACAGATTTATCTGAGGTAGTACCCCTCACTCGTTCATTTATAGATATAGCTCAAAAGAAGGGTATTCGCCGTTTAGCCTGGGTTGCTCCTGCTTGTCCGACGGGCACAAAGGTGGGAGATAGCTTAACACTAGCAGAAAGTCTAGTGCGAGATTTTAATATAGAAACTCTAATCTTACGTCACGCGCCTTTATTTTCCCACCTGCTCTTACAGAAAAAGGAATTGAGGTTTCGCCGTACTTTGTCCTTACCGCTTGGTACTAGCACCTTACCTTGGTTAGAGCCAGAAGCGATCGCCCAAGGTTTATCCAAATGGCTACAAGGTGAAATCAACAACCAACCTCCAGAAATATTGACAGGTTCGAGTCAACTTAGTGGTACTGATATCGCCTTAGAACTATCCTCCATACTCAGACAAATTATGTCTGCCCAAGAATTTGCTCGCTTGCGATTTGAAGCGATTGACCTCGATAAAAGTGGGCAAATTGACGCTCAAGAGTTATTTCCCTATCTATTAGATTTAGGATATAGCCATGATGAATGTCAGTCTATCCTAGAACAAGCTGACAAAGACGGGAACGGTACGATTGATTTTGATGAATTTGTCTATGGTTTAGAAACCCATTTAAACCGCATTCTCGCCAATGTACCCACAGAAGTTCGCTATTTTGATGTCCCAGGTTTTCCTCAAGCAATGCTATCTCGAACAAGGTTTAGCAGAAGTCTTCCTCCCCCGCTGGCAAGAAGTCAAGGAATTAATTGAGCGTACAGGCACTTACGAACATACATCCGATGAATTAGCTTACGGTACAAAGTTGGCATGGCGTAACAGTAACCGCTGTCTGGGACGCAACTTTTGGCGCAGTTTGCAACTACGGGATATGCGCCATTTACAAACAGAGGAGGAGATTTTTCAAACTTTAGTCGAACACATTAAGTTTGCGACTAATAACGGGAATCTGCGATCGACTATTACGATCTTGAATCCAAATTTTAAGATCAAAGTCTGGAACAGTTTAATGCTGCGTTATGCAGGTTATCGTCAACCAGATGGCAGCATTCTCGGCGATCCTGCCAATCTAGAGTTAACAGATCAAGCATTCAAGTTAGGATGGTCGAAAGAGTCTAAAACCCGTTTTGATGTGTTGCCTTTGATTATCCAAGTAGGAGAAGGCGAACCAAAATGGTTTGAAATTCCACCAGAAATCATTTTAGAAGTTCCTATTTCCCACCCTCGCTATGAATGGTTTGCCGAAGTGGGGCTGAAATGGTTTGGATTACCGGCGGTTTCTTCCATGATGTTGGACATGGGAGGCATTCAATACCCCACACCATTTAACGGTTTTTATATGGGCGCAGAAATTGGTGGGCGGAATTTCAGCGACACTTACCGCTATGCTGCCAATTATTGCCGGAAAGATGGGTTTAGATTGCAGCGAAAATATGACTCTTTGGAAGGATTTAGCTTTGGTAGAAATGAATGTGGCTGTGCTACACTCCTATAAACTGCATGGGGTAAGGATGTTGGATCACCATACCCTGAGCGATTCCTTTATCCAATTTGTGGATGAAGAACAAAAGTGCGATCGGCAAGTTTATGGAGATTGGCGTTGGCTGCTTCCGCCGCTGTCGGGTTCAACTGTCCCAGTTTACCCCTGAGAGTTTGAAAATCGCCTGCTCAAACCTAACTATTTCTATGTCCCAGATCCTTGGGAGACAGAATCTCAAGCGGGTAAATGCCCATTCCATCATCAGGCGTAAACAATTCGGGAGCATCTCATTTTTGTCGCCTAGTATTTTTTTGTTTGAGTGCGAGCTATAGGAGTTTGCACTACAAAAACAAAACTGAGATGCTCTAAACAATTCTCCATTCTAATTGAGGTAATTTCTATGGATTTTGAAGGTAATAATTGGTTTAAGTTAGCTCTAGATTTAAAAAGTTCCGTTATATAGAGTAGACACACATGATTCAGTACACTCTTAAAACAATGTTGTAGAAACAGGAGATTCTCTAAGTATGACTCAAGCATTCCCAGACACTGCCCCAACATCTCAGATATTTGGTGATTTCATTGATATCCTTCCACCGGAGCATGATTCCCTCGAACTTACCTTTACACCCAATTCTCGTCCGCTCAAGCGGCGCTGGAAAAATAATCGTCTCTCTGCTCATTTTGTTGCTGAATACTTCACTAACTTTCTTCCCGTTGATGAGGAAAATCTAAGCGATCAGCAGCGAATTAAAGAAGCTAATGCAACCGTTAGCTATGTTGCCAATGAGCTGCTCGAAAATGCGATTAAGTTTAACGACGACGCTTCAAATTACAAAGTCAAATTCGGTATTCACTTTCTACAGCAAGATACTGAAGTGGTTGTGGTGATTTATACCGTCAACAGCGTGCGATCGGATGGAGTAGATAAACTCAGAGATTTCATTGATGAGCTGTTAGCCTCTGATCCAGACGAGTTGTACGTGCGTCAGATCGAGAGGAGCGTAGAAGAAGATACCAAAACCTCCGGTCTAGGTTTGTTGACCATGATCAATGACTATGCTGCTAAGGTCGGTTGGAGGCTGGACACAGGACAAACTGAGCGTCCAATTGTTACCGTAACAACGATGTCGCAAGTGCCAGTTTAATAGCAATCTACCCAACAAAAAAGGAAACAATTGACGATGGCTAATCAAGATGTGAAAGGCGAAGATTACATGATTCAATACGATTCTGCGACTACAACCGTAAATTTCAACGGGGAACTGAGCCTGGGCTGTCCAGCAGAATATGAACCGATTACTAATTTACTGAGTGAAGTGGCAGAGACTAATCCAGAGACAATGACTGTGAACCTGCGAGAATTAAGCTTTTTGAATAGCTCAGGCATTAGTATGCTATCAAAATTTGTGCTGGGATTCCGCAAAAAGAAAGGGACACAGTTGATCGTGCTGGGATCGAATGATATGCCTTGGCAAGGAAAATCTCTGAAAAATTTGGAGAAACTACTGCCTGGGTTGAAGTTGGAGATTGAGTAAGAATATAACCTTTACCCCCTAAGCTGGACTTGAGATACATGCTAGACAACTTCCTTTCCTTTCAGTCCAGTAGTACGTGGTCACTGATCCTCACCAGCTTGGTGTTGACGGTGGGCGGCGCTGCTGGATTGTATTTTGTTCTATTTTATGTAATGCGATCCATCTTTCGTAAATTTGAACGCGATATTGCGCTAGTTACGCTCAACGTTTCTGCTTATCCTGCCCTCACTGTTTTTGTTCTGGTAATTATCAAATTCACCTTTCATCGTCTGCCATCTGTCAACATAATTGATGATTTTGAAAGTCTTTTTAATGCTGGGTTAATTGTTTCAATTAGCTATTGGTTAATTCAGCTTTTCCTTCAAGTTTTTGTTTATTACTTAAAAGAATATACTCAGCAAACTGAGGCGATGTGGGATGATGTGCTGCTGCCAATTTTAGAAGCGGTCATTCCGGTCATTGTTTCTACCATTGCAGGCGTTTTTGTGCTGCGATCGTTGGGCGTTGATCTGACGGGAATTTGGGTGGCCTTGGGTGGCGCAACCTTTGTACTGGGTTTTGCTGCTCAAGGCATTCTGGCAAACTTTTTTAGTGGCGTTGTGCTATTAATCGACTCGCCCTTCCAATTTGGCGATATGTTGCAGCTTGAAAATGGTTCGATCGCCATGCTCCGCAAAATTGGAGTGAGGGTAACACATCTTTATGTACCCAGCAAGCACTGTGACATTTACATCCCCAACAGCAACTTGCAAAGTCAAAGTATTATCAATCTCAGCCGTCCGACTTCCTACTTTCAATACTCAACAGACGTTAAAATCCCCGCAGAGTATGAGATTCATGCCATCAGGCAAATGATCCAAGAGGTCATTCTGGCTCACCTCGATACGTTGGGTGAAATTGATCAGAAGCTAAATCTAGGCGATCGCTATTACCAACTTGATGAACTCTCAGATCAGCAAAAAATCGGGCGTTTGCGTCTGCTGGCTGAACAGGAAGTGGACTTTAAGTTAGAGGAAGTGTTTCCGTCTCTGGAAGCACTGACTGTAACCCTGCAATTTGCAGAGAAAGGGGGGCTGTCTAAAGAAGAAATTGAAAATGTGCAGCAAGAGTATCGTGATGTCTTAAGTTTGATCGGGCTAAAAGTGACGACTGAAACTCAAAACAATCGGACAACATTTATCCTTGAGGAAACTCGTGTAAAAGATAGTTTGATCGAACTTATAAGAATATGGTACCGCACGAGTATTCGTGATCCAAATTTACTAGATGCCGATGCGTTTATCATTCCCGATGAATGGGAGCGTAAGATTAGCTTGCTGAAACGACGTATGCAGCGGCTTTATCAAAAAATTTCTAATCCTGAGCGAGAAGAAACGCGCCTAGATGATTATGTCACTGAGTTAAATAAATGGTTACGGGAACGCTTTAAAGATCCGCGACAGAGATGGCAAGAACCTCAGGTCTTAGTAAAGGGGCTTGAGCATGAAGATGGGGTACCTTACATTCAATTCAATATTAATTTCTATGTGGATGACGTAAAGCTAGAAAATGGTAAACGAGGAGATCGTGTCAGTAGCCAAATCTATCAAGAAATCCTGCAATATCTCTATCATCGCCAAGTCGGAGAAAAGGTGGCAGCGCTGGAACGAATTGCTACGTGACCTTTTCTAAAGCTCTATTAAAACTCTCCAACGCCGCAAAAATAATGAACAATACAATGAGAGGCGATCGTCCGTCAAATACATTACTTAAAAAGCTGCTCCCAGCCAAACGGACTCCTTTTTATTACTGGCAAAATCTCGGCCTCCGCTGGAAGCTGACCTCTATTCTAATCTTTGCAGCCGCTATACCTGCTGTATTGACAACAGAAGCTATCTCTCGTGTTACCAGCGAGAAGTATATGGAGAACCTCCGATCTCGCCTCTCGATCAGCAATCAACAACTACAAACAGAGGTAGCCGATATAGAACAGAAAAATAGAGTCCAAGTAAATACCCTCGGCAAAATCCTAGAAACTAATCGAATTAACTGGGAACAGCCTGACTTTTCTACTTTGCAAGAATGGCTGACTGATTCAAATCTCACAGATGCCAAAATGAGCAATAATTTTTTGCTGATCACGAATGCGGAAGGCAAGACAATCGCTCAAACTATTTACACTCTTGATGGCGATCTGACCACTTATCCTGCCCTAGCTGACAACAGCGAATCCCGCTTCATACCGATCAAACTGCCAACTGGGATTGATCTATCCGATTTAGCAATTTTAAAAGATTTAACCCAAACCAAAAAATCAATTAGTGGTGTGGAAATTTTCACCAGCAATCAACTCCAGAAATTAGGCTTAGACAAACAAGCCTGGGTAGGAATTCGTCCTCAAAAGACTAAGGATTTGCCAGCATCGAAACTTCCTGCTCCCGAGGGGACTTATCCCATTGAGTCTGGCAAGATTGGTTTAGTCGCAATGGCAGCTTATCCAGTTTACCAAAACAACAAGTTAGTCAGTATCGTCCTAGCCGGAACCTTGCTAAATCGCAATTTTGATGCGGTCGATCGCGTCCAGAAATTTGCTGACAAAGATAAAGATACTGTAGTCACTTTGTTTGCTCAAGATTTACGAATTGCTACGAACGTTCCTCATATAGATGGAAAAACCCGATCAATTGGGACGCGACTTTCCAGCGAAGTTGCTGCTGCGGTGCTAGATCGTGCCCAGCCCTTTAGAGGCAGAGCCCTTATTGTTGACAAAGAATATGAAACCTTCTACACGCCTATTTTTGACCATACTCGCCAGACTCAACCCAGTCAGGCTAAACCTGTTGGTATATATTTGGTGGGCCGATCTATCCAAAGCATTCAAGCAGCCCTGCTAGAACAAAGAATAATAGGTTATGCCATCAGTGCTGCTGCGGTTCTGGGGGCAGGGTTGGCAGCCTTTGCCGTCGTCAGCACCATCATTCGTCCTCTTCGTCAACTTGCTGCTTTAACTAAGAAAATTCAGCAAGGGGATTTAGAGGTCGTAGCATCCATAGAATCGGCAGATGAGATCGGTCAACTGGCAGATTCGTTTAACCACATGTCTAGCCAGATGAAGGAGTCTTTTGAAGCTCTGGGGCAAGCTGAAAAAAACTATCGCGGGATTTTTGAGAATGCTTTGGAAGGTATCTTCCAGTCATCACCAGATGGAAGATTGCTCAGTGCTAATCCAGCAATGGCTGGAATCTTTGGCTACGACTCATCCACAGATATTCTCACTAGCCTAACTGATTTTCGCAATCAGGTTTATGTTCATTCCCACGAGCGAGACCAGTTTCAGACGCTGATGCAGGAACACGAACAGGTCAAAAATTTTGAATTTGAGGCGTATCGTCAGGATCAATCCGTCATCTGGGTGCAAATGGATGCTCACGCCGTGCAAAGTTCCTCTGGTGATGTTCTCTACTACGAAGGGATTATACAGGATATCAGCGATCGCAAACGGCAGGACGAAATTCTGGAAGCAATGGTGCAAGAACGCACCGCCGATCTTGCAACAGCAAATGAATCAATTATTGCCCTTAACGAGAGACTGAAAGGAGAAAACCTACGCATGGGCGCAGAATTAGACGTAGCCCGTCAAATCCAAATGATGATTTTACCTAAACCTGAAGAACTAGAAAATATTGAAGGTTTAGATATAGCAGGTTATATGGAACCTGCGGACGAAGTAGGCGGCGATTATTACGACGTGCTACATACAGATGGCGTAGTAACCCTAGGGATTGGGGACGTAACGGGACATGGCTTAGAAAGTGGTATTTTGATGTTAATGGCTCAAACAGCCGTTCGCACTTTACAGGAAATTCGTGAAACTGATCCAGTAGTATTTTTAGATACCCTTAATCGCACACTTTACAAAAATGTGCAACGGATGAATTCTGAAAAAAGCCTCACTTTAGCTATTGTCAACTATGCTGATGGGAAAATTAGTATTAGTGGACAGCATGAAGAAGCCATTATTGTTCGCAAAGGTGGACAAATTGAACGCATTGACACAATGGATCTGGGGTTTCCCATTGGTTTAGATGGTGACATTACTGAGTTTATTAGTCACGCTATTTTTGATTTGGCAATAGGAGATGGTATAGTGTTATATACTGACGGCATACCGGAAGCCAAAGATATTAACAAAGTGCAGTATCAAGTAGAGCGATTGTGTGAAGTAATTAGCGAAAATTGGCATAAATCAGCCTCAGAAATCAAGGATGATATTATTACCGACCTGCGGCGACACATTGGCACGCAAAAGATATTTGATGACATCACTTTATTGGTGTTGAAACGACAGGAAGAAGCAACTGAGAAAGTATAAATGTAGGGGTAATTTATGAATTACTCCTACATTTAGCTGTTAATAAGAATTAAAACATAGATTAAGACATGAACAAAATACCCTTTAAGTTTCGCCTCCGTACCACTCTGGTAATACCTTTTGTCTTGCAAATTGTTGCAGCCGTTGGTTTAGTTGGCTATCTCTCCTTCCGAAATGGTGAAAAAGCAGTAAACAATCTGGCTGATCAGTTGATGATATCCATGAATGACAGAGTTGATCAGCACCTAGATAACTATTTCTCAATTCCTCATCGAATTAATCAAGCTAATATTGATGCGATCGACATCGGATTACTAGATCTAAACAACTTTAATCGGGCTGGACTTTATTTTTGGAAGCAGGCACAAGCATTTGAGAATATCGGATTTATCTCCTATGGACTCGCAGATGGACGCTTTATTGGCGCAGGTCCGACCATGCCGGGTAAAGGAGTCACCATTGACGAGGTTTCTGCAAGAACAGAGGGAAAACTGTTTACTTATGCCGTCAATGAGCAGGGCGATTACGGCAATGTACTACAGGTTAATCCCTACGATACCCTTAAAACAGAATGGTATGTTCAAGCAGTTAAAGCAGGTAAACCAAGCTGGACTTCAGTGTATTCCCTTGACCAGCTTAACTTTATTGCTGTAGAAGCAGTTCGTCCTATTTTTGCAAAAAATGGCAAATTACTGGGTGTAATTGGGGTTGACTTACAACTATCAAATATTACTGATTTTTTGCGTAACTTAAAGGTGAGTTACTCAGGACGAGTTTTTGTCATGGAACGAGATGGTCAGTTAATTGGCAATTCTGGTTCTCAACCCTCTTTTGATCAAGTAAATGGTAAGAGCCAACGCTTCAGTGCCTTAAACATCAGTGATCCGTTAATTCAAAAGACTACTGAAACTCTGAAAAATCGGTTTAGTAGTTTTCAAGAAATCAAAGAGAAAATAACGCTGACTATTGAAATTCAAGGGCAACGCTATTTTGTCTTAGTTAATCCCTGGAAACAGGAATTCGGATTGGACTGGCTGATTGTCACCGTATTGCCAGAGTCAGATTTTATGGCGCAAATTAACGAAAATACTCGTAATACACTATTACTTTCTTTAGTAGCGTTAGTGGCGGCGATCGCCGTTGGTATTCTCACCGCCCGCTCCATTACCCGTCCCGTTATCCAAATTACTAAAGCCTCCGAAGAAATTTCAACTGGGAATCTTGACAAGCGAGTAGATACTCATAACTTTATTGAAATCCAAGAAATTCATACACTGGAAAATTCTTTCAATAGTATGGCAGGGCAACTCAAGGAATCTTTTGCAACTTTAGAAACCAAAAATGAAGAATTACGCATTGCCGAGGAAAGCTATCGGAGTATTTTTGAAAATGCCCTAGAAGGGATCTTTCAATCTTCACCAAGTGGGCGATATATTAATGCCAATCCAGCCTTGGCTAAGATTTATGGTTATCACTCCCCTGCGGAAATGATTGAGAGCATTACTAATATTGGGGAACAGGTTTATGTTGATCCCCAGACACGAGATGAAGTTAGAGGACTCTTAGAAACCCAAGAAACAGTGAAGGGTTTTGAGTACCGTTCTTACTGCAAAGATAGGAGTATGATCTGGACACAAATTGATGCTCGAGTGGTGAAGGATATGAACAATAACGTTCTGTACTATGAGGGCATAGTGCAAAACATCAGCGATCGCAAACGCCGTGAAGATGACTTGAGAAAACAATTAGCAGAATTAAAGATTGAAATTGATCACACTAAACGGGAAAAAGAAGTAGCAATGCTCACCGAAAGTAGCTTCTTCAAAGAAGTGCAGCAAGAAATGGCAGAAGTTAACGTAGATGAATTTTGGAGTTAGCTATGTTTGGGTTTAGACATCTCAGTATTAAGTCAAAACTACAAATCATGATCTTGATGGCAAGTTTGGGATCAATTCTAGTGGTGGGCTATCTCAGTTGGAGTAAATCACGAGAAATTCTTACCGAACGTGTTTTTAGTCAACTGACTAGTGTTCGGGCTTCAAAAGCACATCAAATCGAAGCATATTTCAATGGATTAAATAACCAAATCAACACACTCTCCGAAAACGGTACGGTAGTGGAAGCCATGACAGAATTTAATCGGGAATTTAAACAACTTAAACAGAGTCAAATCCCTAGTGCATGGGATCAGGCAATCAAGACTTATTACAATCAGGAGTTTCTGCCTCGATTAGCAAAGGCTGTTAAAGGTTCGCCGATCTTTGAAACCTATAGTCCCAACAGTCCAGAATCACGCTATTTGCAATATCAATATATTGCTAATAATCCTTATGAAGTTGGGAAAAAGGATGAATTAGTTGTTGTAAAAGATGATAGTAAGTATAGTCAGGTTCATGCTCGCTATCACGGTTTATTTCGCAATTTAATCAAGCGATTTGGCTACTATGATCTGTTTTTAATTGATGCTGAATCAGGTGATATAGTCTATACGGTTTTCAAGGAAACTGATTTTTCTACCAATCTTTACACGGGCACCTATCGCAATAGTAACCTCGCCCAAGTCGCGAAAGAAGTTCGTGATAACCCCGATCGCGGTGATACTCAACTCGTAGATTTCCAATTTTATCGAGCTTCCTACAATGCTCCCGCCGCTTTCCTAGCAACTTCTATTTACGATGGGAACAAACGTGTGGGCATTCTGGCAATACAGTTACCAGTTGATGAAATTAATCGGGTCTTGACTGGTGATAGCCGATGGAAACAAGATGGGCTAGGAGATACGGGAGAAACTTATTTGGTAGGTGATGATTTGCGCTTGCGATCGGCATCAAGGCTCTTTACCGAAAATCAAACTACCTATTTAGATGTTTTGCGTCAAAACGGAGTGAAATCAGAAATCATCAGTTTAATTGAGAAATTGAAAACCTCTATATTACTTCATCCCATCGAAACAGATGCTGCTAAAGAAATAGTGGAAGGCAAGTCGGGAACGCAAATCATTAAAGGGTATCGAGGTTCCGAAGTCCTCAGTTCTTTTGCGCCGCTTAACGTTCGGGGGGTCAAATGGGGAATTATTTCGGAAATCGCAATTTCGGAAGCCTACTCACCAATCCTCTCTTTGCAAAGTTATCTCTTGATTGCCACCATTATTCTAATTTTGCTGGTTTCACTGTATGCCACAATTGCCTCCCAACGATTTTTAAAACCCATTGATATGATCGTACAAAGATCGCGAAATGCGGAGTCAGGTGATTTAGGTGCCGAGTTGGAGATGACCGCCGACAATGAAATCAGTGAATTAGCAAAGATTTTTAATGGCTTAATGGGGCAAATTCGCCAAAAAACAGCAGCAGTTATGCAAAAAGATCAAGAAAATGAAACCCTATTGTTAAATCTCATGCCCCGCTCTGTAATGGAACGATGGCAGCACAGTCAAACGCATATTATCGATCAATCTCAACAAGTAACGGTTATTGTGATCCATATTATGGATTTAGAAAAAGTGACTCAGGAGCGTGGGAGTAAGACGATTGTTGATAGTTTTAATGAATGGGTTACCCTATTAGATGACAATGCAGAACGCACAGATATTGAACGCTTGAATTGTTTTGGCGATCGCTACATTGCTGCTTGTGGACTCACTAAACCTCGCATGGATCACGTTAAACGTAGTGTGGACTTTGCCCAAGATGCTTTGAGCTTAGTGAAAGAGGTGAATCAGAAATATAATCTCAACTTCAATTTACGAATTGGTATCCATACTGGCTCGATCACAGCCGCGCTGATTGGGCAGAAAAAATTCCAGTATGATATCTGGGGAGAACCGATCCGAATTGCTAGTCAATTAGCCCAACATACAGAAGCGAATACTATTCGAGTTACCCAATTTGTCTACGATCGCGTCCAAGATCTGTTTCCTTTTGAGCCAGATCAGCCCATTAGTCTAGAGGACAGATCGAATCTGTCAACTTGGGTTCTTGGTAAAGCGGGTATACGCGGTCTGATTAGCGATATTACCTTTGGACTGGATTTCGAGGAAGATGATATATTCAATCCCAAAGATTAGGGAAAAAGCGACCAATGAGCAACCTACTAAACCTCCAGAGCCATCAAGTAATCCTTCTACAAGGACTAGGCATGATCGTAGTCTTGCCTTTATTAGTAATTCTATTAGGTGAACTTACAGAAAGATGTAAGCGCCATAGAAATCCTTTGGCAAAGGTATTTAATACTACTCGCAATCTCCTTTTGCCACCCTTAGCCCTATGGCTAGTAATGGATAACTTTTTTTATGTGCCGAGAGAGTCAATCGCTTTACGGGTCGTAGGTAGTCTATTTTGGATTGCTTTCATTTATACCTTTTTATTATTATTAAATACACTTTTAGCAACGAACAAAAAACAACAGCTTTGGCAATTTCATATTCCTAATCTGCTATTCCAATTGCTACGTGCGATCGTTATGATGAGTGTTTTTGGATATGTTCTATCCGAAGTATGGGGTGTTGATTTAACTAAAGTCGTGGGCGCATTGGGAATAGGATCTCTGGTAATGGCTTTAGCCCTACAAGATACATTGAGCAATTTAGTGTCGGGTTTTTTGCTGATTATTGAAAGTCCATTTAAGGTAGGCGACTGGATTCAAGTAGACAATTTACAGGGAGAGGTAATTGAAATCAACTGGCGAGCAGTACGGCTCAAAACCATCGATCGCGATATTATCATTATTCCCAATGGCAAATTAGGTAAGGAAAACATTTGCAATTTCACTCTGCTCGATCCGCTCCATGCCATCCGCTTGAGGATGTCATTTTCTTATGAAGATCATCCCGATCTAGTGCGGCAAACGCTGCTTGCAGTTGCTCTCTCTGTAGATGGTATTTGTCCTCAGCCACTCCCCCAAGTAGATCCTCAAGTTTATAAAAATACTTATATTGAGTACGAGATTCGCTTTTTTATTACAAACTACAGTCAGTCCGAGGAAATTACAGACATATTTTGGACTCGGGCCTATTACGCCATTCGCCGCCATCATTTTCATGTTCCCTTTGCTGACAAGATGGAAATCAAACTTGAGAGTCCACCCGTTAACCCTAATAGTACGCCTGAACGCCTAACTGAAATTTTGCGATCGCTCCCTCTATTCGCTCGATTAGACCATCCAACCATCCAATATCTAACTCAACATACAACCGTAGAACTATTTGGCATTAAGGAACTAATTGTGGCTGCGGGTGTTTTTGATAAAGCGTTTTATGTCCTTTTAAGCGGTCAGGTCTTGTTATCAGTAGATGATCAAGCAGGACAGAAGCAGGAGATTAGCTATTTATCTGAAGGCGATTTCTTAGGTGAAATGGTGTTTTTACCCACCGAACTTAGCCTTGTTTCTGCTACTGTGACCCAAACTGTAACGGTGATTAGCATTGCTCCCGCCGCGATCGTTCATCTGATTCAACATCATCCTAAATTTGCGATCGAGATGAGCCAGTTTATTGATGAGCGGAGAAAGCTAATTGACATTGCCAAGCATTCTGCCCTTAACTTTGTTGAATCCAAAGAAATTACCGAGGTTAGCAGGTATGGAAATTCCGATTCGTAACCAGATGAGGCAACAAGTAAGTCCCAAAGTTGCGAATTTTTTTTAGAGAATGCACAGGAACAAAAACTGACAGAGCATATCAACAAGATTTGTTGATTAACAGGTTATTTGTCGCCTTAACAAATTAGTGCCGCTTTCTAGCTATAGCTTCTAATCCCCTCTAGACATGAATTATCGCCTTTAGCTAACCAAGTTTTAGGAAACAGACGAAACTATGCGGATGATTTCTTGGATATTAATCGGTTTACTAACGAAATCATCCATACCTGCATCTAAGCAAGCTTGACGATCTTCAGACATGGCATCGGCAGTCATGGCGACAATTCGTACAGGACTTTTTAACTCTGTGCGAATTATCCTTGTGGCAGTTAATCCATCCATCTCAGGCATTTGGACATCCATCAAGATTAGATCGTAATCATGGTCTTTGACAGCTTGCACAGCTTCTAATCCATTGTTGGCGATCGCACTAAGTTGATAGCCGAGGCGAGCAAAGAATAATTTTGCAACCATCTGATTAACTTGATTATCTTCCACTAGCAGAATCCGCAAAGGGAATTTCTCTGCCATTTTGCTATCAATTATAATTTCTGCTGCTGCATATGTTTGCGGCTGCTCGATCGAATTATTGAGTGATACATTTATCTCAAAATAGAATGTCGAGCCTTGAGGTTTTAGAGGATCGCGAGGATATGATGTCCAGACTAAAGGCGGTTTGCCACCGACTTGACCAAGACTTTCTACCCAAATTGTGCCACCCATTAATTCGATTAGACGTTTACTAATTGCTAAACCTAGTCCAGTGCCACCATACTTACGATTAATCGATTCATCAGCTTGGGTAAAAGGTTGAAATAGTTTATCAATCCGATCGCCTTGAATGCCGATACCTGTATCGGCGATCGAAAAACTTAGCGCATATTCTTCTCTACTTTCTTTTCCTGTAGAAGAGATGCTGTGGTTAAGTGATTTTCCATTAATTGAAATAAAAATTTGACCGTTTTGAGTGAATTTAACCGCATTACCGACTAGATTTAGCAAGATTTGACGCAGCCGAGCGCAATCGCCAATTATATTGGCAGGAATATCGGGGTCGATCGAATATTGGAGATCGACTTGTTTTGCGATCGATTGATTTTCTAGTAATTTACAAACACTCCTGACCACTTCTTCTAAAATAAATTCTTTTGCTTCTATTTCTAGCATTCCTGATTCGATCTTCGAGAAGTCTAGAATGTCATTAATAATTACCAAAAGAGCATCACCACTCTCTTCGATCATTTTGACAAAATCTGCCTGTTCGTCATTAAGCTCTGTCAGTTTGAGAAGCTGAGCCATGCCCAGTACACCATTCATCGGTGTGCGGATTTCGTGGCTCATATTTGCTAGAAATTCACTCTTGGCTTTGGTTGCGGCTTCCGCGACCTGCTTGGCTTTGGCTAATTCTATTTCGACTTGTTTGCGATCGGTAATGTCTAAATTTGTACCAATCAGTCGATCGACCTGCCCTTGATTATTCCATTCAATTTCTGCTCGTCCTTCATTGTAACGAATAGAGCCATCAGGTTGGATAATGCGGTAGTCGATTGTATAAGCTTTTCCATTAGTTCTCGCCTGTTCTATGCACTGCTGCAATAACGCTCGATCATCAGGATGAATCATTTGCAGATAGTCGGCAAAAATCGGTTCTGGTTGGTTTGGATCTAGCCCAAATATATGGAAAAGTTCTTTTGACCAAGTGAATTTCTGGGTTTGGATATCAAATGCCCAATTGCCAATATGCCCGATCGCCTGAGCCTCGATTAGAGCCGCTTCACTTTTTTGTAATCGCTCTTCAGCTTGTTTCAGTGTAGTCACATCTAAAATCACGCCGTACCAAGCAATATCTCCATTATCACGTTGAATTGGGCGTGAGTTTGCCAGTAACCATTTCAGCTTGCCAGATGGGGTGATAATTCGCCACTCGTGGTGAAATGGTTGTAAAGTCTCCTTAGTATGGGCGAAAGCTTTGTAGTAACCAGCGAGATCTTGGGGATGAATCTGAGCGCGGTAAAGCGATGCATCTTTAAGTATTAATTCAACCTTGATTTCATGGATTTCCTCAAATACCTCATTCATATATTCAAACTTTATCGAACCATCCGCACGAGAAATCAGAATATATATCGCTCCTGAAGAAGATTCGGCAATAGCTCTAAATTTAGTCTCACTATCTTGGAGTGCTATTTGTGCTTGTTTGCGATCGCTAATATCTAAAGAAATAATCGTCACAAACCAAGTCTCTTCAATCGCATCCCAGCGCGAATGATTGGTTTGATTAATCCAACGCAATGAGCCATCTTTGTGGCGTATTCGATAAGTATATGAGCCAGTTCGTTCGGCAAAAATATCTGCATAAACCTGCGCCTCTAACGGTTGCCAGTCTTCAGTCAGAGTCAGATTTAGCCACAAAGATTTATCAGCATCAAATTCGGCGACAGTATAACCAGAAATAGCTTCGCAGCCCTTGGAAGTATAATCAATCTCCCAACTTCCATCTTTTTTAACTAGCAAGCGGGCAATCACGGCTGTTGAGACATTCAAAATGTCTTTAAACTTATTTTCGGAAATCCGTAAATATTCAGTCTTTTTAGCAACCTGACTATTCAAATCCTGCTCATAATTTAAATGAAGTTCATTTGCGGATTGAATAGCGATCTCCATCTGTCGAAATGATGTCGTCAAAAGCTCTATTTCGGCAATACGAGTAACTTGAATTTCTTGATTAAAATCTCCATCAGCAAGCGCTTGGGTCGCTTTGGTCAAGCGAGTTAGCGATCGCGTAATTCGGCGAGATGTCCAAATACCAAAACCTGTAGAAATAAATAGAGCTAATCCGCACAATAAAAAAGTCTGAAATAAACTTGCCTGAATCTCTTGCGTAAAATCTGAAGCAGGTAAAACCACGACCGTTAACCAGTCCAATTCTCCTTTAGGATTGAACGGTACAACCTCTACAAAATATCGATTATTGTTCCACCAGAGTTGTAAACGTTGAGGCTGAGTGATTCGATCTAGCGAGATACTTTGTTGTGCTAAAAGCGCAGCCGTGGCAGCAGTTAAGGAGTTTTGGCTTTTAGCTGCTGCTAATCGACGATTCTTTACCGTCATATTTTCGGCAAGAACATTACGAGAAGTGCTATCAAATGGTACTTCACCAGTAGAAGTAGCTAGCAATAAGCCATTTCGCTCCATCAAAAATACTTGACCATCAGTGCCTGTATTTAAGGTACGCAGAAAATCGCCAATTTGGGTTAAATAAACACCAGCAGCCACCACACCCTGAAACTGCTTCGCATCATTGTAAAACGGCAGAGAGTTCACCAGAATTAGCATCGGCTTGTCCTGTCCTTGAACTAAAGTAACAGCCAAATGCCAAATGCCATCAGGAGCATTTTGAGCTTTGCGATACCAAGGATCGTTAGGTGGATCGTTACGGGGATTGTAGTTATATTGAGTTTCCTGAAGTACCCGATTTTGCCCATTTCGATCGGCAAGGTAACGATAAAAGGCGCGATCGCTTGACAAGCCTTCCAGCTTACGAATAGTTAACCCCTTGGCTAGAGGACGACCAATCGCCAAAAAATCACCATTTTCATTGGCAAGTGCTACCCCACTAAGTTTAGTGAAAACAGATATTTGTTGGACAAAGTGCGACTCTAAACCAGTTAGATCATTCCCATCTAATCGTTTTTGTCGCAATAATCCCGCGTTAGTCTGAGTAACTATCTTCGGTATGGCAAAGTAACTATCAAGACTTTGCTGTACACGATTGCCAGTTTGTTTCATAAACTGATTGGCTAATCTTTCTACAGTCTGTTGTCCACTCTGATAAGACAAATAGCCAACTAACCCCACTGTCCCGACAATTAGCGATACAAACGGAACAACTAGCAACAAGCTAAGTGAGATTTTTGGGAATAGCGATCGCTTACTGCTCATTGAAATTAATTAAAAATCCTTTGTCTAGATTACCCTGAGTTAGTTAAGAATTAATGAGAGTTCACCATTTTGCATATTTGCATCGCTATTTCTACTCGCAAAGCCAACTACTTCCACATGATTAAGCACTTGTGAAAGAAGAGAATTACTAGTATTTTGAGAAAATTCATTTGCAATATTGAGATTAAAGATATTTATCAGTAATCGAGAAAGATCGAGATTCTTTTGACACTCTCAGTGGCTTAAGCCCTGAGAGTGTCAAAAGTTGTTGAATTCTTGTTAAGACTAGCAGACTACGCAGCGTCTAGTTACTCCCGCACAACACAATCACGTAACTTACAACGGTTTGAGATCGCTATTTTCTGTAAATTCACGTATTACAGCGCAAAATCTTGAATTACTTTGATAGAAATAGTCTTTCAATTTCAGGCGCGGCAAGAGGCTTAGAAAATAAATATCCCTGTCCAAATTCACAGCCTAGTTGTTGGAGCCACTGCATTTGCTCGGTTGTTTCAATACCTTCGGCGATGACGGCAAGTTCAAGTCGATCGCTTAGGGCAATAATTGTGTTTACCACTTGGTAACTGCGATTTTCGGCTTGGATTTGATTTACAAAAGAGCGATCGATTTTAAGGTTATCCACGGAGAATTGATGTAGGTAACCTAATGAGGAGTAACCAGTGCCAAAGTCATCAATACTGATCTGAATTTGTCGCGATCTCAATTCTTCCGTCAAGGAGATCGCCAGTTCGGCATTGTCCATAATCGCACTTTCGGTAATTTCGAGCTTGAGATAAGCTGGGTTAATAGCCGTATCTGTCAATATTCGATCGATATCAGCCAAAAGGGTGGGAGAAGAGAATTGCCGAACAGAAAGGTTTACACTCATGTTTAATTCCGTCCAGCCCCGTTGTTGCCATAAATGCAGTTGTTGACAAGCCTGCTTTAATACCACCATTCCTACCGCGATAATCAGCCCCGTTTCTTCCATACAGGGGATAAATTCTTGCGGTGAAATTGTCCCCCGTTCGGGATGATGCCAACGGACTAGGGCTTCAAAGCCACTAATCTTTTCGGTTTGGAGATTCACAATCGGCTGGTAGTAAGTGACGAACTCTTGCTGTGCCAAAGCCCGTTGCAAATCATTTTCTAGATTCAGACGGTTCAGCATCGCTATATGCATTTGTCGATCGAAGATTTGATAGCAACCTTTACCGCGAAGTTTGGCTTTATACATGGCTGTATCAGCATCTTGCAAGGTTTCCTCAGGATGTTGATAAACACCATTACCAATGGCAATGCCAATACAAGCAGTCATAAAGATTTCAAAGTCAGCAACCACAAAAGATCTGTCAAAGCTCCGCAGAATTTTATGGATAAATGCTTCTAGGTCGATCGAACTAGCAATTTCATAGAGCAAAAAGCCAAACTCATCTTCTCCCATGCGGGCTAGGAGATCGTTGGGGCGAAGATGCTGTTGCAATCGATCGGCTATAGCCCGTAGCAACTTGTTGCCGATCGCATGACCAAAAGAGCCATTAACTAGTTTGAACCGATCGCAGTCTAGATAAACTACAGCAAAAGCGGATTCGCCAGTTTGTAAAACCTCAGCTATCTTCTGCAAAAAGAAATTTCGGCTAGGTAAATTTGTGAGTGCATCCTGATAAATCATAGTTTGCAACTGGGCAGTTCGCTGCTGCACAGTTGCTTCTAAAGTGGCATTAAAAGTTGCTAGTTGACAATGCTGATGGTAGATACGGAGCATTGAGCGTACCCTAGCGTTTAGCTCCAAACTATTAACGGGCTTACTGATAAAGTCATCGGCTCCCGCCGTTATACATCTTGCCAAATCTGCTTTGGTGGTGAGGGCGGTGACCATAATAATAGGTACTGCTTCCCACTTCGACATCGCTTTAATCCGCCGACAGACTTCAATGCCATCCATGCCGGGCATCATCACATCTAGCAAAATTACGTGGGGCTGAAACACCTCTAGAGAATCGATCGCCTCTTGACCACCAGAAGCGTAATGGAGTTGGTAATTGTGATTTCCCAAAAAAGTCTCAATGACATCAAAGTTATCGGGTTCGTCATCGATAACCAAAATTGAAGAAAGTGTAATGGTCATGACTTGCCTCAGTTTGTAGAGTCTATAGTGCTTTGTCTAGAACTTTTTAACAGATGTTTACCACAGTAAATCATCTACTCTATAAGTGAATTTTTAAGTAATTCTATGATTGTAAGTCTATGCAGAACACTCAGCAAGGTAAGCTTCTAGATAGGAAACAACTGTAGGAAAGAGTTGGTCGATCTTTTTCATAGTGGTATCCGCACCATCAAAATTACCTTTACGTCCTGCAACTTCCATTTCATAGCAAAGTTCAGAAAACATCTTAGCCCCAAGAATGCTACTGGTAGACCTTAAACTATGGGCGGCATATTCCACTTGGGATGAATCTTGCTCTAGGATGGCTTTATGAAGTAGTTGCAATAATACTGGTGATTCTTCTTGGAGAAATAGATTAATCATACGTCTGGGCAAAGTTAAGGAAATTTTCTCAATTTCGCTCAGGGCATTGGGATCGAAGTCTGTGGATGATGTCGTTAAATCTCGTTGCTCCGTAATATTTTCTGAAATGTTTCCCCATCGCTCCAGCGTTCGTTGTAAAGTCGCAAAAAATATGGGTTTGCTGATGTAGTCATCCATCCCAGCATTTAAACACATCTCTCGATCGCCCTGCATCACACTTGCCGTCATGGCAATCAAGATTGGACGGGATGGAGTAGTGGATATGTCTGACCAATTTTGAACGATATAGTTAGCAGCCTCTATGCCACTCATCCGAGGCATCTGCACATCTAAAAATACAATGTCATAGGTATGGGTTTTCAGAGCGTCGATCGCTTCCAACCCATCATTGACAATCACTGGAGCGTATCCCATTTTGTCGAACATAGCTCTAACCAGTTCTTGATTGATGGTATTGTCTTCCGCAATCAAAATTTGAAGTGGTAAGGTCGTAGCTAAATCAGAATTAATGGGATTGCTCCGATCGAATTTCCCAACCAAAGGCATAATCCCTTGAGGTGCTTCATCCGTAGCCACAACTGGCAGGATGAAGGAAAAGACAGTACCTTCACCGATCGTGCTTTCTGCCCAAATCCGTCCGCCCATCATCTGGACAAGCTTTTGACAAATAGCTAGCCCCAATCCTGTGCCTCCATACTTACGGGCTGTGGCAATAGATGCTTGGGAAAATGCTTGAAAGAGCTTTTGCAACTGTTCCGATGTCAGCCCAATGCCAGTATCTTGTACGGCAAACAGTAATTCTAAGCCATTCTCAGTCCGAACAGATATCGTTAACCGCACTTCTCCAGTATCGGTAAATTTAACCGCGTTATTAGCTAAATTGAGCAGGATTTGCCTGAGCCGAATGGCATCACCTAGAAAGTAAGCAGGTGCATTTCGATCGATCTGGTATGATAGCTTAATTCCTTTTTCCTCGGCTTGTGTGGCAAGGAGAGTGCAGGTATCTGTGACAATTCTATGCAGGTCAACTGATAAATTCTCTAATTCCAGTTTGCCTGATTCCAGCTTGGAGAAATCTAAAATATCGTTAATTACGGTTAGCAATATTTCGCCACTCGTTTGAATTGCCTGCACAAACCTCTGTTGTTCTGTACTCAAAGCAGTGGTAGATAATAGCTGAGTCATGCCCAAAACACCATTAATGGGAGTGCGGATCTCATGACTCATCATCGCTAAAAAGTCTGACTTAACTCGAAGTGCTGCTTCTGCTGTTTCCTTAGCACTTTGGAGATGCTTCTCAAATTGCTTGCGCTCAGTAATATCGCGAAATCGCCACACAAATCCCCAAAATTTACCGTCGGGAGCTTTAACTGGACTACTAAAATACTCGTAGGTAGAATCTTTTGTGACTACTTCTCCGTGATTGATCTGCTCTGGTAAATCATAGGTATTTTCTAAAATTTGAGTAAGTTCTGGTGGAAACTTTGATTCGTTAAACAGAGGGAGTAAAAGCAACTCATTACCATAGGGATTAGTTGTTGTGGCATTAATCTCCCATATTTCACACAATTTCTGGTTATATCCTACTAATTGTCCTTGTTCGTCGGCGGCAATGACACCTTCTAGGCTAGCTTCTAGTTGGGCATATATTAAAGCATTAGCGCGTTCTAGTTGATCGTATTGTCTTTTAATCCGCAGCATCGACTTGAGCCTAGCCCGAAATTCTAAGGAATTTATCGGTTTACTCAGGAAGTCATTAGCTCCTGCCTCTAAGCATTTTGCTAAGTCTTCCTTGGCGTTAAGGGCGGTTACCATAATAATGGGAACGGTTTTCCACTCCGTTAGAGATCTAATATGTTGACAGACTTGTATGCCATCCATATCTGGCATCATCACGTCTAGCAAAATGACATCTGGCTGAAACAATTCCAAGTAAGAGATCGCCTCTTGACCACTAGCAGCATAGTGCAATTGATAGTCTTGAGAATTTAGGTGAGCCTCAATTACATCAAAATTATCGGGTTCGTCATCAACAACTAGAATCGAAGGTCTATCCATAAAACTAATTGCATCTAACTAAGTGGTCTGAAGATATTCTATGCTATAGCAATCAGTCGTGAATTGTAAGAATTAAAATCTTTGGCTGAAATCACAGTTCCAGCGAATCCCGAAACCCATCCTATGAATAATTTCTGATTGCTACAGCTTTTTGTCCTGTACGTAGATAGTGATACTCATTGCGGAGTTACAAGATTGAACCTGACTCATGTTTTAACAAATTGTTACGACTTTGTTACTTTTTGGGTGTAAGCAGTAGTAACTCATCTTAAATTTTGGGAGATAACCAGTGTTAGGTGAACGAACGGGGGGAGTTGGGGTTTTAGTAGGTGGATCATCGGGTATAGGTGAGGGCACAGCACTTGCCTCTGCGAATGCGGGAGCTAAAAATGTTGGAGTAAGAATGCAAAAACCAGAAATTCCCGTCAATGAAAGCGATCGATTAGTTGCTCTAGATCGATACGATATTCTCGATACCATGCCAGAGCAGGAATATGACGACTTGACACAACTGGCTGCCGATATTTGCGGTACGCCGATCGCTTTGATATCGCTAGTCGATCGCGATCGACAATGGTTTAAATCACGGGTGGGGCTTGATGCAACGGAGACACCCAGAGATATTTCCTTTTGCGGTCATGCAGTGGCAGCTAATGCGATTTTAAATGTCCCAGATGCTACTCAAGATCCGCGTTTTGCCGATAACCCATTAGTCGTAAATGACCCTAGTATTCGTTTTTATGTTGGTGTGCCTTTAAAGACTCCTGATAACTTTACCTTGGGGACTTTGTGCGTGATCGATCGCCAACCTCGCGACTTGACACCGCTCCAGATTCAACAACTCGAAGCCTTAAGCCGTATGGTCATCAGCCAGTTGGAGTTACGACTCAGCAATCAATCATTGCGTTTACTGGCTTCTGTGGTTGAGACATCCAATGATGCAATTATTACGAGAAACCTAAATGGCATCATCACTAGCTGGAATCCTGCGGCTGAGAGGATATTTGGCTATAGGCAAGCAGAAATAGTCGGGCAATCAATTTCTATGTTTTTTCCGCCCGATCGCCTGGCAGAAGAGCAAGTGTTTATCGATCGACTAAAGCGATTTGAAAGAGTAGAGGATTTTGAAACTATCCGCCTTTGCAAAAATGGTACTCAGAAATATGCTTCTGTTACCGTTTCTTCCTTAAGAGACTTATCTGGAAATATTGTTGGTATTTCTGGTGTCATTCGAGACATTAGCGATCGCAAGCAAGTTGAAATGGCACTACGCGAGAGTGAAGAGTTTAATCGCAGCATTTTTGAAAATAACGCCGACTGTCTCAAAGTCTTAGCCCTTGACGGCAAATTAATGATGATGAACCATAATGGCATGAACCTGATGGAAATTGATGACTTTTCCGATTGGGTTGGCAAAACTTGGGTGGATACTTGGCAAGGAACCTATCGATCGCTGGCAGTTCAGGCGATCGAAGATGCTAAAAATGGCAACACAGGTCAATTTGAAGGCTTTTGTACAACTGCGAAAGGCACGCCAAAATGGTGGGATGTACTAATTACTGCTGTCCCAGATGCCGACGGCAACCCACTGCATTTGATTGCTACCTCGCGAGACATCACAACCAGTAAGCAAATAGAAGAACGGCTGCGTAAGAGCGATACTCACCTCAAAACCGCTCAACGCATCGGTAAATTAGGTAGTTGGGAATTTGAGCCATCCAGTGGCAAGATTATTTGGTCAGATGAGATATTTCAAATCTTTGGACGCGATCCAACCTTAGACCCACCAACCTTTGCCGAAATTCAACAACAAATACATCCTGATGATCGCGATCGCCATCAGCAATTGGTGGAAACATCCATTGCCAATTGCCAACCCTTTGAAAATGAAGCTCGATTTTATCGCCGCGATCGCTCTTTAGGTTACTTCCAAACGCGGGCAGAAGTAATTGTGGATGATTCAGGGCATGTGATTCTAATGATCGGAACCGTTCTTGATATTACCGATCGTAAATTAGCTGAGACTAAACTCATGCAAACCACCACGCAACTGGCTGCCTCTAACCGTGAACTTGAAGCCTTTGCCTACTCTGTTTCCCACGATTTGCGATCGCCATTGCGAGCGATCGATGGCTTTAGCAAAATACTAGTTGAAGACTATGGGGACAAATTCGATGATGATGCCAAAGATTACTTCGATCGTATTCGTAATAATGTCGCTCGCATGGGGGATTTGATTGAAGATCTACTGCGTCTATCTCGTGTATCTCGTTCTGAGATGCAATACAAAAATGTCAACCTCAGTATGTTGGTACGAGAACAGTGCGATGAACTGCAAACAATATCCCCAGCAAGAAAGGTGGAAATTGCGATCGCGCCAAATATTTGCGTCTCAGCTGACCTTACTCTGATGCGAGTCGTGATCGGCAACTTAATCCAAAATGCTTGGAAATTTACCAGTCACCATCCCACGGCTCGGATTGAATTTGGTGTGATTTCCTCAGAACAGCAACAAGATCGGCAATTGACTTATTTTGTTCGAGATGATGGCGCAGGTTTTGACATAAACTATGCCAAGATGCTTTTTGGAGTTTTTCAACGCTTACACGATACCAATGAATTCGCAGGAACTGGTATTGGGCTTGCTACCGTACAACGAGCAATTCATCGACATGGTGGTCGAGTCTGGGCGGAAGGAGCGATCGAGCAAGGTGCAACCATTTACTTTACAGTACCGAATGTATCGTCACAGGAGATTACATCATGACTTCTTTACGCACAATTATCTTGGTAGAAGATAACCCAGACGATGAAAGATTGACGATTCGAGCTTTGCGGCGTGGCAATATTGCCAACGAAATTATCGTTGCGCGTAATGGAGAAGAAGCCTTAATCATGGTGTTAAATGCAAATCCATTGCCAAGTGTTGTTTTACTAGATCTCAAGCTCCCGAAAGTGGATGGACTAGAAGTATTACGGCAGATTCGTGCCAACGATCGCACCCAATTTTTACCTATAGTCGTGCTTACATCCTCTAGCGAAGAACGGGATATTATCGAGAGTTATAACTTGCGCGCAAATAGTTATGTACGGAAACCTGTAGAAATCGAAAAATTTACTGAGGCTGTGCGCCAGTTAGGGCTGTATTGGGCATTAATTAATGAATTACCTGAGGTTGGTAAACCATGACCGACAGCCTAACTATGGATCTAAAGGTCTTAAACATTGAAGATTCAGAGGACGATTCTCTTTTATTATTACGAGAATTGCGTCGTAGCGGATTTAATGTGATTTTGGAAAGGGTAGAAACGGCTGAGGAACTTCGCGTCGCTTTACCTAAACAACCTTGGGATGCAGTTATTTCCGATTATAACTTACCTAAGTTTGATGCCCATGAGGCACTCATAATTGTTAAGGAAAGTCATCCAGAATTGCCATTTATAGTGGTTTCAGGGACAATCGGTGAGTTATCGGCTGTAAAACTGATGAAAGCAGGTGCCCATGACTATCTGATGAAGGAGAACTTAGTCCGACTGTCAGAGGCGGTGCGGCGAGAAGTGCGAGAATCTCAGAATAGAGTGAGCCTCCAACGCTCAAAGGTTGAATTAGATCGCGCTAAAGAACGTTCGCAACTCGCGATAGAAAACTTAGGGATCGGACTATGGGATTGGTCAGTTCAGACAGGAACTTTAATTGTCAATGAGTGGTGGGCAAAAATAATTGGTTATACCATTGAAGAGTTAGAACCGATTAATATTGAAACTTGGCTACAAAATCTTCATCCAGACGATTTACAGATCGCCAATTTAGCACTGGAAAAAAACTTTCGCCAAGAAATCAATAGCTATGAATGCGAACTGCGGATGCGCCATAAATCTGGTGCTTGGGTTTGGGTATTGAGCAAGGGGAGCGTTGTTGAATGGGATGCATCAGCTAAGCCCATACGGATGATCGGTACACATTTAGACATTACCGATCGCAAACAAGCTGAACTGCGGGTAGAGATGCAAAACTCGATCTTGCAGCGCATCGCAAAAGCAGAACCTCTAGTAAATATTCTTGACGCTTTAGTGAGTGCCATAGAATCGCAAATTGAAGGATCAATATGTTCGATTTTACTTTGCGATCGCGAAGGTAAATTGCATTACGGTTCGGCTCCTAATTTACCTGAAGCCTATAATCGCGCCCTCGAAGGGCTACCTATTGGCGAAGGTGTTGGCTGTTGTGGCACAGCCGCCTTTCGCAAAGAGCCTGTGATTGTTTCTGATATTGCCACCGATCCGCTTTGGCAAGATTTTAAGGAATTAGCCTTGGCTTGTGGCTTGCGAGCATGTTGGTCATATCCTGCGATCGCTAGTAATGGTCTAGTTGTCGCCACCATTGCTGTGTATCACCAAAAGATCCACAGTCCGCAGCAACAGGAGCTAGATGTAATCTCCCTCGCCGCCAATATCGTCAAAATTGCGATCGAGCGGGAACAATCTACTCAAGACCTAGAACAGTTAAATCGAGAATTGGAAAGCCGAGTGCAACGCCGCACTGAGGCTTTACAGCAAAGTGAATCTCGTCTGCGAGAAGCGCAACAAATCGCCCATCTTGGTAATTGGGAACTAGATATTATCTCTAGAAAAATTACTTGGTCAGAAGAGATCTTCAACATTTTTGGGCTCGACCCTAATTGTCCAGAACCAACATACGAAGAGTTCTTTCAATATATTGCATTGCACGATCGAGAGAATATGAGATTGTTGACCGAACATTTAATTCAGCAACGAGAATCATTTGAGATCGATGTCCAGATTATTCGTGCCGATGGTTCCAATGGCTATATTTTCATTAAAGCCGAAGCTATGTGGGATGACGTTGTTCAGGAAACACGATTGTATGGTATTACCATGGATATTAGTAGTCTTTATGCTATACAACAAGCTTTACGGCGCAGTGAAGAACGTTCTCGTGCCACACTCTTAGCTTTGCCAGATGTAGTTTTTCGAGTCGATCGCGAAGGTAAATATGTGGATTTCATGGCATCGCCCAACAGTGCAAATCTAGTCGAGCCGCACCGATTGATTGGAAAAAGTATATATGAAACCTTTCCCTCCGACATCACTCACGCAGAAAAAAAATATGCGGCTCTACAGCAAACTCTTGCCACACAGACAGTACAGAGCTATGAACAGGAGGTTTTGATTGATGGTAATACCCATTACGAAGAAGTGCGTGTCGCTCCATGTGGGAATGATGAAGTAGTCTTTTTTATTCGAGATATTAGCGATCGCAGGCAAGCAGAGGCACAATTACAACAGACAAACCATGAGTTAGCCCGCGCCACAAAGCTTAAGGACGAATTTCTCGCCAACATGAGTCACGAGCTTCGCACCCCTCTCAATGCAATTTTGGGAATGACCGAAGGCTTACAGGAACAAGTATACGGCACTATTAGCGGTCGTCAACTCAAAGCGTTACAAACCGTTGAATCTAGTGGAACCCATCTATTAGAACTGATCAATGACATTCTTGATGTTGCCAAAATCGAATCTGGACAGATCGAACTTGATTATGCGCCTACTTCCATAACTCATCTTTGTCAGTCGAGTCTGACTTTTATCAAGCAGCAAGCACACCAAAAGCGCATCCAAATCCACCCCAAATTCCAGCAAAATTTACCAGATCTATTCGTAGATGAACGCCGTATTCGTCAGGTATTGATTAATCTGCTCAGTAATGCTGTCAAATTCACGCCAGAGGGAGGCAGCATTACCCTAGAAGTTTGTCGTCATAAGTCGATCGATATTCATACAGAAGGAAGTAATGTAGACTCACGGGAATTCTTAGAAATCAAAGTGATTGATACGGGTATTGGCATTACCTCAGAAGATATCCCAAAACTATTTAAACCTTTTATCCAAATCGATAGTGCCCTAAATCGTCAATATGATGGTACAGGTTTGGGGCTTGCCTTAGTGAAGCAGCTCGTTGAACTTCATGGTGGTCAAGTGGGACTAACCAGCGAACTAGGTGTGGGTAGTTGCTTCTCCATCTCTTTGCCCTATATCCCCAATGCTAACCCTTCCTCTGAGATATCCCCTATCGATCGATTCATAACAACTTCAGAACTAGACCTGCCAGACCAAAACGCATTACAATCTCCTCTGATCTTGATCGCTGAAGACAATGAAGCTAATATCATGACAATTTCCAGCTACCTCACCGCAAAAGGCTATCGCCTTGTGTTAGCAGGTAATGGACAGGAGGCGATCGAAAAGGCAATGTCGGCACAACCTGACCTAATTTTGATGGATATTCAAATGCCCGTGATGGATGGTTTAGAAGCGACAAAACAGATCCGTCAGATTCCTAGCTTGGTTAATATCCCAATTATTGCCCTAACGGCTCTAGCCATGACAGGCGATCGAGATCGATGCATAGCTGCGGGTGCGAATGAATACATTGCTAAGCCAGTGAAGCTGAAACAATTGACCTATACCATTGAACAATTATTAACCACATCATTATCACAATAATTGGCTTCACTTTTACTCAGCACGACTATGTTAAACCCATTCCTGAAGTCAATCCTCCAAGAGATCGGAAATAATCGTTACCTTCCAGCTTTGCTGTCCAAAATCACAATTCTACTCATAGTCGCTCAAGTCGATCGAGATCTTTATGTTCAATATCTCCAATCGAATGTGGTAAATGGGGCGCGGAGCTATTGCTTCCTTGAGGCTGAGACCATACAAGAGGGACTGAATCTATGGCGATCGAAAAGTCCAGATATGGTGCTACTGGATCTGAATTTGCCCGATGGGTTGGGATTTCTAGCTTCGATCGATGATCATGCTGAGGATGTGAATTCACCTGTAATCGTGCTGACAGAACAGCGTAACGAGGGGATGGCGGCGAGAGCGATGAAATTGGGAGCAGTAGATTATCTGATTAAGGAAGATATCACTGAGATTTCTCTGTCGGACTGTGTGCATCAAGTAGGCGATCGCTTAGCACGGACACGTCAACTACAAGCGAAAGTCCATCATTTGCAATCAAAACAGAAACGAGCATCAATACTTTTAAGTAAAAGTGAGCAGCGCTATAAATCCCTAGCTTCATCGGCTCCTGTGGGTATTTTTCGCACAGATCGATCGGGGCAATGTGTTTATGTTAACGATCGCTATTGTCAGATTACTGGGCTTACTCCAGAAGCTGCACTTGGAGAGGGGTGGAAAGAAACAATTTATCTAGATGATCGCGAGATGCTTATAGCGGCGTGGGAACAATCGATCCAAGATAATTATTACCCCTTTGAGCTTGAATATCGCTTTCAACATGCTGATGGGAATGTGGTGTGGGTGTATGGACAATGCGCTGCTGAACGCGATGATAACGGAGAAGCCTTTAGCTATGTAGGTACTCTGACAGATATTAGCGATCTCAAACAAGCCGAAATTTTCCTCGAACAAAGTGAGTTCCAAAGCCGTGCAATTTTAGCGGCCATTCCCGATCTCATGGTTCGGATGGGATCTGATGGTATTTATCGCGAGACTATTACTGGACGGGATTTTGATGCGTTGTTGCATGTACCCGACCCCACAGGTTATTCGATGACGGATTTGTTGTCTCCAGAGATTGCAGAACGACATCTTTACCATATACAGCAAGCTTTACAAACAGGAGAGTTGCAGGTATTTGAGCAACAAATTTTAGTTAGGGATCGCCTCCAAGATGAAGAGGTGAGAGTCATCAAAACTGGTGACGATGAAGTGCTATTTATGATCCGTAATATTAGCGATCGAAAGCAAGCCGAAGCTGCCCTCAAAAAAAGCGAAATAACTAACCGCGCAATTATTGAGGCAATGCCCGATCTTCTAATTCAAATGGATCTGCAAGGTCGCTACATTAGTATGTTGGCTGGCAGTGGCGTTCGTAGTATCCCTTTTCCTGATAATGCATCTGACATAATAAAAATCCATGATTTTTTATCAGCCGATTTTGTAGAACAACGACTACATTACGCCAACCAAGCGATCGACACTGGTAGCTTACAGATATATGAGCAGATTTTTGTGTTTGAGGATGAGCAACGTTATGAAGAAGTGCGGATTGTGCCACTTAACGATCGCGAAGTGCTGACTATTATTCGAGATATTACAGATGCTAAACGATCTGAAGCCGATCGATTGCACAATGCGGAACTTCTACGGGCTACTCGACTCAAAGACGAATTTCTCGCTAACATGAGTCATGAACTTCGTACCCCGCTTAATGCCATCCTTGGCATGACTGAAGGATTACTAGAACAAGTTTTTGGAGAGATTAATGATGGTCAAATCACGGCACTACAGACTATTGAGAGCAGTGGCTCCCATTTGCTAGAGTTGATTACCGATATTCTTGATATCGCTAAAATTGAATCGGGTCAAATGGAACTTGATTGCAAACCTACTGCGATAGTTTCCCTTTGCCAATCTAGTCTTACTTTTGTCAGACAACAGGCGCTCTCTAAACGCATCCAGATCGAGACTCAATTGCCACCTAATTTACCTGATTTATTAGTCGATGAACTGCGAATTCGCCAAGTCTTGATCAACTTACTGAATAATGCTGTCAAGTTCACTATGGAGGGAGGGAAAATTAGTTTAGAAGTGTCTTCTATCTCACATAGTGATGAACTTCTAGGCATGAAGAATTATCTGCAAATTGCTATCACCGATACAGGTATAGGGATATCACCAGAAAATATCAATAAACTATTTCAGCCATTCATTCAAATTGACAGTGCGCTTAATCGCAAATATGAAGGTACGGGCTTGGGACTCGCCTTAGTGAAGCAAATTGTGGAGTTGCATGGTGGGATGGTCGGTTTAACGAGCGAAATAGGCGTGGGTAGTTGCTTTACGATCTCTCTTCCCTATGTCGATGATCTAACTGCTGCTCCTAAACTAAATACCCAAGCTGAGCTAACGAGTAAACCCAGTCCACCCAATCGCGATCGCAAGTTCTCGATCTTGATCGCCGATGATAATGCCGCCAATACTGCGACAATGTCTAGCTATTTAGAAGCCCATGGCTATCGTCTTCTCATTGCAAACAATGGACTGGAGTCGATCGCCATTGCCCAAAAAGAACTACCCCATTTGATTTTAATGGATATTCAAATGCCGATAATGGATGGACTCGAAGTAATCCAGAAAATGCGCCAGATTCCTAGCTTGGTTGATATACCAATTATTGCCCTAACGGCTCTAGCTATGACAGGCGATCTCGATCGATGTATGGCAGCAGGAGCTAATGAATATATGCCCAAACCTGTCAAACTAAAAGTGTTAGCTCAAATGATTCAACGCCTCTTAAATCCTTAAATATTTTAGATCCCCTTTATCACTAGTTAATACGATGACAATTACCAGCTCCTTAATCGATAAACAATTAATGTTAGCGATCGCTCAACAGCAATTGATCGTTTCACCAGAAACATCGGTCATGGCGGCGATCGAGATGATGGGTGAAATGGGGGCAAGTTGCGTAATAATCTCAGGCTCAGAAGGGCGCGAGTTGATGGGTATTTTTACAGAACGCGATCTTATTCGTATTTGTATTCAATCTGTTCCCTTGACTCAATTAACGATGCAGTCTGTGATCGGTCATCCAGTTATAACTATCCAAGAAACGGGTCTGAATAATATCAACGATGTGCTGATGTTGTTTCAAACGCATCAAATTCGGCATTTACCTGTACTAAATGGCGATCGCTTCATGGGCGTATTAACCAAGGATGTCTTGACGGAAATATTGGCACAGACAGTTTTAAATTTTGGTTTAAATTTTAGCGATCGAAAACAGGCTGAGTTAGAGCTGCAAAAAAGTGAGCAGCGTTATCGCGCTTTGATGGATGGAGCTAGTGACGCGATTTTGCTGGCAGATCCCCAAGGTAACTTGATTGAAGCCAACCAAAAAGCCGAAGAACTCTTGGGCTATAGTCGCGATGAACTGAAGCGTTTACATATGTCGCAAATTCATCCTCCTGAAGCTCTTGAAGCAGCGCGAAATCATTTCATGAACGTTAAGCAAAACTGTTTTGCTCCAGCATTGGAAAGTCTTGTATTGCGAAAAGATGGCAGTCAGATTCCTGTAGAAATTACAGGCAGTCGTATTGATTTAGATGGGGTGACAATCTCGCAAGGAATCTTTAGAGATATTCGCGATCGCAAACAAGCAGAAGCGCAACTTCAAACTGTAAACGAACAGCTCAGGCAATCTAACGATCAACTAGCTCAATCTGTCTCAACACTAAAACGTAGTAATGCTTTATTGACGGTCATGCAAGAAGCATCCTTTGATGGCATCCTTGTCATTGATGAACAGCGTCGCGTACTTACTTATAACCAAAAATTTGTCCGTCAATGGCATATTCCCCAAGAGATTGTCACCGAGGGAGATGATCGCCAACTTCTTGCAACGGCTTTATCACAACTTACCAATCCCACCGAATTTTTAGAACTGGTTGAACATCTTTACGAAAATCCGCAAAAGATTAGTCGCGATCAAATTAGTTTCATTGATGGACGTACCTTCGATCGCCATTCAGCGCCAATTTATTGGGACAACAAATACTATGGTCGGATTTGGTTTTACCGCGATATTAGCGATCGCAAACAAGTAGAGCTATCTCTGCGAGAAAGTCAAGCTTTTATTCAAAAAATTGCTGATGCATCTCCCAATATCCTCTATCTCTATGATCTTCAAGAACAACGTAATGTTTATGCTAACCGTGAGATCACATCGGTATTGGGTTACGAGCCTGAAGTAGTTCAAACAATGGGAACAAGCTTTTTCCTAAATATGATGCATCCTGATGACTTACAGACCGTCTTACCAAAATACTCTGACAGAATGAAAGCAGCTCAAGATGGGGAAATCATTGATGCTGAATATCGGATACGTCATGCTAATGGTGAGTGGCGTTGGCTCTATAGCCGTGATATCGTCTTTAGTCGCGATGCTGATGGACAAGTCAAACAAACCATTGGTACGGCTGAAGACATTAGCGATCGCAAAAAATATGAACAACAGCTTAAGCAAACTAATGCCGAACTGATCCGT
>ENA-ORBV01003141-ORBV01003141.1-microbial-mat-metagenome-genome-assembly--contig:-NODE-3141-length-33615-cov-11.487358_pt1 | contig 33615 bp, 23 predicted proteins | sample MGYA00237777_ERZ505514 | MGnify/ENA primary metagenome ERZ505514 (study PRJEB26160, sample SAMN06269048) | microbial mat metagenome | isolation source: Oligotrophic lake microbial mat | place... | reverse complement strand
TTGAAAACTACAAAAATAGATGTTTGCTGTCCTGGGCATTTTAATTGTTAGTTTGGCATACTAAGTAAGGAAGAGCCGCTTTTGTTGTCTACTGTGTAGCGGCGGATGTTATCTTTACTGACAATGGGGTATCGGGTGACAATGACTTCTGTGCCGTGTCGCAACTGGGGGGCAACAATTGTACCGGGATTGAGGTTTTCACAAGGTTGAGCCATTGCTGAACCATGATGAATTGCGCCTTTAATTGCTAAGTCTTTCCACTTTTTAGCCAGTTGTTCTTGCATAAAATCGACGACTTTGGGAAAGTCGAGGAGTTGACCGAGTTTGTCGTTCCTTAAAATTGATATGAGCCGGGATTGGTTGCGTTGAGTTTTCTCATCTGCTTCATCCTCTAATCCGCTGTCTGATTCGTTAATGTTAGCTTGAAAAACAGCTTTTTTGTCGTGCTGTTCCACTAAGTATTTAGCAAGTTGCAGCCGATTGTTTTGCAAATCAGCTAACTTTTGGGCTTCAACTTTGGTTGGTGTGGCGATGTCAGTCTCAATAGCTGATTCAGAATACCAAATCGAAAATTGCCAGGAATTTTCGTAAGATATATAAAACTTGAAATTCCTGCTATTCATGGAGTCTAGCAAGACAATGGTTCGTTATCTTTTGAGACTCAGATCCGATTGTTATATACCTAAATATAGTAATTAATAATATAGCTTTCAGCTCTTGCGTTTTGGCAATTGTAACTGTTTATGTATTTACCAAGAAGGAGACAAAATAAATATGCAGTCATTTGAAAATGGATTCATTGAGAATCAACTGCTCAACCAAAGACTTCTCCAAACAATTCGCTTGATTGGAGAGTATAAAGGCAAGCAGGAGTTATTCAAACAACAAGCGCCCCAAGTTTTAGGCACTTTGCGTCAAGCTGCGGTTATTCAGAGTACCGAATCTTCTAACCGTATTGAAGGCATTACAGTGCCGCTAGAACGGATTAAGAAATTGGTAACGGAAAAAACAACGCCGCGCGATCGTTCAGAACAAGAAATCGCTGGTTATCGGGACGTGCTAACCACAATTCACACCAGTTATAGCCACATTCCTTTTAATACAGGAGTTATTTTACAACTGCATCGCGACTTATATCAATTCGCTGTTAATACAGGCGGGCGCTGGAAAACAGTGGATAACGAAATTAGCGCTACTTATCCTGACGGTACTACAGTAGTGAGATTTCGACCTACTTCTGCTTATGCTACGCCAGCCGCAATGGAATGCCTGCAAGAACGGTTTAATCGCCTCTGGGAATCTGGCGAAATAGAGCCGTTATTGCTGATTCCGAGTTATATTTTGGATTTCTTGTGCATTCACCCATTTGTAGATGGAAACGGGCGAATGGCAAGGTTGTTAACTCTGTTGCTGCTGTACAAAGCTGGTTACGAAGTAGGGCGATTTATTAGTTTAGAACGGATTGTAGAACGAACTAAGGAAAGCTACTATGATACACTTGATCAATCTTCCCAAGATTGGCATGAAGGGCAGCATAACCTATTACCTTGGTGGGAGTTTTTTTTAGGAGTCATGTTGCTGTCAGCGTATCGAGAGTTTGAGCAGCGGGTGGGTTATGTTACTTCTGCAAAAGGAACGAAAACGGCGATCGTATTGGATGCAATTAACAATTTGCCTCAAGAATTTTCAATTAGAGAGTTACAAGAAAGGTGTCCGACAGTGGGCATTGATTTGATTCGCGGTTTATTGCGCCGGGAGAGAGATGCTGGACGTTTGCAATGTCGGGGGCGAGGGGTAGATGCTCGCTGGCAAAAGCAGTAGGTACTTGACTTATGCACAAGCAACTGAGCATTGAGTTGAATCATAAAACTCAATACTCAGTTGCAACTATTTAGGCAAATCAGCAAGTTGTACTGCCTTTAAATTGTCTATTACAATGACCCTAATCGTCTAATTCTCTCCCCGTCGAACAGCATAGACCAATACGCTTGGATTCAGAACAATCTGACTTTTTAAAGATGCCTGTATTGCCATAAAGTCGTGAGATAGAATTCGTTTGAGAGCGTTAATCCAAGCGTATTGCACCATAGATAATAGACTTGCATTGCATTCATTCGCTCTCCAATCAGCAAATTATCTGCGTTGATATGCGTTGATGTGTCTTGAATCTGCGGTTAACCTATTAATCAAACATTTATGCAATTGGTCGTCGAATCTAAATGCACAACAGTTTATTAGTTAAGTGGTGCTTCTGCATCGAGTTTGTTAACCGGCTGTCGCCGGAACAATTCTTGTGAAAGTTTGGGCCACCGTTGCAGAGTGGGGTCTTTTGCAATTACCAACTGTGCTGCTTTCCTAGCTTGCTCTAGTATTGCTTGGTCGTTGATTAAATCAGCCTTGACAAGTTCTGGTAGTCCGGCCTGCTGGGTTCCTAATACCTGACCCGGCCCTCGCAATCTCAAATCTATCTCTGCTAGAAAGAAGCCGTCTTGCGAAGTTTCCATTACCTTCAGCCGCTCTCTCGAATTGCTGGATTTGGAATCGCTCACCAACAAGCAGTAAGATTGTGCCGTACTCCGTCCTACCCTGCCTCTGAGTTGGTGCAATTGCGACAGTCCAAATCGTTCCGCGTGTTCGATTAACATGATGGTGGCATTGGGGACATCAACTCCGACTTCAACAACCGTCGTGGACACAAGAATTTGAGTTTTATGGGCAATAAAGTTGGCGATTTCTGTTTCTTTCTCGGCTGAACTCATACGGCCGTGTAGCAGCCCGATATTGACATTGGGGAAAACATTTTCACTCAAGTACCGGTGTTCCTCAATGGCGGCTTTGAGGTCAAGCTTTTGGGATTCTTCGACAAGTGGCAAAATGATGTAGGCTTGATAGCCCAGTTGGATTTGTTGTCTAATTTTTTCGTAAGCTTTGTGGCGAGTTCTACTCGTAAATAGCTGAGTTTGAATTGGCTGTCTTCCCGGTGGCAGTTCGTCCAGCAGGCTGATGTCTAAATCTCCGTGCAGTGTCAGGGCTAAAGTTCTGGGGATGGGTGTGGCTGTCATTGTCAGGATGTGAGGGCTAAGGCCTTTTTGCTGCAACTTGAGCCGCTGTTGAACTCCAAATCGATGCTGTTCGTCGATCGCCACTAAACCCAGTTTCTTAAAGCTTACAGTATTTTGAATCAGTGCGTGAGTACCGATTAGCAAGGGAAGAAGCCCCAAGTTTAATCCTTTGGCAATCTCTTGGCGACTCTTAGCTGTTGTGGAGCCTGTTAACAGCGTTACAGACAATCCCAGGGGCTCAAACCATTCACTGAGTTTGCGGTAGTGTTGGGAAGCTAACACTTCAGTCGGTGCCATTACTGCTGTTTGATAGCCGGATTGAATTGCTGCAAGGATGGCGACTGCTGCTATTACTGTTTTGCCAGCACCGACATCTCCTTGTACTAAGCGATTCATCGGAGTTGGTTTGCTCATGTCTGACAGAATTTCATCAATGACTCTTTGCTGTGCTTTGGTAAGGGTAAAAGGCAGATTTTTGTAAAATCGAGATAGCAGTTTTCCTGTTGAGTTTAGGGAGTATCCTTGCTGTTGTTGCAAGGTATATCGGTGCTGTAACAGCCTTAATTGCAAGTAGAAGAATTCATCAAAAACTAAGCGGTGGCGGGCAGATTCGAGGGTATTGCTGTCAGGGGGAAAGTGGATATGTGCGATCGCTTTTTGGATAGCTATTAACCCAAAACGTTTGCGAAGTCCTTGTGGCAGCGGGTCTTCAATAAAACCAACACAGTCAAGTGCTGCACGAATACAATGCCGGACTAGCTCGTTAGTTAAGCCTTTAATTAATCGGTAAACTGGTACAATAGAGGTTGTGCTGGCTTTAGCATCTTCAAAGCTAACAACTTTAACTGTTGGGTGGCTGATGGTTTTACCATAGCTATCTTGTTTGACTTTCCTGTCACTAATACAACAGCGCCTTGTTTGTAAAGTTCGACTTGGTGGGAACGCCATTGTTGCGATTGGTAATAGTTATGGTTGTAAAAGCGAGTGCAAACTATTCTGCCAGTTTGGTCGCAGACCATCCATTTTTGTAATGTAAGTTCTGGTTTAGTGCGGCAGTTGAAGATAGTGTGGTTGATAATTTTACCTGCAATTGTTACGCAATCTCCTGTTTTGCTATCAGCAATTCGAGTGCGTTTGAAGGCGAGATGTTCTTTCGGAAAATAGTAGAGTAGGTCTGCAATGGTGCGAAGACCTAGTTTTGTTAGTTTTTGAGCTTCTGGAACAGTAATTCCAGACAAATGTTGTAAGGTGAGAGTTAAATCCATCTTTTTTAGTTGAGTTGAATTGGCTGAGAGTTAGCCGCGAACGCGGCTCATCTCCAGAGAGCTAATTCATCTATCAACAAGGGAAGACAATTTATATCGAATTTTGTCGCAGCAACTCGGTTTTTAATAGTGGTCGCGATTAATTTGAACCATTTAATCTAGTTAAATCTTCTATTCCCGATGTGAAACTGAACGCTCCAACTAGAGCGGGTGAACTGTATCTCGTCCAATTGCAGGGGAGTTGCGTAAATTTTTAGCAGGGCTCTGATACGTAAATGAACACGTAACAGCCGTGAGGCTCCCAAAGCTTTATGTCCCCAGCTTCAAGACGCAACAAGAGGCGCCAGCTTCTGGAACTGTACGGAAACCGCTGCCACTGGTGCAAAAAGTCTATGCAGAAATCGGAAAGAACTATTGAACACTTACAGCCTAAAAGCTTGGGCGGGTCTAACGCACTCCCTAACCTGCGTTTAGCTTGCTTCACTTGCAATAACTCGCGCGGTAACAGTCTTTTTCCTCCCCGCACCGCCCGCGAATCAGCCCGCACCCAGAGATAAGTCACTTGCCGTTTATTAATTTTTAACTCTCTTAACACAGGTTATCGATCGACTAATGAGACAATACAGAGCAGACTAACTCGCTCTTGAAAAAAGTGGCATGGACGATCGAGATAAACGGTTAAGCGCTTTAATCGCACAGGTGTGCCAAAACCCAGCCAAAAGCCGAAAATGGCGAACAGCCATGAATCAGCTATTGCGGGAAATTCAGCAACTACCAAAACTTAAAAAATCAACTCATCCAAATTATCCCGAAGCCTTAAACCTTACTTTAGAATGGGTCAGCGACGAGATTGCTAATTTTGAGCAGCGCCAGCCTTCTATTTCAACAAGTTTTGTCAATTGGGTTAACGGCTATCTGGGTTGGCGAATTAAAGATTTGTATTCTCCTGACCAAGATGCTCCAATTAGTTTAGATGCTCCGATTGCAGCAGATATTAGGCCAACAACTCGGCTCGAACAGTTACCTGATTTTACGCTCAGTGGATTGGATGGCATGATTGAAAGCGATCAGAAAGAAACCATTCAGCGGATTGGTCTCGAACTCGAACTTTACATCGAGCAAGATCCCGAAGCAAATCTCAGAAATAGCTATCCTCGTTCTTACCCAGAGTGCAACTGTCAATTCCTCAGCTTGAGAAGAGTGTTAAAAGACCCTCCTGACAAGTTTCAAGACTTAGCAGAAGAGTTAAAAGTTAACTACACAACCCTCAATTCTCATTGGAAGAGAAAATGTGAACCACTACTGCAAGAAATAGCTAGCAATTTAGGATATGGACAGGAGCCGCAACCATGAATACCGCACAATTACCTCTGTTAACAGTACCGATCGAGTTAAAAGCGCACGAAAGGGCGCGGCAGCTTGCTGCTGTTCAAAGTACAGTCCAAAAAGGAAAACGAGTTTACTTGAATGCGCTAGCAGTTTACGCTGTTCACAGCTATTTAAAATGGCTGCAGATTGAAACTGATTTGAATGTTTGCGATAGCTTCAATCCCGTAAAAACGGCACTAGCTAATGTCGCTGATTTGGTAATTATAGGTACTGGTTCCCTAGAATGTCGCCCAGTTTTACCTGGTGAAATAACCATCTCTTTACCCGAAGAAGTAATAGAAAATAGGATTGGATATGTGGGAGTACAATTTAGCGATCGCCTGGACTCCGTGCAGTTATTGGGATTTTCCCCAAACTTAGATAGCTCAAATGCACCGCAACAGTTAGCGGTAGCAGAATTAATGCCGATCGACAATTTAATCGAACAGATTACTCGTTTACAATCCGCGATCGCCTTCTTAGAAACTGACGATCCAGTAGCAGTACAGGTGCGAGCTCAGATAGAAACTCAATCGCGCAGCAATATTATTGCCCAATTGGAGCGCATTTACCGAACTTGCGAGGAGTACGAGTGGCGGTACGCTGCGGGAGAAGTGTTAGCCGGTAGCCCCGCAGGAGGAGAGTTGACTCGTGAAAGCGCCGACAGCGCCGACAGCGCTGACACTGATTTACAGGATTTAGCCGAAGATTTGCTGGAGAAGTTAGCAGAAATCTGGAGGGATGCTGCGTAATTTTGCGACGTATCGCTGATGTGTATATGTAGTCTCCCCTTCGTAACCTTTAAAGAATATGGCAAAAGGATTCGGCCCATCGGCGAAAACCCTTCAAGCGACAAAACGCCAGAAAGCTTATTTCAAGGTGATTCAAGCGATCCTCAAATGTCCTAGTGGCAGAGAACTCAAGATTTTAGGGAATCACGCCCATCTGATTGACGCAGGTTTGGTGGAAATGATGGCAATGGTAGCTACGATTTTGGTAGCAGATAAGGAGCTTACGAGGGCTAAATTTTTAATGGGTTGGGCTGTTATTTTAACTCAAGAACTGGGATTAAATAATAAATTTTTCAGCGTCGATCTCACTATTTCTTCCCAAGAAAACTTTCTCAGACAATGGGATTTCATCCAAGAGCAAACCCGGTTTCGTTTATTCTTTCAATTATTAGACGCTATTTCAGAGAGTCACAGGAATTTCCAAACGGTTGACCAAAGGATAGTGCGAGAAATTAACCTCTTGCTTGAAGCTAACCAAGATCAACTCGATGAATGCTTTGTTAAGGTGTTGCGATATCACTCGTCTGCGATACTATCTGAAGTGCCACCCAAAGGGCAAAAAGGAATCGCTGCTCGCCTTATGGTTTTGAGCTACTGCATCCATGAATTTAAAAAAGGAAATGAAGCCAATAATTTAGAGAGTGCCATTGCAGGTTATGAAATTGCTGTCACCGTCTTAACCTATGAAGCTTTTCCAGAACAGTGGGCAGCTTGTCAAAAGTCTCTTGGCAATGCTTATCACCGCCGTTTTAAGGGCGATCGCGCCGAAAACCTAGAACGATCGATCGCCTGCTGTCAAAATGCCCTAAAAGTATTGACTCACGAATCTTTTCCAATGGGGTGGGCAGAAATTAAACATAATTTGGCGATTGCTTATGGCAACCGAATCCGAGGAGATCGGTTAGAAAATGAAGAATTGGCGATCGCAGCTTGTCGCGCAACAATGGAAGTTTACACCCGCGAAGCAATGCCTGAAGCATGGGCTAAAATACAAAATAATTTAGGCATTGTCTATCGATATCGCATCTGCGGCGACAAGGCGGAAAACTTGGAACAAGCGATCGCCTGTTATCAAAATGCCCTGTTATTCCGCACCCGCGAAGAATTCCCTGAACTTTGGGCGCAAACTCAAACGAATCTGGCCTCTGCCTACTGCCACCGACTTCATGGCGATCCGGTAGAAAATGTTGAAAAGGCGATCGCAGTTAACCTCGAAGCATTGCAAGTTTACACTCAAGACGCTTTCCCTGCCGATTGGGCCGGAGTAAAAACGAATCTGGGTAATGCTTATAGAGCTTTAGCTCAACTTAATGGCGAGCGAAACGAGAATTTAGAAATGGCTATTGCCGCCCATCAAGCTGCCTTACAAATCTTTAACCAGGATGATTTTCCTAGAGAGTGGGCTATGACTCAAATGAATCTAGGTAATTGCTACCTCAACCTCGATCGAAATGAAGAGGCGATCGCCTATTATCGAAAAGCAATGGCCGTTTTCACACCAACTGCTTTCCCAGTTGATTGTCGGAATGCTGGAGAAATGCTGGGAAACATAGCATTTGTAGTTGCAAATTGGCAGTTAGCCATTGAGGGATACGGTATGGCTATTGAAGCTGTAGAAACCAGCCGTACTTGGGCAACTTCTGAATTTCGCCGCCAAGAAATTGTAGCAGGCGCGATCGACGTTTATGCAAAGATGGTGCAAGCCTGCATCAATAACAAGCAGTTAGATAAAGCTTTTGAATATGTAGAGCGATCGCGATCTAAACGCCTCGTAGACTTGATGGCAAGCAATGACCTCTACTCAAGTGCAGAAATTCCTGCTGAAATTCAAGAGTATTTACAGGATTTTGAAGGCCTACAGCAGCAAATTGACAAGGAACGAGGGCGCAATCAACCTAGCAGCGACATTGATAACAGCAAACTTGATAACAGCCGCGCATCACTAGCAGCTTACAATCAAACAATTGCTGATCTGGAAGCTGAGAAACTCCTAATTTGGGAACAACTTCGCCGCCTAGATCCGGTGCTTGCGGGTCAAATTCGAGTCAATCCTTTAAAATTCGTATCCATCCAGCAACTTATCGACAAACCCACTACTGCAATTCTCAGCTTTTACACCACTGTTACCGACACCTTTATCTTCGTGGTGCGGCAAAACCAAATTACCCTGCAAAGTTGCAACGATTTAGGATTTGAGGCTTTGCACGGGTGGATTCTCCAGCATTGGTTAGGGCAATACGTTGAGGATAAAAAATCCTGGCAAGAGCAATTGAATTGGATGCTAAATGAGATCGCCCAGTTTTTAAATTTGAATGATTTAATAGTATGGCATTTAGATGGAATTGATGAACTCATTATAATTCCTCATTTCGCCCTTCATCAAATACCCTTCGCTGCGCTACCCATTGGAGAAAATCGCTATTTGGGAGACAAGTTTCTCATTCGGCACGCGCCCAGTTGCCAAGTGTTAGAATTCTGCCAGCAGCGTCCCTCATTCGGCAGTAACCTTAAGTGTGGCACGGTTGAAGATGCGACGGGCGACTTACCTTGCGCTAGCTTTGAAGGAGATAAACTAGCAACTCTTTATGCCATCCCGGACGATCGACGTTTAAAAGGTCGCCACCAAGCTACAGTTAATAAATATCGAGAACTAGCGCGAACCGTCCAAATCCTCCACTCCAGCCACCACGCCCAGTCCCGCCTCGACAATCCCTTAGAATCGACATTAATTTTAGGAGATGGCTGCATTACTTTAGGTCAGTTAATGACTCCTGGATGGCGTTTACCTCAGTTGTCGGATGTATTTCTATCCTGCTGCGAAACAGGATTGGGTATGATTGACATTACTGATGATGTCCTTACTTTTTCGACGGCTTTTTTGTCTGCCGGAGCTAGAAGTGTTATCAGTACGCTCTGGGCTGTTGATGATTTAGCTACGGCGCTTTTTTCTATTTTTTATTATCAAGAGTGGCAGCAGGGAAAGAATCGCCCAGAAGCCATTAGAAAAGCTCAAGTTAAGTTGCGGATGCTTACGGGGGATACCCTAGCTGCTAGTTACAAACCCCAACTCAAAGAAGTGTTGAAACAGAAACTTAAAGAAACCGACACGCTCCGCAAAAGCTCTAAAGCAGAACGAGATACTTGCTCCTCCGGTTCCCAAGTTTATCGGCAATTGGATGAAGAATACCAAAAGTATGATAAAATTGGCCAACAAATTCATCAGTGTCTCAAAAATTTGGATAGAATTTGTCAAGAATCAAAGCCTTTCTCTCACCCTATTTACTGGGCAGCTTTTATAGGCGCGGGAGTTCGCTAAAAAAAATAGAGCTAAAAAAGATGTTTTATGTCCGATAATTTACTTGACCCCATCTATCATGTTGTTCGCGATCGTGAAGGTCGCGAGTACCGCTTGCGAGTGGACGGTGACAGTGGTTTATTCATTGTCAAAGTGTTACAGCAAGGCTGCAAAATCGGAAATGTGCAGTGGGTTTTTCACCCACCAGGTCAAATGTGCCTTGGCGATCTAATTATTGATGATGCTGTCGTCCACACTCCTCAAAACCTGGCGATCGCACTTTGGCAGCTTGTATTTAAGCCTCAGCCCGTAGATTACCGTCGCAGAGGGCTAGGCACAGAGTTGCTGCGATTTGCAATCGCTCAAGCCCGCAGGTGTGGTATAGGGCGGATTTACGGTTCCTTGATGCAGGAGGACATCGCTAGCAATCCAAATCTAGTTGATTGGTATAAAAAGCATGGATTTCATATAGTCCCGCCCACTTCCGAAAACGTTCCTGGCGCAGTAATGGGGATTTATATGGATTTAAGTTAAAGAGATTTGAAGCAAAAGTTAAGACAGTTTTATACGCATTTATTTAAGCATAAATGAGTAAAGTTTAAATTTTTATTTAATTGGCTGGTAATCGGAAGACTTCAGAGCATGAGCCAAAAAACGTTCTGTATAATACAAAGCTAATTGATTGCTAGGGCCATTAAAAACTGTATCAAAGGCGTGTTCAGCCCAAGGGATTTCAAGCAAAATAGCACGATTTCCAGTGGCGCGCAATCGTTCGTAGAGCGATCGCCCAAACTTAGCCTGAACGATATGGTCGCGACCGGCATAAACCAGTAGAGAAGGGGGAAGATTGGGTTTAACGTAATTGATGGGAGAAGCCCGACGGTAAAGCTGATTGAGTTCGTCTGGGGTTCCTCCGAGAAAGGCACGCAAGACGGCTCGAACATCGATTGCATCAGGAAAAGGTGGGTCATTGTATCCCCCAATCAGGTCATTTGGCCCGTAATAGTTGACCACTGCTCTAACTGGAAGCACGCTTGAATCATAAGCAGTTAGCATTGCTAAATGGGCACCGGCAGACCTTCCCATCAGAGCAATTCTATTGAGATCGATTTCCCAATTATCGGCATGAGTTTTGATGTAGGAAAGAGCGGCTTGTACGTCCTCAAGCTGAGCAGGAAACCGATACTTCGGAGCGTGGCGGTAATCAATTGCCACAACACAATAACCAAGAGCGGCCATGTAGCGACTGAATTCCTCATTGTAATCGGGATTGCCTCTGAGCCAAGCTCCCCCGTAAAGCGTGATTATCGCTGGATATTTGCCAATTTGCATCGGCCGGTAAAGGTTTAGTTTCAGTGAAACTCCGTCAGGGTTGGCAAATACAATAGTGCGATCGATCCTCACGTCTCTAATCGGAATTCCCCGGAACGCATCTGCTAGGATAAACGGTTGAGGGCGTAGCTGCGCGCGTAGAGCTTGAGGAACGGCTGCTAAATAGTTTTCCCCTAAAACTGCTTGCATTTCGGTAGCTATCGCTGCATTGGCTGCTGGGAATTGCATCAGGGGAAGCAGGCTCAGAATTAGGGCGAACAGGTTACAAATCGGTAAAATAATGTAGACTTTGCCTTGATGTCGTCTGGGCAGGTTGAGCAGAAGGGCGATCGCATTGATAGCGACTAACCAAGGACTGATTTCTGGTGCACCCACCGCTAAAGGGTACAAAAACAGCGTGGGTGCTGGTACGATGACCCAAAAACTGAGCAATAGCCCGATCGCACTCAGGAACCAAGGGATAAATCGCGAAACTAAGAACGCTGCTAATAAGGGTAACTTTTTGCGGTTATTCTTGGGGAGCATCGGATTTTATCAGCCTATTTTTTCATCAGCTTAAAGTAATATCGCAGTTTTTAGGTTGATAGGCTACGCCGCAGATTAAGGCAGATTAACACAGATTAACGCAGATAATTTCCAGAGCTACCGGAAAATGGCAATCACTTGTAGAACAAAACACTTCTGGTCAAGCATAAGTCTTGCAAACATTGTACGATTTTTGTCCAGCCGACGTAGTGTTGAGACGGACGAGTCGGACATATCGGCTTGCTCTTAGTGCAGGAGATATACATATCCTGCTATTGTGTTTGCCATTTTTTTGTTGAAATATCTGCTATTTGGTGCCGGATAGACAAGCTTGCTTCTCCGGCAATATTTAATTACCACTCGATTTCTAGCTCGCAGTTGTGGCGGTTGCCATTGCTGCTGCCATTGCTGCTACCATTGCTGCTATTATTGCTGTTTTCTTGAGGAAATTGGAAATTTAATTCCAGCAGTTCTTTTTCAATGATTGCTCTTTGATCTTTGGCTTTTTTGTCCCTCATAAGTCGCAAAGCGTGGATTATTTGACCGATTGTTTGATAGCTTGTTTCTTTGAAATTGAGTACAATCGTCGTTTCGTTGCCCATGATATACAGTTCGTTTTCTGTTGGGTGGACGAAAGTTGAATTATTGAGATAACAGGTGTAGGTTTGTGACAGTTCCATTTTTTTTATCCAATGCTTTATTTTTGGGCGCGACAGCGCTAATTAATTTGTTTATTTTTAGTCAATTTTAGTAATAAAAAACGTAGAAATAATTTATTTTTACCAAGGTCGCATCACAAAGTGTTTGAGCTAGCGCAGTCTTCATTGACTTCGTAATTAAGCATATAAAGCTAGTAAATATTGTGATACATTAGTGAATTTATTGGCACAAGCATCAACAGATTATATCAAAAATAGTGATTAATTTTATCAAAGTAAGCACGTTGTTTAAATCCTAGACAAATTTAAGGTGGCAACAATTAATCTAGTTCAATATTTGGGATTTGCTGTTTGTGCTGTTGGTTATTTTGTCTATGACTTCGCTGCTCTTGCTCAATTAATTGTATCCAGATATCATTCCAACTTGACTGTGGACTGATAATTTCTGCATTCGGCAGCAACGCGAGCGCATTTTGAGCGAGATGAGAATCTTCTGCAAGTGCTATAATAACGCTATCAAGTTCTTGTAAGAATTGTGTAGGCAGTTGTGAAGCTCGTTCAATTCCTATGTAAATTGTGGTTAGTTCTGTTGCAGAGTTATTCTGATTATTTTCTAGTTCAATCAGCAAAATTGAAAGTGCTTCTATTGGGTTACAGGTAATCACAGCTCTCTCAATTTCTCCGGTAGTGGCTACCCAGAAAGCAGCTTCAGATGGCAGGGGATGCGTTGTAGTCCAGTTGCCTCTTTCATCGAGAATAAAAGCTTCCGAGGCTTCCCCGTCAAGCGTTCGTCCCGTAAAGACGGCATTTTCTGAGTCGGCATACAGCCAAGAATGAGAGTGCAATTTTTCGAGCAATTCTAAAGGTAAACTGTACTCGGTGGCTAAATGCGATTGCACTTTTTGCCACTGATTTTCATTCCTTTCAGGCAGGATTGACAGTTGTAACTCTAATTTATTTGCTGTAGCAGGAGTCGTAAGTGCAGTTGCTGCTGGCTCAGATAATGGCGACTCTAACTCATTTGCTGTAGCAGGAGTTAGAGGTGCGGTTGCTGCTAGCTCAGATAGTGGCGACTCTAACTCATTTGCTGTAGCAGGAGTTAGAGGTGCGGTTGCTGCTAGCTCAGATAATGGCGACTCTAATTTAATTGCTGTAGCAGGAGTTACAGGTGCAGTTTCTGTTAGTTCAGATTGTGGTGACTCTAACTCATTTGCTGTAGCAGGAGTTAGATGTGCAGTTTCTGTTAGCTCAGATTGTGACGGTTCTAACTCATTTGCTGTAGCAGGAGTTGTAAGTGCAGTTTCTGCTAGCTCAGATTGTGACAACTCTAACTCATTTGCTGTAGCAGGAGTTGTAAGTGTAGTTTCTGTTAGCTCAGATGGTGGCAACTCTAACTCATATTCCTCAGCCTCGCCTGGGGCCATCGCTAAGTGTTGTGGCTGCATTAAAGCTTCAATTAAGGCGTTATCTCGCTGTTGGTCATAACTAATACCTCGATGCTTCTGCAATCCCGAAAAAGTGTAGGCTTTACCCAACTGATTGCCACTTAAAGCTACCTCATCTAAATTGTAAGAAATGCCTTTACTGAAGCCATTTCGAGTCAGTCCGACTTGTACCTCTACGCCTTGTTGCTGCAACCGTTCAACAAATTCTGGCATACTTGGGTTGTCTTGGGTAACTTCATCAATTATGTCTTGCAATTGTACTTTGACACTCTTGTCTCCCTTACTTTTTAATTGTCTGTGTTCTCCTGTAGTCGGAGCTCGCTTGTCTGTTTCCCAACTGGGTGTAACAGTTTCCAGGTTGTAGTTTTGTTCCAACTGGCGAATAGTTTCTTGGCTTCTGTAATAGTCCCAGCTATCGTCCACAACACCTCCATCTAGGCGAATGCGACTGGCGACGATGTGAATGTGGTCATGGTCTGTATCGCTGTGCTTGACAACTGCGTACTGGCTGTTGTCAAAGTTCATCGCTTTCATGTAGTTGGCTGCGATCGCCAGCCAGCGCTGGTCATTTTCTTCAGAATCTTCGAGTTTTTCGGTGCTATCGACAGATAAAGTGGCGTGAAAAACTGCTACTTTCAGGTTGGGTCTTAGTTGTCGGGCGATCGCAAATTCAGCAGCAAGTTCTTCAGGAGTTTGTCCGCACATAGTACCGCCAATTAGAGCGGCGTCTTTTTTGCCCAGCACGTAGTTTAGACAGCCTTGAAAGCCTGTACCTTTAATTTGTTTGCCGATCATAACCGAAAAGCCGTCAGTTTACTGCATCGATTGCTCAGGCGGTAAAGCCCAGGCTTGTTAATAATTAGCGTACTGTAGATTGAGCGACTGTTGCAACAATTGCTTTAATTGCAGTTTGGTTATCGCGAATCAGTTGCTGTACGTTTTCTAAGAGTCCTGTGTTGACAACAACGGGATCTCCCAATACCACAGCACTATTGCAAGATGAGGCCATCTGATTGAGGTTATTTCCTGCAATCCTAAGTTGGGCATCAATTTTGCATAAAACTTGATAGGCTTTTAAGTCAAATGCAGCTATAGGGCGTGGCATAGCTCTCCTCAAAGCTGCACGCCGCATAAACTCGCTCATGCTCAAATTTACTTGAGAAGCTAGTGTTTGAATTTGGCTGTAATCCGAGTCTGTTAGGCGAATGTGAATGTGGTTGGATAGCAGCTCTCTAGGTCGGACTTTCTCTAAAGTTTTCATAGCTTTTAATGAGTAAAAACCTCTTGCCAAGATACAACTTAACAACTGTAATTAAAAACCGCTAATCAGGTGATTTTATCCCCTCCAATTGGAGGGGGTTAAGTAGTTGTACAGAATTAATTACATAAAATCTTACCTAAAAGCCTGGTCAAGGTCAAAAGCCTTTGTGTAATCAACTTTGTCCGATTACCCTGAGCAGATTCCACGTTGATGAAGTACACGCCCAAGCGATCAATATCTGTAGGGAAACGGCACTGCCATGTCCTCTATCTCTATGTACCTCACTTACCTGGAATCTGCTGTATTAGAGGGTTTATCAGAGTAGAGCTTGACCCTTACCCAACTATCACATAATTTTCTTTATTTGTATAAAAGAGTAAGTCTAGGTGCGATCGCCAAGAATAAGTGATGAGCTTGCCTAATAATTAATCAGTCTGCTGATTTACTTTTGAAGCACCCCTTTCCTTTTTAATTTATTGTAAATGGATAATATTAGTTAATTTGTATTACAGTTAGTTACGCTCGGTCATTAAAGCTTAAGAAAGTATTAAGCCCTCCGTTGTGGTTGGGATTCCGCAAAAGGAGGAGCATTATTTTTCGTTCTGCACGTATTAGTCAGGGTTTGTGATCACAAAACCATTGCTTGCTACTAACCAAGAACTGTTCTAACCTGTCTCAACAGGCAAAAGTAGTTATTGCATACAAAAGCAGTAATTAGACATGAAAAAGCAGGCATTTGCAGGGGTTTGCAGTATAAAAATAGGTAGAGCGCATTTGCTGCAATTGCCTGTACTCTGACTGATTTTGTACAGCAAATGACTGATTTTATACAGCAAATGACTGATTTTAGCGGATACACAAATTAGCTATCTTTTAGCGTTTTTTAACAAAACTGAATTGATTTAATAGTCAAGTTGCCCTAGCTAAATTGAATTAAAAATCAATTTGATGAAGTGTGAGAAAATTGGCAACCGTTATGCCATCATTAACAGTCAGGTAAAAAGTTGTTGTCTGGCTTTTACTGCCTCAAATAGAGAAAAGACCGGATTCTGAATCAAAAAAACAGTTCATCAATTAGATGGCTGGCGCTCTTCACAACGGCTGTTCCGTTTGATTCGGCGACTCCTTGGGCAGCGGAATAAATTCTGTTTCTTGAGGAACCTGAGCAAACCGCCCCTCCACCCAATCGTGCTTGGCTTGCTCAATGCGCTCGTCTCGGCTCGAAACAAAATTCCACCACTTATGCCGTTTACCAATAGGTTCACCGCCAATCACAATACAGCGAGCGTTGCTATTGGCAGAGATGCTTACCGATGTGCCTGAAGTTAGAACCGCCAACCGATGTTGTTCCAAAGGCACTCCGTCGATCGCCAACCCCTCTGTTACGCTGTAAACCGCCTGTTCGCTGTAATTGCCCGGTAAGGTAAATTGCTTACCATCCGCAAGTTGCACGTCCAGATAAATCATGGGTGAAAATGTTTGAACTGGGGAAGTGCGATCGTATGCCTCACCCGCAATCAAGGTGAACGAAACTCCTGCATCCTCCCAAACAGGCAAATCAGTTACCGGATGATGCCGAAACCAGGGGTCGGTTTCTTCGTAATCATCGGGAAGTGCTACCCAGGTTTGGATGCCGTGCAGGATAGCTTCTTTGCTGCGATCGTTGTCAGGCGTGCGTTCAGAGTGAACAATACCTCGCCCTGCCGTCATCCAATTCACTGCACCAGGACGGATTTCTTGAACGCTGCCGACACGATCGCGATGCAATAAAACGCCTTCAAACAAATAGGTGACAGTTGCTAAGTTGATGTGCGGATGCGGTCTGACATCCACGCCCTGACCAAGTGGAAACACCGCAGGGCCGAGATGGTCGAAAAGATGAAAGGGCCTACCAGTGTTAGAACGTCTGAGGGAAGCAGGCGGCGGGCTTGGAACCCACCCAAATCTTGAATGTGCGGCTCAATGAGATGCTGGATGCTATCTGTCATGATGTTGATCAAGTTTAGCTCCTTTTAAAGTTGTCTTAAGAGAGACTATCCGCTCTTTTCTAATTCTTAAGTTTTCAAAGGATTTCACTGATTTTTAGAGGCAATAAAAAAATTAGTGAAATCAGCGTAATCTCTCTTAATCCGTGTTTAGCAAAGGTTTCAAAAATGGGGCAAGAGCTGTGGATTCTTGCCTTGACAAACTAGCGGTTACATTATTAGCCAATTAGCTCAAAACCCTTCGCATGAGAGGAAACACCATTCTTGATCCGCGCCGCCACCACCATCAGTAGCAAGGCCAAACTGTCGTCAGAGAGTCCATCAACCAATATCTGCATATCTAACAAAGACTCTAGTTGCTTTGGCACTGACATCTGGCTGCTGTTACCAAATCCCTCTCCCCCCGTCAGCCGATTACAGAAGTAAGCGCGGGATCCCGGCTTAATCTCGTCCATTGCCTGAATTAATTTCCACAGCACCTCCGTAGAGATGCCAGTCTTCCCCCGCCGAAACTCAGAAATATGATTCTCGCTAACGCCTGAAAACTTGGATAACTGTTTTCCTGATATCCCGTAGCGTTCAATAGTTATCCTAAAAATTTCGGAAATCATTGTAACGTTTTGTGACAAAAATCTATGATTAGCCTTTAGCGGTGGTATTGTCCTGAAGTTATCGGTCAATAGCCCCAGTAACAGCCTAACAGCTTTAATAACTCAATCAATTATAACTCTGCCCGCATAATGTAGTGTCGGCGTAGTTTTATTTTGCCCTGAGTACAATAGACACCAACCGAATTTAAGCTTCCAGCCTTAACGCAATAAGGCTTGCAGGCTCATTATCGGTGATGTCTAATGGCTGCGGCTGGTTTTACGAAACGAAGTGAAGGATTTGAGTACAAATGGCAGAGTATGGTATCCAGTCATATTTCTCTGTCCTTAGAGTCAAGTTATCACAGTGTTTTCAGGGCGGGTGTGATTTTAATCACTATTTCGGTGCATCTATCTATAAATTTAGGATCTAAGAAGTGTCAAGAAACTTAACTGAGCCGATTTCTCTAAAATTACCCAAATGGCCTGAGCTTAATTTGAGTAACGTAACTGTGGGAAACCGACGGCTGAGTGTAGAAGAAGTTGCCAGGGTTGCCCGTTGTGGAACCAGAGTCCGGTTGAATGATGAAAGCGATATTGCGGAACGAGTGCAAGCATCTTGCGACTACATTGCAAATGCTGTCGAGTCGGGAAAGCCGATTTACGGAGTTACAACTGGCTTTGGTGGGATGGCCAATACAGCGATCGCACCCGAAGAAGCCGCGAGTTTACAAAACAATTTGATTTGGTTTCTCAAAGCTGGTGCCGGGCCAAAGCTACCCACAGCTTGCGTTCGCGCCGCCATGCTCTTGCGAATTAACTCCCACCTCCAGGGCGCTTCAGGAATTCGGCTGGAGTTAATTGAGCGGATGATCGCATTTCTCAATGCAGGAGTCACGCCTCACGTTTGTGAATTGGGTTCCATCGGCGCTTCCGGCGATTTAATTCCCCTAGCGCACATCACAGGCGCATTAATAGGTTTAGATGACAGTTTCACGGTTGATTTTAATGGCAGAGAAATGTCAGCAATTCAAGCGCTAGAAATATTAGATTTACCAAGAATTGATCTGCGCCCCAAAGAAGGGTTGGCAATGACCAATGGTACATCTGTAATGACCGGCATTGCTGCCAACTGCGTCCGGGATTCGCAAGTAATACTTGCCTTGGCAATGGGTACTCATGCCTTGACAATTCAAGGATTAGGCGGCACAAATCAATCGTTCCACCCTTTCATTCACAAGCTCAAACCTCATTTTGGTCAAGTGTGGGCGGCTTCCCAAATGGTTGAACTCCTCGCAGGTTCGTGTTTGATTCGAGATGAGTTAGATGGTTCCCATGAGTCTCGTGGCGCTCATCCAATACAAGACCGTTATTCACTCCGTTGTTTACCTCAGTACATGGGGCCAATTGTGGATGGAATAGCAGAAATTGCTCAGCAAATTGAAGTTGAAATTAACTCTGTTACTGACAACCCCTTAATCGATACTGAGAATCAAGCTAGCTATCATGGCGGCAATTTCTTAGGGCAATATATTGGCGTTGGGATGGATAGGTTGCGCTATCTTTTAGGTCTGCTGGCTAAGCATTTAGATGTGCAAATTGCCCTGTTAGCTGCACCTGAATTTAATAATGGTTTGTCGCCTTCTCTGGTTGGCAACACCAGCCGTAAGGTAAACATGGGATTAAAAGGTCTGCAAATAGCTGGAAACTCGATTATGCCGCTGTTGACTTTTTACGGAAACTCAATTGCTGACCGCTTTCCCACTCACGCCGAACAATTCAATCAGAATATCAATAGCCAAGGATTCGCTTCAGCTAATTTAGCTCGTCGCTCAATTGAATTGTTCCAGCAATATATGGCAATTTCTCTAATGTTTGCCGTCCAAGCTGTTGACTTGCGAACCCATCAAGTCGCCGGTCACTATGACGCGCGGGAATGTTTATCGCCACTTAGCTTGCCGCTATATGAGGCTGTGCGCGAAGTTGTGGGAAAGCCGCCTAATGTTGACAAGTCTTACATTTGGAACGATAACGAGCAATCTTTAGATTTGCACATTGCCCTGATTGCTGCTGACATTGCACAGGAAGGACGAATTGTGCAAGCTGTGAACCAGATTTTATCAAGTTTGAAGTAGGAAGGGGAAGGGGGAAGAATTTTTGTCAAAGATTTACATTATTTTCTTCCCTTTTGTTACTCTCGTTTCCTAGGTAAAACAGGTCATTTGTAGCTAATAACAGTCTGCAAAACGGTGGAAAAATGAGTTAAAAATTCAACTCATTAATATCTGTTTGTCCCTTACACAAGCAGTTCCAATTTTGCTGCTGTAAAGGATTGTTGAACATTACTAGAAAGGCACAAAATGGTTACTCACAATATTTCAACTAACATCTCTAAAATTGCTTTTCAGCTAGATATTTACCCAAGTAAAAAAGCAGAGAGATTGTTAGATCAGCAACACTTTTTGACCGATACTGTTCGCCAGTGCGTCAAAGTCTATCAACTTGAACCGAGGGATTGGCAACAATTTTATCAGGCAATTCACCCTGGTTATGTGAGGGATGTTTCCTTAGAAAAAACACAGCACTCAAAGGCTTTAGTTAGTGGTGGGCGATTTGCCTTAACGACAGTGCAACAGTGCATCCAAATCTTGAACATGAAACCTATTGTTTGGCAGCAATTTTACAGAGGACTAAGATAGGAATGAACATTGCAGAGCATATCGAGAGAGGGTGTAGATTTTTTCCTCATAAAACTGCCTTAATTTTTGAAGGTAAATCTTTTACTTACAAGCAGCTAAATCAATTGGCAAACTGTGCTGCTAATGGTTTGCAAGGATTGGGGATTAAACGGGGAGATTGCGTTGCTCTCTTCCTGCCTAATATTCCCGAATTTGTCATCTCTTATCTGGGCATCTTAAAGATTGGTGCTGTAGCAGTTTCTATCAATGCGATGCTCAAAACTGATGAAGTTCGGTTTATTCTCAATGACTGTGCGGCTAAAATAGTAATTGCGACAGAATCATTGCGACGGCAAGTACCCGATGATGATTTAGCTTACCTTCAATACATTTTGATTGCTGAAGATGGAGTTATTAAGCCGCCGAGTGTGGTTGTTAGCCACTCTTCTCATACTTCGGGAAGCAAGCAGAATTTAAGCTGTAAAGAAATCAGTTTGTTACAACTGATAGCTCACGCTTCTGCTGAAGCTAAAGCTATTGAAATGGAACCCACAGAACCCGCTGCAATTATCTATACATCTGGGACAACTGGTTTTCCTAAAGGAGCTGCGCTTTCTCATGGAAATGTGACTTCAAATATGCACTCTGTCAAGCACTGCTGCGGTATGAGGGCTGAAGATAGGTTGCTTTTGTATTTACCATTGTTCCACTGTTTCGGTCAGAATTTCATTCTGAATGCGGGATTAAATGCTTGTGCAACTATCATTTTGCAGCGCAGATTTTATCCAGCAGAAGTTTTGAAGGTAACGGCTGCAGAGCAGATTACAATGTTTTTTGGAGTGCCTGCTGCCTTTGCAAAACTGTTAGAAATGTCGCCAGATGAATGCAACTTTAACTCAGTACGCTATTATTTTAGCGCTGCTGCCAGAATGCCTTTGGAAGTTGTAGAGCAGTGGCAAGAACAGTATGGTCTGGTGATTTATGAAGGGTACGGTTTGACGGAAACTTCGCCTTTTTCTTGTTACAATCATTACTTGAAATATAAGCCTGGTTCGATTGGGATGCCAATTGATAATGTGGAAATGAAGGTGGTGGATAGTGAGGGTTTAGAAGTTGAGGTTGGGGATGTTGGCGAGATTATTATTCGCGGGCCGAATGTGATGTCGAGCTATTGGAACCGTCCCGCTGAAACTGCCGAAGTTATGTCAAATGGTTGGTTTCACACTGGAGATTTAGGCCGGATGGATGAAGAGGGCTATTTCTACATTGTTGATCGCTTGAAGGACATGATCAATGTTTCGGGATTTAAGGTTTATCCGAGTGAATTGGAGCGGGTAATTTCTCAACATCCAGCGGTGGCGGAAGTGGCTATTTGTGGTGTTCCTGACAGAGTGAAAGGTGAGAGCATTTTGGCGAATATTGTCCTGAATAATGGACAAATTGTCGCGCCAGAGGATGTGATTTCTTTTTGTTCTAAGCAGATAGCGGCTTATAAGGTTCCTCACCTTGTCCGGTTTGTTGATTCGTTGCCGAAAAATGCGACGGGTAAGGTTTTGAGGCGGGTTTTACGCGAGGCGCATAGTTAAGCTCCTATCCTATCCTAGTCAGGTTTCTAACTCTTTAGGGTGTCTTACCTTGAGTTATGCTCTGCGAATTTTTACACTGTCGCGGTTAGACACCCTACTCTTAATTGCCCAAAAGTTTACAATTTCAAAACGAGCTACATTGTCATGTCTCAATCAGTAGGTATTCGATCAATAGCTGTTAGCTTTCCGAGTGTTATCCGCACGAACGATTATTTCCGAGAAAACTATCCAGAGTTGATTGCAACAGCAGAACAGAAAGGTTTAGCAAGGGCTTTCTCAGTTCCAGAAAATATCTCGGAGACTAACAATCTGGATTTATGGACAAAAGAAATGATGCCATATTTGTCCGATCCTTTCCGAGGTACTGTTGAACGACGGATACTTGGTTCAGGCGAGTCCTCACTGACATTAGAATATAAAGCTGCCTGCCAAGCTATTGATGCAGCTAAACTTATTCCTGGTGAAGTCGATTTAATGATTGTTCGCTCCATCTTTCCAGACCATACTGAAATCGGTAACGCAGCGTTTCTTGCAGGTCAACTAGGTTTGCAAGGTGCCGCTTGGAATCTTGATTCAATGTGTGCAACTCCCTTAGTTGCACTTCAAACTGCTTGTGCTTTAGTGCGAAGTGGAGAGTACCATAATGTACTTGTAGTTACCTCTTGTACATACTCTCGGTTTTTTGATGAAAATGACACGCTTTCTCTTTTTATCGGTGACGGTGCTGGAGCCTTTATGGTGGGTAAAATGGAAGCCAATCAGGGTCTCCTTGGCACAAAAGTTATCAACACTAAGGAATCTTGTGGTGTCTTCTTTAATGAACTTACAACAGACGCGTATGGCAATCCACGAATTTTTGTACGCGCGGGCAAGAACGCCAGTAAACAGATGTCTCATTTATTCCTCAAATACTTTCGTCAATGCTGTGATGGTGCGCTTGAAGCTGCTGGCGTAACTCTCGATCAAATCGACTTTTTTATTTTCTACACAGCTACTGCTTGGTATGGAAGTTTCTGTGTTAAAGAATTGGGTATTGATCCGCAGCAAACGATTGATATCTTTCCTCAATACGGAAACATTTCAGCAGCATCTACTGTTGTCAGTCTGTACCATGCTGTACAGTTGGGTAAAATTCGCCCCAACGATTTAGTTCTTGTCTACAATCACGGTTTTGTAGCTAGCGCTGCTGCCGCTGTGATGCGTTGGGGTGATGTTGCCTTAGGCCCCCTCCCCACCCCTTCAGCAAATTTAATCGGTACACCTGTAGGTGCAATATAGTCTATCGGGCGATTAACAGCTAACTTGATTTTATGAAAACTTAAGATTTAATTAATTAAATCTTAAGTTTTTGTTTATATTGAAAGTAATCTTCGCTACAAAGGTAAAATATCAAAAACTGATAACATGATATATCAACTTAGGGTTCATCAATATCATGCTCTTTCAGTACCGTACACCTTTTAAAGATATATAATGAGAACCTCTCTACCCGGATATCAACTGATCGCCCCGATCCACGAAGGTACAAAAACCGTTATTTATCAAGGTCGCTACGAGCTAGACGGCACTCCTGTCATCATTAAAACTCTCAAAGCCGAGTATCCGACCCTAGAAGAAATAGCCCGACTCAGACACGAATATCAAATCCTCCACTCTTTAAACATCCCAGGCATTATCAAGCCCATCGAATTAAAACCTTATGAACACGGACTTGCCCTAATCCTAGAAGATTTTGGCGGACAGCCCCTCAAACAATATATTAACTCCCAAAAAACCAACTTAATTAACTTTCTTCAAATCGCCAGTCAACTCGCCCAAATTCTCGGAGAACTGAATCAAAATCAAATTATTCACAAAGACATTAAACCCCAGAATATCCTCATAAAACCCGAAACTAGACAAATCAAACTCATCGACTTTAGCATCGCCACCCGCCTCGAAAAAGAAAATCCTACCATCAGTAACCCCAACTACATCGAAGGCACACTCGCCTATATGTCTCCCGAACAAACTGGGAGAATGAATCGGTCAATAGACTACCGCACAGACTTTTACTCCCTTGGCATCACCTTCTACGAAATGCTTGCAGGTCAACTACCTTTTAATTCTAACGACCCAATGGAATTAGTGCATTGCCACATCGCCAAACAACCCACGTCACTAAATCAACTAAATCCAGAAATTCCCAAAGCAGTTGTTGACATCGTAATGAAATTATTAGCCAAAACTGCTGAAGATAGATATCAAAGCGCTCGTGGACTTTTAGCCGATTTAGAAGAATGTCTTAAACAACTAGAAGAATCTGGACAAATTAAAGACTTCACAGCCGGTAAATTGGATCGATTCGGTCAATTTCTCATTCCTCAAAAACTATATGGACGAGAAACAGAAGTTGCAACCCTAATGGCAGCCTTTGAACGAGTTGCAGTTGGCTCAACAGAAATGATGCTCGTTAGTGGTTATTCAGGGATTGGAAAAACCTGCGTAGTACAAGAAGTTCATAAACCAATAGTACGGCAACGCGGTTATTTTATCGCTGGCAAATTCGACCAATTTAAAAAGAATATTCCCTATGCAGCTTTAATTCAAGCTTTTCAAGAATTAATCCGGCAACTGTTAACAGAAAACTCTGAAAATATAGAAATATGGAAAGAGCAACTTGTAGAAGCTTTGGGACAAAACGGACGAGTAATTATCGATGTAATCCCTGAAGTAGAACTGATTATGGGCGCACAGCCAGAAGTTCCCCAGTTAGGGCCAACAGAATCTCAAAATCGCTTCAACCGAGTCTATAAACAATTTATTCATGTATTCACTAAACCCGAACATCCTCTAGTCCTATTCCTAGATGATTTACAGTGGGCAGATTCAGCATCTCTGAAGTTGCTCCAACTCTTGATAACAGATACTGATAGCGAATATCTGTTACTCATTGGAGCTTATCGAGATAACGAAGTCAGCCCAACTCATCCGACGATTCAAACCATTGAAGAGATTGAAAAAACAGGTGCGGTTGTAAATAACATCGTTCTTCAGGCTTTAGATATTAGCAACGTCCGTCAATTAGTAGCTGATACTCTTCAGGAAGAAAACAATTCGATCAAATTAGCAGACTTACTCTTCAATAAAACTCAGGGTAATCCCTTCTTTTTAACACAATTATTCAAAACACTGTATTCAGAAAACCTGTTAACATTTGATTTTATCAAAAGTTGCTGGCAATGGGATATCAGGCAGATTCAATCTTTGGGAATTGCTGATTATAACGTTGTTGAACTCGTAGCCAGAAATATCCAAAAGCTGCCACAAGCTACACAGCAAATATTACAATTAGCCGCTTGTATCGGCAACCGCTTTAACTTAGATGTCTGCGCCATTGTTAATGAAAAATCACCGCTAGAGACAGCCGATGATTTGTGGTCAGCACTTCAGGCAGGTCTGATTTTACCTCTCAGTAATGACTACAAAATCCCTTTGGCTTTTCAGTTAGAAAAACAGGGAACGCTACTTTTTGATGAATCGAGAGTTGGCTACAAATTTTTACATGACAGGGTGCAACAAGCAGCCTATTCAATGATTCCTGAAAATCAGAAAAAAGCAACGCACTTGAAAATTGGTAAGTTATTGTTGCATCAATACGCAGAAACTTCGCTGGAAGAGAATATATTTGATATTGTCAACCAGTTGAACATTGGCGTGGAATTCATCGGGCAGCAGTCAGAAAAATATGAGCTCGCCAACTTTAATTTAATTGCCGGACGAAAAGCAAAAGCAGCGACAGCTTATGAGGCGGCTAGTAAATATTTGAATGCGGGGTTAGAACTTATGTCCGATTCGAGTTGGCAGAGTCACTATGATTTGATGCGGGATATTCATGTAGAAACACTGGAGGCAGAATATCTCAATACTAACTTTGAGCGGGCACAAGAAATATCGGATATTGTCTTGTTACAGACTAAAACTCTGTTAGAAAAAATTAAAGTTTATGAGTTACAGATTCCGTTTTATCTACAGCAAAACGAGCCACAACTTGCGCTAAAAATTTCCATTGAAACTTTAAAAATGTTAGGATTATCTTTGCCTAAAAACCCTAATAAAAGCAATGTTATTTGGGGATTAATTGCAAATAAATTGATATTAATAAGTAAAAGAGATTCAGATTTAGCCAAGCAACCGAAGATGAACGATCCCTATAAACTTGCAATCAAGCGGCTATTAATGTCGGTCTTACCAGCTACTTATATGGTAAATCCTAACCTTCTTCCATTAATTATATTTGAAATGGTCAACCTCTCTATAAAATACGGTAATTCCTCACTGTCCGCTTATGGGTATTGTATGTATGGCATGATCCTTTGCGGCGTTCTGGGAGATATTGATTCAGGATATAAATTTGGTCAATTAGCTTTAAATTTGTTGGAAATATACCAGGCTAAAGAAATCAAAACCAAGGTATATTTCTTATTTAATAACTTTGTAAGGCATTGGAAAGAACATATTATAAATGTAGCGGTATCTTCGAGCGAAGAATTTAAAAATGGCCTGGAGACAGGAGATATAGAGTACACTTGCTATTGTGCTTTTAATTATTGCAATAGCCTATTTTGGAGTGGCGAAAACTTAGAAGTTACCATCACTTATCAAGTAAAATACATTAACACAATGCTGAACTTTAAACAATACCTGATTAGCGATCAGACAAAGATTTTGAACCAAGTAGCAGTAAATTTGGTCAAAACATCAGCCACTCCATGTAAATTATCGGGACAAATTTTTGATGAAGAAAAGATGTTGCCTAATTTAAACGCAACTAATAGCACTACAGTAATTTCTCAGATATATTTAGCTAAACTTATTCTTTGTTGCTTTTTTAAAAATTATAATGAAGCTATTAAAAATGCCCAAACTATGGAAAAGTATAAAGATAATCTTACTGGTTTAGTACACGCAGCACAAAATACTTTTTACTCTTCTTTAGCTATTATTTTCCACTACCCCCATGTCTCGAAAACCGAACAAAAGCAATACCTGAAAAAAGTAGCCACCCATCAAAAACAAATGAAAACTTGGGCACACCACGCTCCCATGAACTTCCAGCACAAATACGAACTCGTAGAAGCCGAAAAAGCACGAGTATTAGGACAAAACGAGACAGCCACAACCTATTATGAACGAGCCATCAAAGGAGCCAAAGAACAAGGATTCATCCAAGAAGAAGCCCTCGCTAACGAACGTGCTGCCGAATTTTATCTAGCCTGCGGTAGAGAAAAAGTCGCCAAAACCTACATGACCGAAGCTTACTATTGTTACATTCGCTGGGGAGCCGTCGCCAAAGTCAAAGACTTAGAAGAAACATATCCCCATCTCATCTCCCGCACCCAACAGTCTGAAACTATCAGCCTCGACCCCACTAGCACAACCACCTCAAACTGGACAACAACCTCTACTTCCGGTCATTCAACATCACTTGATCTCGGTACAATTATGAAAGCAGCACAGGCGTTGTCTGGGGAAATTGTTCTCAGCGAACTGCTATGTAAATTAATGACCATTCTCATAGAAAATGCCGGAGCTACTCGCGGCTCATTGCTCACCCAAGCAATTTCTTCATCTAACCAAAATGAGAATCAGTGGGTGATTTCAGCCACCGGCATCGTGGAAGGTAATGACCTCAATGTATTGACAAATCCTCAACAACCAGAAGATGGAAATAGTTCCGTTTCTCTCCTAGAAAATGCAGTTCCAGCCGCGATTATCAACTACGTTGCCCGCACTAAAGAAACAGTTGTTTTAAACGATGCCAGCCACGAAGGTATCTTCAAAAAAGACCCTTACATCCAACAAAATCATCCCAAATCAATCTTGTGTACGCCCCTACTTAATCAAGGTCAACTTACAGGCATTATTTATCTCGAAAATAACTTAACAACCGTCGCCTTTACCGCTGACAGACTCACAGTCTTACAAATGCTATCGGGACAAGCTGCCATCGCTATTACCAATGCCAAACTTTACGCAGAAGTCAATCAACTTAACCAAAATTTAGAACAAGCCAACCAACAACTAGAAGCATATTCGGAAACCCTAGAACAGAAAGTTGAAGAACGCACCGCCGAATTAAAAACAGCTCAAAAACAAATAGTAGCTTCTGAAAAACTCGCCTCCCTCGGAGCCCTCACCGCAGGTATTGCCCACGAAATCCGCAACCCCCTCAACTTCGTCACTTCTCTTGCTACTCTCTCAGAAGAGTTAACCTCTGAAATCGCAGAACAAATAGACCGCCAATTCCAAAACTTAGACTCAGAATCCCTGGAATTAATTAACGAAAACCTGACTTATCTTAAGCGCAACGTATCAGAAATTAACGAACAAGGGCAACGAGCAAACAGCATTATTCAAAGTATGCTAATGCACGCTCGCAGCGAGGGTAGTATCCGCCAAAAAACCGACATCAACGCCCTTGTCGCTCAAGCCCTACAATTAGCTTATCACAGCATTCGTGCCAAAGATAAAACCTTCAACCTTACCATTGAAACCGACTATGACCAATCAATTGGAGAACTAGATGTCGCCTTTTCTGACCTCAGCCGCGCTTTAATTAACATCATTGATAATGCTTGCTATGCCTCTTATATTAAACTATCTAAAATGACCGCCGATTTCAATCCCACAGTTTCTGTTACCACTAAAAATCTAGGCACTGCAATAGAAATCCGCATTCGTGACAACGGCATCGGCATTCCTCAAGAAAATCAACAAAAAATATTTCTTCCTTTCTTTACTACTAAGCCTCCCGGACAGGGAACTGGTTTAGGTTTATCCATCACTCATGATATCATTGTTGGACAACACCGAGGTAATTTGGAAGTGCAAACTGAAACTGGAAACTACACCGAATTTATTATTACTTTGCCCAAAAGTTGAATAGTTTTGGCGCTAAAGTGCAACTATTGGTGTTAATTTAATGTTAAATATTTAGATTAAGAAGAGGTAGGGACACGGCAATACCTATTAGTGTCAACTTAAGCTGAAACCCGTCAGGGACTTAAGTCCCTGTCTAATAGTTAAAGTCCTCTAAAGAGGACTAATGAATTATTTAGTCCTCTTTAGAGGACTTAAGCTTTGAGGCAGGGAATTAAGTCCCTGACGGATTAAGGGTTTGACGTTAAGTTGACACCAATCGGCATTGCCGTGTCCCTACTACGGGCATCGATACCGATCAATTAATTTAATTTTTTACAAAAGTTAAACAACACGCTATAGTAAGCTAATGACCCTAGTTATTTCTACCATAGGATACAGAATAGCTCCCCATGACAGCCAAAATCCTAGTCGTTGATGATGAACAACTTTTAGAATACGTCATTCAACAAAAATTCAGACAAAAAATTCGGAGCAAAGAATTTGAATTTGTCTTTGCTCACAATGGCAGAGAAGCCTTAGAAAAAATAGCAGAATTTCCACCATTTGATTTAGTGCTAACAGATATTAATATGCCCGAAATGGACGGGTTAACTTTACTAGAAAAACTCTCAGAAATCGACAATACATTAAAAGCAGTCGTCATCTCCGCCTATGGAGATATGCAAAACATTAGAACTGCCATGAACCGGGGAGCTTTTGACTTTTTGACAAAACCCATTGATTTTCAGGACATGGAAATCACCATCCAAAGAGCCTTAGAAACTGTTAAACAAGTCAGACAAAATTTAACCGAACTTCAAGAGGTGCAAACTCAACTCATTCAAAACGAAAAAATGGCTTCCGTCGGCCAGTTAGTGGCCGGAGTTGCCCACGAAATTTACAATCCCATCAGCTTCATTATAGGAAACATTGAACACGCCGAAAGCTACTTTCAAGAATTGATGACTGCTCTCAATATTTATCAACAACACTGCTCCCTAAATAATCCAGAAGTACAAACTCAAATTGAAGCTCTTGACCTCCCTTTTATCTTAGAAGACTTGCCACAAATACTCAGTTCTATGAAAGAAGGAACTGAGCGCATTCGGGGAATCAGCATTTCTCTGAGGACTTTTTCGCGGGAAGATACTAAATCCAAAGTTCGTTTCAATATCCATGAAGGAATTGATAGTAGCTTATTAATTTTAAGACATCGGCTCAAAGCGAATGAGGGTAAACCCGAAATTCAAGTGCTAAAAAACTACGGAGAATTCCCCCCAGTAGAGTGTTATCCCGGACAGTTAAACCAGGTGTTTTTAAATATCATTGCTAATGCCATTGACGCATTGGAAGAGTGGAATGCAGGGCGGAGTCGCGATGAAATTAAGGCGAATCCTAATAAAATTACGATTCGCACTTTCCTTACCAATGATAGTGAAAAGATTATCAAAGATAATTCAACTTCTCATGTTATAATTTCTATTGCTGACAATGGGATGGGGATGACAGAAGAAGTGAAACGGCGGGTATTTAATCACTTATTTACTACAAAATCTGTGGGTAAAGGGACGGGATTGGGTTTATCAATTTCGCGGTCTATTGTTGAAGAAAAACACGGGGGATGGCTCAGTTGTAACTCTACACCAGGCGAGGGAACAGAATTTATTATTGAAATTCCCACTTAATGGTTGGGAACTGATAAAATCAACACTTACGCACGTCTAGGCTAGAAACCGGGTTTCTTCGTAGGTTTCTAGTGAGAATCTTCAATTTTGTAGATCAACCCGGTTTAGGAGCGTAAGTCCTGAAAATGATGAGTTTTCTGTAGGAGCAGTGCTTTCCTGCCTACCCAAACTTACTTACGGTGCAACCCAGGGGGGCAATCACAAAGGGATTGTCCTTACAAGAGAATTAAACTCCTGATTACTTGCTAACAAGAGCAATTCCATGACAGCTAAAATCTTAGTAGTTGATGACGAACCACTTTTAGAATATCTAATCCTTCAGCTATTTCGGCGTCAAATCAGCACTCAAGAATTTGAGTTTTCTTTTGCAATTAATGGAGTCCAAGCTTTAGATAAACTGCAAGCTGATGGCTCCTTTAACTTAGTGCTAACTGATATTAGTATGCCCGAAATGGACGGTTTAACTTTGCTAGAGAATCTGCCAGCTATTGACCCGACGCTCAAAGCTATAGTGGTTTCAGCTTATGGGGATATGCCAAATATTAGGACAGCTATGAATAGGGGTGCTTTTGATTTTTTAACGAAGCCGATTGATTTGCATGACTTAAAAATTACAATTAATAAAACTTTAGAGTTTGTGCGACTTGCTAGGGAAAAAGAGCAGCAACTTGCTACAGCGAATGCACAAATCCGCTACCAAGCATTTTACGACGAGCTGACAGGTTTACCTAACCGTAATTTGCTCTTAAAGGAGATGCGTAGTGGCAGGAATTCTATAATAGAACTGGGTCATTTAGAAGCTATTTTATTTCTGACTCTTAACCGTTATCAAATTGTTAAATATAGCTTAGGTCATTCTAGAGGAGAGCAGTTGCTAGTAGAAGTAGCACAGCGGTTAGAGGCTTGGGCTTTGAATAAGAATTTTATAGCAAGAGTGGGAGAAGATGCGTTTGCGATTTGGCTGGCAAATATTACTAATTCTCAGTTAGCTTTAGATGCAGCAGAACACATTCGTCAAGCATTAGAAATACCGTCTAACTTAAATGGAACTGCGGTCTTTTCTAGCGTTAGTATTGGCATTGCTTTAGGTGCAGTTGGCACAGAAGAGCCGGAAGATTTACTGCGAGCGGCTGACGCGGCTAGACATGAAGCTTTTGTTCGGGGTGCTGGTAGCACTGTGGTATTTGATGCGGATATGCAGTCGAGAGCTTTAGAGCAACTCCAGTTAGAAACTGACTTGCAAAATGCCCTTAATTTGCAACAGTTTTACCTTAATTATCAGCCGATTGTATCTTTTGCAACGGGTCAAATAGTGGGGTTTGAAGCGTTGGTAAGATGGCGACATCCGACGCGCGGGTTGGTTTCTCCTAGCGAGTTTATTCCAGTGGCGGAAAGAACGGGTTTGATTGTGGCACTAGGGGAGTGGGTACTGTCGGAAGCAGTGGCTTGTTTAAGTAAATGGCAATTGCAATTCCCTGACTATTTGCCTTTAAATATGAGTGTTAATTTATCGGGAATTCAGCTATTTGCTCCTAATTTGTTACCGCTTTTAGACTCACTGCTGCGAGTGCATAACTTGAAGGGCGAATTTTTGAAGTTAGAGATTACCGAGAGTGTTTTAATGGAGAATGCTGAGGAGGCCGCTGGGGTGCTAGAGCTATTGAAAGCTCGGCAGGTTAAGGTGTGCTTGGATGATTTTGGCACGGGTTATTCAAATTTATCTTACTTACAATTGCTGCCGATTGATACTCTCAAAATTGACCGCTCTTTTGTTTCCAGCCTGGAGGAAGGAGGGAAAAATTTGACTTTGCTGGAGGCGATTCTAAATCTGGCGAGTTCTTTGGAATTAGAGGCAATCGCAGAAGGGGTGGAGACGCAAGAGCAACTAATTATACTCCGTTCTTTGGGATGCAATTCCTATCAGGGGTACTTTTTCTCGCGACCTTTGGATGAGGAAGGGGCTGTTGCTCTGTTGAGTGCTGCAACGCTCTTGGGCGATGCTTAAACGGCGGATATTTCAAGGCTAACTAATACAGCCTATTCCTGGTTTATTAAGGTAACTGCTCACCGCAATTGCGTTGCGATATAGCCAATGATGGCTCATAGCTTGCCGGGGAGCAAGTGTGGTAAGAGTTTGAGCCAAATAGGTGAAAATAGAGTATAGTAGCTGTCATGCCCAATCCAACAGCGGTGACAAACCAACCAGTAGAGATAGCCATTGTAGTAGAGAAGATGGTCATTGCAGTGTTGTCTTTGGGAGAATGGCTACTAAAACAACAGCAGCAGCTCAAACAGCAACAACGAAAACTGGCAGAAAAACAACGCCAGAGCGAAGAACAGCAACAGGAGATTGAACAGTTAAAAAAAGCGTTAGAGAAGCTAAAAAACCGCACTTCATCAAACAGTTCTACTCCCCTTGCAAGCCATCAATGTCTCTCAATAAGCCTCTCAGAAATTGTCGGCTTTCGTAACTAGGGTTTTCTCGGTAACTTTACATCAGCAAGATTGCCTCATCCACTAACTGTTGTTGGTGTGTCCATTCTTCTCCGCTGAAGTGTTCGGGACAAGTCGCCTGATTCATCTGCTGCTGCACCCGTTGAGCAATGTAGAGCGCAAAATTTTCGGCTGCCACTTCATCAACACACAAACTTTTGATACTCGTCCGCCTGGTTATCGGTATGGCAAATCGAGTTTTTTCAACTTCTTGGGTGGCTTGAATCCACTTTTTGATTTTCTTAGCAGTAGCAAGCTGTTGCTTGTTTTGTTTCATGCTCAATGATATCGCAAAAGCTCCCTGTGGGTGAATAGCACCAATGAGGTCGTGAATTCAAATTAAGGGGAGGATTTAAGCTTATTTGCAAGTCCTGTTCGATGGTAGGAATATAACCGTACCAAGCATCGGACATAGCCTCAAAATAAAAATGGTCGCCCCAAATGGCATCGCATTTTTGGCATCCAAACGACATATAAGAGCGCCTGACTGTCTTGCTGTACCGTTTCTTAATCTCTCCCATACGGATTGTTTGACCTGCCTCTGTTTTTAAATAGTTTTTTACCGCTTGGATAAGTTCAGGTCTAAACAGCCAAAAGTTGCTGTCCAAAGCCCCAAAAGCGGGAGCATAACAGTTATGCAATCAGTATTTATACTGATGATAATTTAAGCTGCTGCTTTGAGATTGACACCAATC
>ENA-ORBV01003140-ORBV01003140.1-microbial-mat-metagenome-genome-assembly--contig:-NODE-3140-length-33617-cov-24.284764_pt1 | contig 33617 bp, 50 predicted proteins | sample MGYA00237777_ERZ505514 | MGnify/ENA primary metagenome ERZ505514 (study PRJEB26160, sample SAMN06269048) | microbial mat metagenome | isolation source: Oligotrophic lake microbial mat | place... | reverse complement strand
AAAAGAGGGATTCGATTTAACAACCTAACCCCTCTTTCCATTTTAATAACTTAACTTAACTTAACATACTGCCTACTTATAATCCACAAAACGAAAAATGCAAAAAATAACGCACAAGTTCACCACAAGCGCGTCATTGATTTTTGCACCATTCGTTTTACGAAACCAGTCAGCCTTCCGATGTCTTTTGCAGTTCATCAGAAGGCAGTACATCAGGCTGTTGAGTAGACTTTGAAATTTGATCTGAGGCAGATTTAACAGCCTCGTAAACCGCTGGATATTCCTCAAAACTGACCAGCCCTTTACTGTTAGCTCTCTTGGCTAATTCCAACAAAATCGCTAAGTGTTGTGCGTTCATATTAAATAGATTAAATTTTAACAATTACTTCCTCTAAATTGATTTCTCCGGGTGTTGGCTGGGGCTTATTTCGCTCCTTGCGTTGCCCGGTAAACTCATCCGCAGGTTTTTTAAATACGCTATTGACCGTGAACTGAATGTCATCGTCCGAACTTTTGTCAGTGATAGCAGGATTAACCACTACCAGGTACGCAAACTGATCCAGAAAGTAAGGACTGTTAGGTTCCTGCACCAAGCGCCCACAAAAATCGTGTTCGCCTACACGCGCTGTATCTGCGAGTATTTGATTGGCAGCTGTCAACATTGCCATCTTTACGCGGGTTCTAAATTCATCATTGCGTGCCAAAGCATCGCGCTCCAAAAATGTTGCCATGTTGTTTTCACTTAGCCAGCCATAAAAAATCAATACTAGTACTTGCCGCTGCTACGCCCGTTGCGACTATAAAAAAGCGTACACGAAACGTGGTTGCGGCACTAGACTGCACCGTATATAAGTACGGCGTTGCGCCTACAATAGATACAACTGGACCTATCGGAGTATACCCCAATCCGTGCGTTACTGTAATATCTCCGTTGCTATCCGTTGTACCGCCTATTTGCGATCCAGCCCCAACCCCTAGTGTGGAAGGATCAACCCGTACTACATTCCCACTGTTATCAAAACCTGCTATACCAGTAGCACTTGCAAAACTACGCCCTGATCCATACCCATGAAACTGCAAACTCTTATCCTGACCATGAATCGTTAAAATGTCTGTAAAAGCATGGTCAGTAAAACTAATCTTACCGTATGGGGTATCTCCAGATACGCTATCAACATATACCACCATACCCATGCTCCGAGTGTACCCAGTGTTGGTATAAGCATCAAATGCCCAATCTGCAATACCTGCTCCGGCACTAACCACAGTAGGTGTTGTAAGATTTCCAAACGCACGAGCAAAGGCTATTTGCGATACTCCACTACCACTATTTGCAGCTATAAACTGTTGGTCGAAGCCATCCAGGCGTATCGTAGCATTATTAGTAGCTTTAGTAAATGTTAATAAAGCCCCTGTTGGAAAGGTAACAGCACGGGTGGTAGAAGCAGGGATAGTGCCATCTGCATTATAAATATTCAACCCGGTTCCCCAGCTCAACGTACTGCCATCCGTCGCCAGGAACTTGCCATTATTGCCGGTTTGCGAAGGAATCGCGTTTTGTTTATTATTAAAAGTGGTCCAATCCGTAGAGGATAAGAAACCAGCTTGCGAGCCGCTCGCCTGCTGTATAGAAAACACACCAGTGCCATTATTATACGACAATGGCGTGGTAGCCGATAGATCAACCAGATCAATAAAAGCAGCAGGATTGGTAGCATTATACGGCGTATAACCCAACGCCCCTGTGATGTCACTCAATGCCACTGGCTCGGCACTTGTCACCAAACCCTTGGCATTTACGCCAAACTTCAAAAAGATATTGGAAGCAAATACATTGCTATTCACCGTAGCTAACGAAAGCGCGCCCACGTTATCAATCGTCGCATCGCCACTTAAAATCATGGGCGTCGCCACATTACTTGCATTCCCAACTAATATTTTAGCTGATGGCAAAGACAACGACCCACTTACCGACGCAATCTGCGCGTACAAATCGCCAATGATGGTATCCAAATCAGTAACACCAGTCGTCGGTATTCCTTCCTCCTTGTGCCAAAAACTATCCCACGTGTCCCAAAACTGCGTTTGTGTCGGGATGTCATTGGTTTCAAACCACGACTTTATGGTGCTGAGCGGTCGTACTGCCATTATGCGATTCTTTGGATGTATGCAACTACTAAGAATGGTGGACGGTTTTCGTGTGCCTCACTCGCCGCAAGGGTGTAAGGGTAATTAGCTGGTTGGCTTTCAACATCTGGCTCTGTGCCACTTCCATTGCTGTTCACGCCTTGCGTCGTAACGTTTTCGCCCGGCAAACTTCTACGGATCAACCCATAGCCAATTAGGGAGGTAGGCGACGCTGGCAATTCCGGGACCATTAGCACGTGTTCTTTTTCACCGCCATCGTTGCCAATTGTTGTATAAATAAAATCCCACACGTCCCCGCCAGGGTCCGCCGTTCGATTATCATAACCCACTACAAACAACCCCCGCATATCCTCCGTACCATTCGCGCCATTGGCAATAGCCCAGCCTTTCCAAGCCCATTTACCAAGTCCAGTACCATCAAAATTAGAAAGGACCGATGTTGAATTACTCATCACTACCTCACCGGCTGACACTTGCGCCCGGCGCTGCACTTTGCCGTACTCCTGCGAGCTGTATGGATCGAATGTAATATAACTTCCACTTACCGGCTCGGTGGTAGTGTACGTACCATCCTCTTTGAGATACACCGGGTAAACCCCGACATACTGCAAAGTGGACACAAAAGTACTACCCACCAATGCAAAACCCGCCGCTATCGTCACCTGCCCGGCACCAGGCGTATCATTCAATACGCCAAAACCAGAAATTAACACCCCTTCCTCCGCAGTTGGATTCACAATGGATTTCAAGCGCTCTTGTAAAAACGAAAGCGATTGCACCCGCACCAGGGTAGAAAAAGCGACCGCGCCAGTCCCAGTGCCAAAAACCGCGCGTTTGGTAGTATAACGCGGCACGGACGCACCATTTTGGTTATTCTTATTCACTACCGTCTCTACAATAATAAAGGTACTTTGCACCGCCCCGCCCTGAAAAAATACCACATCACCGCCGTACAATATCCAGCCATTAGATGCCACGCCGCCCGAAACAACCAAGCCGGTGAGAATAATATTATCCTCGCCCGCCAGTTTGCCCAGGGCTTTGATCGCCGACTGATAGTCGGTTTGCATAAAGCCTAGTGTTGAATCAGACTCCAGCGGAAAACCATTAGGTTGGGTAAAAAAATCGCTATAATTCATGGTATCCAAACAATTACGTATGTTTTACCGGCGAGCTTGTTCCGGTTTAAAAATGCTCGTGTCTCCGCTTCCTGTCCTCGCAAAGAGGCAGGAATATGCACTTCAAAATCTACCTGATAGCCGCCAATGAAAATTGGTAAGTAAAGCGGCGCATTCTCGCTTTCGAGAAACATATAAGTGATGCCGAATTCTGCGCCGTCCAGTATCAAAATACGACGGTCCGAAATGTCAAACTTATCATTCAATCGCCCGCGTAACACCCGCACCTGCGGCGAGGTCATCAAATCCTCCTCTACAAAATCTACAAAAAAAATAAAGAAATTGTACACGTAAATAACTGGCGACAACAAAGCCCGAAGCCACGCCAAGTGGACTGGCTGCGCCGTCAGGTTGTACACCCGCTCGCGGACAAACCGTGTCCAGGAGGTGAAATAATTCATCATGCTAGGTTCTTTTCAATAAAGTTCAACGTCAGATCACCCGCATCGTAAAAGCGCAAAAAGCCACTGTATGGCTGATACACCACATCCACCCCAGACAAACTTGGATTATCATACCGGGCTGCTGACACGGAGCGAATCATTGGCACAAATACACCATCCACCCCTTGTAAAGCATCCCGAAGTTTCTCTACCACAAACAAGCCATTAAAAGTTAAGCCTTCGCGCAAAAACAGCCGCGCCGCTTCGCCCACCGGGTCATCATTCGTACCATCTATTCGTTCACCATCGGCGTTGAGGATCAATGGATCGTAATACACATCTATCGTTAATTTCAACTTATCGGCGTTGAAACTCAGTAATTCCAATCTTACACCCGCATCTTTGATCTCTTGCAAGTAAGCAAGTAGCGAATTATATTTCGCAGTTTCCAATGGTTCCAATTCATCCGCTACTTCTTTTGCTGCCTTTACGGTCACCTTGCCATCCGCTTCCGTAACAGAAGCCTGTGCAACGATCTGCTGATCGGCAATTTCATCCGGCGTTAAGGCGCTATTATTGTAATAATCCTCATCCTCCACTAAGTCAGACCCATACTGAAACGCCAGTGTTTTAGCCTGATACCAGCGCAGTCCATGCGGCTTTAAAGTCGCCAAGGCTTCATTCACTTCTGCCTTGTGTATATCAAAATAAGTTTCCAATAGCCAAATCGCGGAGGCAACCACATACGTCCACAACCGCCAAATAGCGAAGGCACTGGGGCTGTTAATCTGCGCCAGCGTCGAGTCTGCTTGTACCGACAAAATGATCTGCGCCTGAATTTGTGCGATTGTTCTTGCCATTATAAACCTACTTTGAAATCAAATACTACTGCCATATAACCAATACCACCTGGTGCCACATCGCCCTCCGTATCCGTTGCCGGTTCATATCCACCGGTCAGGAAGTAATTCACTACCTCTATATTTGCTACGGATGGCAATTGCAATACCGTCCCAGCCAAAAGGCTCGCGCCCACACTTATACCGTTGAACTGTGCCAGGCTTATCACCCCTTCCGGGCTACCTAAATACTGTATGGCAATATCAATAAGCCGCTGCCCGGATTTTGCCACCGCCACGTTTGCCGATGTGGTACGAATCGTGTAACGATGGATCGGTAAGGTGATCGAAACACTTTCCGTAGTGAATTGCGACGCTGGCACATAACCAGCTATGCTATACACCCTTACCACTCGCTTGTCAATCACATCAGGAAGGTCTAACACCATTCCCGCCGTCAGCACATCCGTCACACCCAAACCATTTAGTTGCGCCAAAAGCACCGAAGCCTCCGCGCTCCCAGCGGATTGGATAGCTATATCCAATAGCGTTTGTCCAGGTTGTACCGTTACTTTATTCATATACTGCGTCCGTCATAATATTTGCACCGTCCAGCGCCGGACGGGATTTTACACCCAATACTTTCATGCCATCCGCTTCAAATTCGCGTTTGATGGCTGCATTCAAATCGCCTGGGCGCTCATCCAACAACCAGCTTCTTACGCCCACCCCACGCGTTGGGAATTCCCTATTTTCGCCTTTCTCCGCATATACAATTAATACCTGGTGTTGCCGGGTGCTTTCACCCAACACGAAGTCGCCGTCTTCTACCAAAAGGTCAAAATTCGAGTTTAGCAGGATGTCTATCGGCATACATTAAACCTACTTTAACAAGTTATTAATCCGGGTTTCCAATAAACTGAAACTTGCAAAATTCAACGGCGTAGTCGAGGGACTGCCCGGCGCTGCACAAGTAACTGTTATCAATTTTATCGCCGTCAATAAGTCGCTTAGCACATCTTTTAAGTTTTCCCCACCGCGTTCAATACCGATTCCATTTGTATCAATGGCTACTGTACCACTTGAATGCGTAATACTCACCCCTTGCTCATCCGCATCGATCTGGGTAGTACCGATTTTCACCGCTACCTTTTCCACTTCGGTGGTTGCTATCACCGCCCACTCCGCTCCTGATCCGCCCAGATTCGCAATCAACACCCAACTATCCACAGCCGGGTAAATCGTCACACCATCCTCCAGTTCATCCACCGCCGCGCGGATCCGCACGTCAAATATTTCATTATCGTCCACATCCAACACGTCCACCGTTGCATCACTTTCATTCAATGCAGTTACCTGCGCCGGTATGACCATTGTCATCCGGTTATAATTAGTCAGGTTGCGCAGACTTTGCACAATTTCATTAGCTACATCCACGAACGATAGCGATTAAAACAATGATAAAAACCACCCAAATTGGTGCAGTTACAAAGAAAAACAAACCCCAATAACTACCCATTTTTTTATTTTTCATGCTTGAAATATTTACAAATCATTGAACCGCCGCACGTACCGCACAGTCTTTTGTTTCCAATAATTTACGCAGCATTGCAGCCACTTCCTGCGCTTGCGTACCGGCGAGTTTTGTAGTCAATCGTTACTGCCAATTCACAAAAGGGTTTGCTAACCGCCTGGAGCGATTCTGGCAAATGCTCGTATGTGAAAAAACAGAGAATGGGAAAATTTTGCCCACTACACCACAGGTTGTAAGCCTGCTTAAATTTTGCCTCGCCGCCTTTTACCGTCCATTGCTTTTTGTCGGCATCGTAGCCAAACTCATCTGGATATGGTTCCTCCCACATATTCTTACAATTTTAAACCCAATTCTACTTTTCTTCTTGCACCGCCCGTACTAATCGTCGTCACCACTTTATCAATCAAATACTTGCCGTCACGCTCATCGAATTGCGTGTCATCCACATTCGCTACGTTACCCGGTGCGGCATTGGGCAAAAGGAAGGTATTTAACCCGCCTTTGTACCCCGAAAACTTGTATTTCAAAATCTCTTGCTTTGCCACTTTTTCCAGGTCTGCGCCATTAGGTAGATCGTAGAAATAAAGCGTCCTTTGCTCGCCATCCGCATCACCTATCGTTTTCTCTACCTTTGTGTTATTCTTACGGATGTGGATGGCTTTCACTTTCAATCGCACATCTTCGGCAGCCATCCACTCCAGGTTGTTGTCAATCACATTGTACCCAAACCGATACTTTACTTCCACGCCATCATCATCCGCAGCCAAACCCACAAATAACTCATCAATCGCCCGGAAGTACATCGTTAACCCGTATTCCTCTTTGATCTTTTGCAGCGCGTTCGCCGCAGTGGTATTTGTAAAGTAAAATTTTGAAAAGTTAATAACCGGCGTTTCGCCCACCACTTTAATAAAGGTCCCTTGCAAAATATAATCCAGCAAAGCTTTGAGCGTCGTATCCTTAAAGCTCTTTTTCAGATTGCGCCGCCGCAGCAGAAAAATAGCGTCGTCACATTCAATTTCCACCGGCGTTCCGGGTTTCACTCTTGCTACATACCCCTGAAATTCTAACCGCAGCTTACCATTGTAACCTGCGTATATCGCAACCGCATCGCCCCGGCCAAATTTCTTAGCTGTTTCCACTTCGCTGACAAACTCGCCTTGTCGTTCGAGCCGAGCCGTAGCAGGTATTTTTATGAGTGCCGTTGCACCCAACGTTTTCAAACTACGCTCTATCTGTACCTCGTTCACGCGCCGAAAGGTCACGTCATTCATTATTATTTCAAGCTGCGGTACATACATATCAATCCAATTCTAAAATAAAATCTTCATCACTCACACAACTAAATTCATACGCTTGCGCGTGTTGAATGCCGGTCATCTCTGGAAAAGTGGCTTGCTTTATCACCAGCCGATAAATGCCAAATAGATTAGTCAAAGCACTTTGTATTTCGAGCGCTTCATTACGTAAAAACAGATCATGTAATGCCTTTACCTGATCCTCTGGGTAAACCAGTTTCGATTCGTAATTAATGGCAATACCTCGAATGGTGATTTCATAATCTTCCACTGCAATTAATTCCTTAACGGTCCCGCGCCGGGTACTGCCCACCAGGGCAGTCTCCAGTATATTTTTTTTAGCGATTATAATAATCGAAGGCTCATTTGGCAGCAGCACCCCACCCAGTCGGATCGGCATAAAAAACGGTGCGCCGGTAATCGGGTTATTAGCACTTAAGCTATTCCGCATATTCACAAACTCCGTCCCTTCGTCATCACTGGAAGCTGGCAAGTCTTCAAATGGCTGCTCCTCCCGGATGCCGGGCGTATCCGCTTTTGACGAATCGAAAGGTTTGCCCCGCCCGATCCCAAACGTGTTCTGAAAAATACCCGTTATTGAAAAATTTACCTTCGCCATAAGCCCCCTTTACCCCCGAAAGGGAAATTATTGTACCTGATTTGCACTATTTAGAACTTGCAAAAATTCCCGTTGAACAATATCTCTTATCTTCTGAATACCAAGTTCAGCCGTTTGACTTTGAATAACCAAATCCTCAAAAAACTTCCCACTGAAATTGATAACTACATTCTTAGTTTGCTTACCGCCGCCCGTGATGGAATCAATGCCAGCTTTTATCTTGTCGTTTGATCCACTACCTCCACCGCCTCCACCTGGCACATTAGCAAATGCGCCACTCACTGGGTCTCCGCCCGGATTCTTTGCATCAAACTTTCCTACGCCTCTGTTCCAACCTTCTGTGTAAGCCTTGCCCCGTTCTTTTCCTGCAGCCGTCCACTCTGCTAAGCCTTGCGCTGCCAAAACCGTATTACCTGAGAGCATTTTAACAACAGCAGAAGCTCGATCCCCAACCGCTCCAAGCCAGCGGAATGTCCCTTCTAACCCACCCCTAAAATTACGGTTATGATTGAACGCATACATAAAAGCATTGCCAAGCAAGAATAAACCAGTCACAATAATACCTATTGGATTTGCAGCTATTACTAAATTAAGGAGTGTCATAGCCGCCGTAAACCCACCCGTAAAAAATCCAGCGATCTTAGTCATTGCAACCGCTCTACCAAGATTCCCCGCAAAAAGAAGCTGCGCCAATGCCGCGGCGCGTGTGGCAATAGTGGAAGCCCCTATCCAGAAAGTCCAGGTTTTATATACCAGCCAAGCAGAGCCGACTGTAACCGCCAGTTCTTTCATCAGCCCCATGTGTTGACCAATCCATTTTACACCAGGTATCAAATATTTTTTCAAGAAAGTTATTACAGTAGGCAATAACTGTTGACCGAATGTTACATTCAAATCGTATAAGGAATTCTTAAAGCGGTTTATGTTTGCCATGGCGCTCTGCGTAGCTTCTGGTACTGCGCTGCCATACGTGCGGTGCATTTCAGCCGCAAGCCGAGGGAGAAATTTGTCTGCATAAATATTGCCTAAACTCATCTGTCTATCCAACTCCATTGTGGTCATACCCATTGCTCGCGCCGCCATCTGGAACGCACCTGGCAACCGTTCACCAAGTTGCCCACGCAATTCCTCTGCTGTTACTTTTCCCTTGCTCGCCATTTGCCCCATTGCCACAATCGCACCATTGAATTCCTCCTGGGAAAGCCGCATTACACTGGAGCCTTCTGCTAAACTATAAAAAATATCATTAACCTTATTTTCATAGGTAGTCCCTTTCAACGATGCCGATAGCGACTTATACCCTTTGGTAGCCGCCACAAAATCCAAACCCAAACCCTCCGTTGTATTGCGCAAAAACTGCAATGACTTAGCGCCATTCTCTGCGCTACCTGTCGCAAAAGCAATACTTTTTTCAATACCTTCGCTTGACGCAGCCGCATTAATGCCATTCAAGGCAAGCGCAGCAATACCCAGTTTAGTAATGAGACCGCCCACACTCGTTGACATCCCGCTAAATGCTTGTGTACCTTTATTCCCAGCCGTAGCAAGGTTATTACCAAAGCGATTCACATCTGAATTCAGTGTTTCAATTCGTTTATCAATCCGCTCCAGCACCTCCAGCGTTTTGCTGACGTTGCCTGCGCGTACCGCGTCGAATCTTATACTATAAGTGAATCCAGGCATTACTTAGCTTCTTTTTTACGGATGTCTTGTAGTTGAGCGCAGCACATTGCCCAGGTATCGTCTTCCAGCTTTTCCGGTTCGTTTATATGCAGATAGTAGCGTAAGAGCGTATTGATGTAGCTGATTGGATTGGCTTCAAAGGAGCCGGCGGCGCTTTCTAAATTTTTTTTACCTGCACGGTTTTTACCTCCAGTATTCGATCCACTTCTTGCACCAGGCTGATGAGATACCCGACGTTGGTCTTAATCTCCAAATCGCCACTTTCCCAGCAATTGCGCAAAAAACTTTCTACCATGCTGATGGGGTCCCGACGCGCTGCCAGCATTGCCTCGCTTGCCTGTTGCCGATTTGGGCGGCGAATCACACAATTTTTACCATTCTCAAATTGAAAGTGTATTTCATTGGCAAACTCTACTGCCTCCACGTTCACCCGCCCGGCTATTTCATTTGCCAGGTCGCTTATAGCGAGTAGATAGCCCACCCCTGTCTTTACTTCCTCATCACCAGCCAGCCAGCAGTTATTAAGTAGCACCTCGGCACTGGCAAGCGGATCCTTTGCGCCTTTGGCATACGCCAAACCTAGTACCCGGCGATCCGGTTGTTTTAGGTAACACTCCTTACCATCGCCAAAAGGAAGGTGCAACACCTCGCCATGCTCTTCCTTCCATTTCTCTATTTGCTTCTGCGAAACCATGATATATTATTTACTTATTAATTTACTTATTAGAAAAAAGGCAGCTTTTTACACTGCCATCACAAATTATAATCCCATGAACAAAAAGCTATCGTATGACGGTTTTATACACCCTCTTGTAAGTCCAGCGCAATAAATTGCAAAGTTATCTCCATGAATTTATCCTCTTGCTCCAGCCCTTTTTCATATTCTGTGAACTCCACACCCTTAATAATGTCGGTCGTGGTAATGTTATCACCATAACTAACAACTAAGTCAAAACTAACATCAGTAATCTTATAAAGTGGATTAATAGCTTTTACAGCAGTATTCAATGCCACTAATTCACTTTGGAGCAGCATCAACTCACCCTCTATGGTTTCGTTCCCACTCTGGATCGCCAGCGCCTTTTTACCCCGTCCAAACACGGCTTCCTTATCCACGCTTACTTTGTAACTCACCCCGCGTACACCGACCAGGGTACGCCCTAACAGGTTGATCTTTACATCGCTCCAGGCGTATTGTTTACTACTGAATCCCATTACTTACACGTTTGCAGGGTTATTAAATCCAAGTTTCACTAAAATGAATCTTGCGTATCCAAGCGGCACAATCCGCAGCTCTACACAGATTTTTCCGGTACTCAGTACGTTTTGTGCCGGGTCCACCAAGGTACTCACACTACTAATTTCGCCGTTGGCAGTCATCGCAGTGTCAATGGTATTTGCAATAATCGCCTGGTAGTATTTTGCTTTATCCACTGCAATGCGTCCGGTAGTCGGGTCAATCTCCACTTCGTCAAGGATTTCATTGACAAACGTATCATAAGCCAGCGTGATGGCTTTATCAATCACCCGCCCACGTGCCAAGCTATTATAATCATCTGTTGATGCGGTCGATGTTGAATCATCTGTAAAGAAGTAACCCGCTTTACGCGGATAATTTCGGATGGTGATCCAGCCCTTATCGTGAATAGTTGTCACTGCGCCCGCTGCTACTTCCGGTGTTTGGCTACCAATGTAAGCCGCCGCAAGGGTAAGGCTTCCATCTTTCACTCGTCCAGGGTTGCGTTGTACCGGTATAGCTGCCAGCCTGCCCAAAAGCAAACCAACGGCTCCATTGCCGCCCGTCACCGTATCGCCAAGGAGTAAAGCCACCCGGTTATCATCCCGAAGTTTCAAGTTTGGCAATGAACCACTGGTGCCGGTATAAGCCCGCGCCTCCAATAGGATACGCACTGGTGCAAACTTGCCGGTATATTCGTTACCTAGCGCTTGTGCAAAATCAATGGCTGTAATTACATCTAAATCAACTTGATTGGCAGTAATATCAGGGGTGTAGCCGCCAGCCGGGCTTCTGGTCACACCCAGCACGCGGATGGTTCCGCCTGCTGCGTCGAGCAGTTTTACCGCATAATTGGCTTCTGCTTTATCCACCATATCCTCCATACTCACCGCCTGGCTTACTAGCATGATCCACAGTTTGGCACCGGTACCCGCTTCATCATAAAACTCTTTGATGTGCTTATACACCCGCACGGTGTTGGTGGTATCATACGCAGCCGTTACGAGCAGGGTCGTCGCATCTTCAAGCGAAGTGAGGAGGGTTGGTGTAAGTAATTGCAAGCCACTCGTAATGGCAGGACCTTGCAATAGCATCCCAACTACCGCGTCATCCGTTTGCGCCACTTGACCAAGTGCGCCGTTTTGTAATTGGATGGAAACGCCAGGAAGCGCCATAATTCTTACGTTTTAGAGGTAAGGGAACGTGGTTTAGAAAGCCACGCCCCTTTGCCGGTTTCGCCAAAACAAAAGTTCTTTACTTATCAGCGGGCTTAAGAGCATCCTTCGCATTTAGCAAGCCAATGCCTGCCAGAATGCCGGAAATAGTGCCAGCAAAATCAAAAATGGTATTTGGGTTGTCGTCAAAAAAAGCAACCAAACCTAAACCCAGTGCAGCCAGGATAGCGCCAAGTCCCCAAAGCGTAGTTTTGTAATTTTTCATTAAAATAGGGATATGAAAGGTTATAAAATAATGCCAATCAATTTACCTGCTGCGTGGATTGGTGGACGAATTTCGTACCGTCAAAAACATAGGTCGCAACCTTCGTCTTACTAACGACACCCGCCACTTCGGTGCCGGTCATACCGGTGCCAGGCGTAAAATCCCGAGCAGTCGCATCGCTCGATAATTTAAGAACTAACACACTGCCCACCCGCGTACCTGCACCAATGGTCAAGTTGAGCGTAGCGATGCCAGTCATTGCCAGTGTGTAAATATTCATGGTATTATTCACCTCGGCGGCGATGGTAGCGGCGAAAGCAAGCGTGACCGCCGTTGCTTTACCAAATGGAAATACTGGATCAGTGGTGTACATAATATTAATGATTGATGGCTCAATAGCCAAATATTACGAAATTGGTTTTTGCAGCAGGAAAGGAAGTTTATTCGATCTTACGACTCGCTTCCTCTTTTTTGCGTTTTTCCGCTTCCTCTGCTTCCTCTTTGGTTTGTGCTTCCGTAAGTAATTTTGCCTCAGCAACGGGATCACCTTTCGGTTTTTCCGCTTCAGCTTTTGCTTCGGCTACGAGTTTTTTGGAATCTTTAGCATACACTCCCTCGCGCTTCACTGTTACCATTCTTGCAACTTCCGACACCGCATAATTGTGCGCGTCGCCACGATTAAGAAAAGGCATATCGTTGACCACAAAGATGACTTCGGCATCCGGGTGACATTCAAATACTTTTTTGTAATCCATAACTCAGTGTTTAAACAATTCAAACAATAAGGACATTAATCCACTACTCAACAACCCAATCACCGCCGCCCATAATTTCATTTTGGTCTCCAGCACGTTCACTTTGAGCTTTAGCTCCAAATTATCTTTGTCGTAAGTAGTCAGACGCTGATAAAGCTGCATAACCTGATGGTTTATCAATATGAGCAGTTCCTTTTGGGTCAAACTGCTCATATCAACTTTGTCGTGTTCCGGTGTCATAAATCTGGATTAGTCGCTCAGAACAATCAACCCTACGCCTTTGTTATCACTGCGGCGGTTACGACCACCCATCCGCAACAGGAAAGAAATAATATCTCCGTAGAAAGTCGCCTGGTTGGGATTGTCGAACATTTTGACCGTACCCAATGCACGCGCTACTTGCCGTTTTTGCCAAAACAAGATCGCTTCGTCATCCGTCGTAGCACTGGCAGCTTCGGGCAGTTTCACCGTACCAGATGTACCACCATCGGTTTGGATCACCGACTCACTGCGCTCCAGCAGATTGAAACCATACAGTTTTCCGATCACACCGGTGGGTAAATCCACCGGATTTTGGAAAGCGTATTTCAGGTTATTATCAGAAATCAACTGATCCAGCGCGTTGGAAGTCAACAACATATAGCGGTCTTCGCGCGGTACGTTCTGGTTGGACAATAGCGTGGCTGCTTTGCGAATATCGGCTTCCGTAATAATCTTACGCGTACCAGTAGCGCCCGGTGCAGTTGCCGCAGACGTAGCACCCGTAGAAAGGATTTTGTTGGCAGCAGGGATATTTTTAGCCCATTTGTAAATGAGGTCATCCCCTGCAAATTCCATCAAACCCGCATTATCCTCATCTATGACCGATTGCCGCTTGTCATAGCTCAGCTCCACTTTTTCTACATCCGTAATCAGGCGTGGCTCCGTGGTGTACTCGTCCAGCAAATAGACTATATCCGTATCCGCGCGTTTTACGATTGGTGCCGGAAGTACAGTACGGTTGCGCTGCACCTCAGCCGGTGTACCGGCTTGAGGGATGTGTACGACCGAGCCGCCCGTCACATATTCATCCTCATTTACTGCGTATTGCACGTGCGGATTGACTTTGAACAGCGTCTCCACAATTTGAGGAAGCCACATCTCTACATTTAGAGCCATTGTTTACAAAATTAAGTGTGTGACAAAATAAAAGCTTCGTTGGCGAATGGCTGGCTTACCTGTTATTATTACCGGACCGTTGGTCTGTAATCCTTGCCGTATTGCGACTTGTAGAGCTGATTGAATAATTCTACATTTTCAGCTTGAAGCCGCTCCAATTCTTGCGGGTTCTTTTGGGACAACTCTGCAAAGGTCATTCCCTGGTGTTTGATTTTATCGTTGCTACCTCCGGGCTGGTCGGCGGGGTTTACATAATCTGAGAGGCTAACCGTTACCTGCATCCCATCCAACACCTTTTTAGTATTGTCATGGTCCGCAGCAAATAATGCTACGAAAGCTGGCTTTTGTGCCTCGGTGATCTTCTTTGCTGTCACCGCTTGACTCAGCAGGGTTTCCACCTCGGTGGTTTTGCGCGTTTTTTCAACGTCTTCAAACTGTTTGATCTGCGCCGAAAGCGTTACCACTTTGCCAGCGTCGGTTTTCAGCTTGTTTACCGCTTCCGTAAGCGCGTTCAAATTTGCCTCGCAGCCAAGCAGCATGGCAAGGGTTTGCACTTCATTCATTTCCGACGTATTTGATTTATTTGATTGAGAAAGAGAAGTCAAGAGAGGAATCGGACACTCACCAATTGCGCTGAGGGATACTAAGTTATGATCTGCATCATAGAGCGCAACGGCGTTTTTATTACTGGGAATATCGGTGATGCTGATTTCGACTAACTTGCATCTGGTTAGCGTAGGACGCGTTTGTCCGGGTTTAATCATTTTTGGGTCTTCACTCATCTCTACCACATTCACACCCACCGAACACGCATTCAAAAAACCACCATCTACTTTGGCGGCAATTTTGGCGGCAAACTCATCATTTAAATCAAACTCTGGATCAGCCAGCCATTTGCCATTTTCTTTTCGCAAGTTGACCCATTTACCAATTGGTAAAATTTCATCCTTGTAGTAACCATTTGAGCGTTTATGATTGAATAGCATAATGGGATTTTTTAAAAAATCCGTTACATCCAATCCATCAGTCAGGATACGGGAACCGTAGCTATTCACACTCTCATCACTTACCAGGAAGGTTTTAGGCATTTCGCTTGCGCTATTTTTCTGCAAGTATAGGACGCTCCTTTCCTTTCTGCAATAGCTTGTGTTAGTCCTTTCATTTATTTGTTTACATATTACACTTATTTGTGTAAACTCTGTTGCTTTACTTCGCGCATTTCAACAAACAGTAAGATATTGCCACTCTATAGAGCTGTATTCTATCACCTAATTATGTACAAATGTGACGACTAAGAAAAAAGAGCTTGCGCAAAAGCTTTATGTAAGCAGCTATTTTGCTACCCAAAAAGAACTCGCCGAGTACCTCGAAACGAGCGAGCAGACCATTTCAAAATGGGTAAAGGCTGGAAAGTGGGAGGAGTTGAAAGAATCCTACTTAGCTACGGTGAACGAGGAAATTATTAATGTAAAGCGGCAGTTGCGAGCCTTACGCGAAAACATGGAAGCGGAGGGACGACCGCATTACAACAACTCCGAAATTGATATTTATTCCAAACTAACGGCATCCCTTCGGAGTCTAAAAACGCGCATTGGACTGGAGGATGTGATTGATGTCAGTATTGAAGTGTTGGACTGGCTACGCACCCACGATGTAAAGAAAGCGCAGGAAGCCAGTGCCATTTTCAACGCCTATATCAAAGCCCACAGCTAACAATGGGGAAAGCGAGTAAAAACGAAGCGCTCAAAAAATGGGAAGAGTTCCGCAAGAATCTCATCCGCGAAACGGCTTTGCCGGTGGAAACCGCCAAAGAAAAAGAGGATCGTATTGCGCGGCTCAAGCGACACCCAGAAGAGTGGTTCAAATTTTATTTTCCTAATTTCTATAAAGCCGATCCTGCACCTTTCCATATCGCTGCAACTAAACGCATTTTAAAAAATAGCGAATGGTACGAAGTGCGGGCTTGGAGCCGGGAACTTGCCAAGTCCACCCGGACGATGATGGAAGCCTTGTACTTGTTACTCAATGGCAAAAAGCGGTTTATGTTTCTGGCTTCTAACAGTTGGGACAATGCCGTTCGCTTAACCACGCCTTACAAAATCATTTTGGAGTCTAACCGGCGAATCATTAGCGACTATGGTGTACAGCAATCATTAGGAGACTGGAGCGATGGCGATTTTACAACCAAGTCCGGTTTCACCATTCGTAGTATCGGTGCTGGTCAATCACCCAGAGGTGCAAAAAATGAGGAGGTACGCCCGGATATTATTACGTTTGACGATTTTGATACCGATGAGGAGTGCATGAACCCGGATATTATTGATAAAAAATGGCGTTGGTGCAACGATGCTTTATTAGGCACCCGTTCTGTATCAGAACCGACGCTTGTACTGTGGTGTGGCAATATTATCGCGGAGGATTGCTGCGTAGCACGGGCAATGGAGTATGCAGATCGGGCGGACATTATCAATATCCGGGACAAGGAAGGTAAAAGCACCTGGTCTAAAAACACCGAGGAAGCAATTGATCGCGTACTTTCTCTGCTGCCTTATTCCACTCAACAAAAGGAGTATTACAACAACCCGGTTTCAAACGGCAAAGTATTTAAAGAAATGACCTGGGGTAAATGCCCGCCGCTCAGTCAACTTGAATTTGCCTGCGCGTATGCAGACCCTAGCACCTCCAACCGCGATAAACCCGCCGTGCGGAGCAAAACCCAAAACTCCTGCAAAGCGGTGGTACTAGTGGGTAAAAAAGCATTGAAATACTACGTCTATAGAGCGTTCGTGGACGTGGTAAACAACAGCACCTTTGTGGACTGGCTATATCAAACCGGCAAAGGCATTCCTACAAACGTGCAGCTCTACACCTACATTGAGAACAACTCTTTGCAGGACCCTTTTTACGAGCAGGTATTGCGCCCACTTATTTTTGAAAAAGGCAAAGAGCAAGGCAGTGTACTAAACATCAGCCCGGACGAACGCATCAAACCCGACAAGTTTTTCCGCATCGAAGGCAATTTAGAACCTAAGAACCGACTCGGCTTGCTCATTCTCAATATTGACGAGAAAGACAATCCGCACATGAAAAGATTAGAAGCCCAGTTTAAAAGCGTATCACCAAACAGCAAAACAATGGATGGTCCCGACGCAACCGAAGGCGCGGTCTGGATTATTGATAACAAACTCCGTGTCATGGCACCGATTAAAATCGGGCTGCCGCAGCGGAGCAAACACCGGTACTAATGGCATTCCTAAGTAAATCGGATTTATTACCCTACATCCTGGTGGATGAACTGGACGAAATTACACGCGGTGACGACACCCTGGTGCTATCCGCTATTATGAGCGCCGAAGCCGAAGCAAGAATGTATCTATACGATTCATTCGATGTAGATCAGGTTTTTGCCACATCAGGCAGCGGAAGGCATCAGTTGCTAGTCAATCTCGTCGCCGATATTGCCATATATCTGCTAGTAAGCAGGGTACAAGCCGGGCAGGACGTAGAGGACCGTAAAGCACGGTACGACCGGGCATTAAAATTTCTACGCGCAGCCGCCAAAACCGACGAATACGCCGACCTCCCACGCCGGGAAACAACAGTGCAAAAACATATTGGTTTTGGCTCCAACCCAAAGCGTTGCAATTACTATTAAAATACGTTTGGGAGAAAACCAAAAAGATTCAACGGAGACACGTTTAACGTCCTTCAATTTTTAAAATAAAGCAAAATGCGTACCATCGGGTCAGAAAATACCGCGCTTCGTGACAGGCTTAAAAATGGCTCTTTTTTGAGTTTTTTCAAATCAGAGAAAGTAAGCACCTTTTTACGGTCTGCAGCACGCATCTTTGTCACTCCAGCACCGGTAGAACTTGCTACCAAAACCAACTACCGTAGTCCACAACCCGATATGACCGGCAAACAAGTAATTGTCAACAACCTGACGGTACGCCCCATCAATCGCCAAAGCCAGGACATTCAAAAATGGCGCAACGCCATGATCGCAGCGGAAGCAGATAGTGACCAACGGGTTCTGCTCTACGATCTTTATGAGGACATCCTTTTAGATGGTCATCTCAGCGACGCGATTGAAAAACGAGTAGAAGCAATCACCAACCTCAATCTGACTTTTACAGTAGAAGGCAAGCAAGTGGACGATGTAGAGAAGCTAACCGAAAAGAGTTTCTTTGAGGAGTTTCTGCGCCAGGTATTGTATGCAAAAATCTGGGGACACTCCCTGATAGAATTACACTGGGGTGCGCCCGGCACCGATGTGGGTAAAACAAATATCATTCCCCGCAAACACGTAAAGCCACGACTAGGCATAGTCACAAAAGAGCAATGGGGTACCGATGGCATCAAATACCGCGAAGCACCATTCGATTACTTTACAATTGAGATCGGAAAAGACAACGATCTTGGTTTATTATTAAAGGCTGCCCAATACGTCATCTACAAGCGGGGCGACTTCGGCGACTGGGCGGAGTTTGCTGAACGCTTCGGTATGCCCTTCCGGTGGGCGACGTACAACAACGACCAAAGCCGCCTGATCTTAGAGCAAGCACTCGCCGAAGCTGGCAGCGCCGGATATGCCGTTGCGCCAGAAGATGCAAAACTTGAATATTTTAGCCCTGGCGCTCAAAGTGGTACGGACGTATTCAAAGAACTATGGATAGCTTGTAACCAAGAGATAAGCGTAACCATACTCGGCAATACCGAAACAACCACCAGCTCCACCAGTAGCGGATACGCCCAAAGCAAAACCCACCAGGAGACCCAAAACCAACGCCATAAATCAGATCGCAAATTCATCATCCGGCTTTGTAACGAATTACTCACGCCCTATCTGGAGCGGATTGGCTACGCAGTAAAAGGAGGCGAATGGAGTTTTGTAGATGAGGAAACGATCACCCTCAGCGAGCGCTTAAATATTGACCTCAAGGTATCGGAAAAAGTACCGATTGCGAACAAGTATTGGTATGAAAAATACAAGATACCGATGCCAGAAGCGGGCGAGGAAGTAGGCGGCATAGAGGACGATGAAGACGACGACACGCCAGGCGAAGCCAAAAAGCCACAGACCGGTAAAAAAAAAACCTGAGTCGTAGCACCCGGCGCTTACTCGAAATACGCAAAATATATGGCTTACACGACGACGGTTGCAGGTGCGAAGGTTGTATCGGCGAAGAAATTACACTTGCTGACTTCTCTACCAAATTTACCCGGATCAGCACGGAGGTCATAGACGACTACGCCGATCAGGTGTATAAGCAAATCATTGACACGACGGACATTCACGAAAAGCTTTGGATCGAACACTTTACCCGTTTTCGTCAATTTGCGGAGGCTGGGTATGGCAAGCAATTTACAGAAGCAACGAGCTACGCCGAGTTTAGCAAGTTTCAACAAATGCAGCAAAACCTCAGTCATTTTGCAGCGCACAAACAGCAGGCGCTTACCGAAGAGCTACGCCGCATCATGGTGGACAAAGCCGGTAACAAGCTCCCTTTTGCCGATTATAAAAAGAATGCAGCCGATATTCTAAAACTGCATAACGTCACTTATTTACGTACCGAGTTGACTAGCGCTACGCAAGTAGCGCAAGCCGCAGAAGACTGGGCAGAGTTTGAAAAGCGGGCTTTTCTGTACCCCAATCTTCGTTATGATACGGCTGGCGATGCAAGAGTTCGCCCAAAGCACGTACTGCTCGACGGCGCGATCCATCCGGTGAATGATCCGTTTTGGGATGTCAACTATCCACCCAATGGCTGGCGATGCCGGTGCAAGGTGATCCAAACCGATGCCGAAGCGAATGGCAAGATTGCCAACTTCCAGCCAGATAAAGGATTCCGGCAAAATGCGGGAAAAACCGGCAAGGTATTCGGCGACGACCATCCTTATTTTGATGTAGGTACGCTCGACGCGGAAAAAGTACAACGCCAGGCAAACAATTATTTAGAGCGCCTCGACCTTGCCAGCACTAAAAAACTAGCAATTGCCCGACACGCTAGTAATCAGTTTACACTACCTAGTTTACCGCAACCATTGCGATTAAGCCAGGCAATGATTGAAACGGTGATGCAAGGACCGCACGAAATGGTGGCGGTACGCAATAACTTGTTAACAGCTTTCAACTATGTAACGCCGGAACTAAAAGTAACGGGTGAGACGCTGATCAGCGACCCACTTAACCCAAAATGGGTCAGGTTTATACATTACCTGGTGGAGCTGGTGGGCGGTGAATTTTACTTTAATGTAAAAGAGATCAGCATTGGCGAAGGCTTAACAATACACCAATTACATTCTATCACCGATTCAATATAATTGTCAGAAATGACAATAAACGCGCAGATATGCCAACCAAACCGCCGGATTTTTTAAAAAACATCCTCCACTCCTTGTCACGCTTGGAGGACGAAATACTGGACACCATTGTAGCAGTGGAAGCCGAAAATATGTGGGCAGAGAACTTCCGCATGGAAGGTTTTACTGATCTGGTATTTACCGCCTGGCAGCCGCGCAAAAAGCCCGAAACGCCACAACGCGCTTTGCTGGTCAAAACCAGCACATTGAAAGGACACGCCCTCAAAGGTCGGAAAGTAGGCGATCACATTGATTTTGTTTTTCCCCTGGAGTATGAAAAAGTACACAACGAAGGCTTACGCGCCGGGCGCAGCAATGGCTTCAAAATGCCAAAACGTCAATTTATTGGCGAAAGTGCCGAGCTAAACAAACGGATTCAGACCAAAGCAACTGCATTTATTAACCACCGTCTAAATAAACCTTAAAGGTATGTTTACAACTGCTTTAATCTTACTAGCGTGTTTGGTCATTTATAGCGTAGCCGATGCAGCCATTGACAAAACCATGCACCATTACAGCGTAAGTATTTTCAAAACCCTGGATGCTAAATTTTGGCAGGTGCTTTCCCCAGGCGAAAGCTGGAGGAATAAATACAAACGACGGGACCCGAAAAACGGACGCTCCTTTATTGGCTCCACCACTTGGATGGTTTGGATCACCGATGGTTTCCATTTAATGAAACAAATCCAAATTCTTTGCATCGGCGTAATGGCAGGCTTACTGGTATATCTGGATTCACCAGTCAAAGCATGGTGGGTATTTTGGGGAAGCTGGCTATTGGCGCAAGCCATCCTTAGCGTGGTATTCCACTACTTTTTTCATACCGTATTTGCTGCCAAAAACAAAGCTATCAACGCCAAAAGTCCGGTATCTGGCATCTCTTAATCTGACATCTTAAAAACATGAAAGACTTATTTCTCCACATCTCCGACCGTATCATGGCGATTGCCGGCACACCCGTTCGGATGGTGGACTTTGACCTGGGACAACTGGAGCGCGAGCCGATGCCGCCTTTGAGCTTTCCGGCTGTATTGGTAAATTTCAATGCCCCGGCGTACATCAGCCTTGGCGCGGGCGTACAGCAAGCCGAAACACTCGTCACCCTCCGTATTGCCTTCCGCGTATGGGAACGCACCCACAGCGTAACCGATACCGATTTTCGCCCCGTTGGATTGGCACATTTAGATATTTTGAAAGCAATCCACAGCGCGATCAATAACACCAAAGGGGAGTTCTTTAGCCCACTTACCCGCGTGAGCTTTGCCAATGCGCAACGCGCAGACTTACGCGTGTACACTTTTATATATAGTACGGAGTATTATGATGAGCCGATCAACCCATTTGTGCCTTGGCAGGAGATTGAAGGGCTGGGCGGTGTGGACTTTTGTGTACACCCAGAGCTGTAGCCTCCGATACTTGGGCGCGGCGGTTGTTATTACATCAATAGCAATGGAAATAAGACGTATGTAGATAGAAGTCTATGCAATTAATTACTTATCCGGCTCCACATTCAGCCCAGCCTGGAGTGCATACGTGCGGAAGGTGGTAAGCCTCGACCGCACACCTCTGGAAGGTTCCCCTTCCCATGCTTGAAACCAAGCATTCAACGCTGCTAATTTATTACACGCATCCCAGTGTTCAAGAAGCGAGTTAAATTTGATGGTTACGCGATCAATAACTGCGTTTACAGCATCCTGCTCTTCCACGTCCAGGCAATACAATCCATCTTCCTTGTATTGAAGCCAATTACAATCAGCCTCCGGATCGCCGCCTAACATAGCTAAAGCGGTTTCCCAATTCACTATTTCGCCCAGAAACTCCGTTTTTAGTGTAATACCTTTATTAAAATGAATAACCATGATTTTACTTTTTTTTGTCGGGTACAGCCCGTTTAAAGGCTGCACCCGATACTTTTTTTGTTAAATAGTTGCTGCCAAAATACTTTGTTAGCAAAATGATGATGATGTGGTGGTAGTGGCTGCCATCTGGCTTGCACAGATTCGAGTGGTAGCCGCGTTTGCTACGCTTACCAGTGTACGGCTCTACGTAACTTACTCCTTTTGTAGGCATCGGAGCGCGAGCGGAGGAAGCCGCCACGCCTTCTATCTCTCTTGCGAAATGCACCGTGCGTAGGGCAGTACCCCTTTAAGTCCCCTTTGGGGGGATTTAGGGGGCTAAGGTGTAATTCTTCGAGCCGATGACGTGTACGTGTAGAACTTGTACGCAAAGTCGCCGATCAGTAGTGTACTCACCAATTCATAGACCTGTTCAACGCTTACCGAACCTTTAGCGGTTATGCGCAATTGTCCTCCCATCGGAGCCACTCGGTAGTAATAGTCTGCTTTTGCCAGTGTTTTCTGCACTTGCTTTGCCGTAATACCGAGCGGTCCAATCAGTTCCAAATCAAAGCCTTTCTCGGCACTCCACAGCCGGATGGCTTTAAAGCTCGCCGGTTCTTGTTCGCTTCCTTTTGTCAGCACGTCCATGTACTCCCATTCGTTCGTGTACGTCGCTTTGTAGGTACTGTTTTGGGCGTAAACGCCCAGGGCTGCACATAGCAGCAGCCCAATTAAAGTCGTCAAACTTCTCATGGTATGAAATGATTTAAAGTGTGATAGTTGCTTTGGAAAAAGGAGGCGCGTAAGGTAGCGCCTCCGCAATAATCAAAAAATAACAGGACAATATCTTTACTTGCGGATTAGTTTTAATGCCTCTTCTTTGGCAATTATCAGTGCTTCTGCTGTCAAGATTAAAAATAGATCGCCATGTGTAGCATCCTTTATTGGCTCTTTTACGATTGGGAAGCCCATTGTTTTAGTCAACTTAAACAACTCGAAAAAATCTTGAACAAGCGCTTTGCAGGTAAAAAAAAGATCATCATTAGTGGACACCCCAAGCGGAATACATTCCTCGGTATTGTCTTCATTCATTGCGATGGCAATCTTGTCGCCGGTCTTCAAGTTCATTAACTTCACGGCTTGATTATTGAATCGTATCTGATTGGTTTTGAAACCAAAAGAGATTCGAGGTTTAGTAAACCGGTTTTGCGCGTTTTGATCGTACAGTTTCAGTTTCATAGATGCTATTTTTTAAGGATTAAAATTTGTTTAAAAAATCCTACGGCACGGCTATCCAATGCCGTAGGTTACTAATTAATAACACCCCATAACACCTTGCATTAGCAAGATTCGATGCCAGGACGCGAGTCGAACGCGCACACTCAAGGGTATGAACCTTGCGCCCTACCGTTAGGCTTTACCTGGCAACCGCTCCAAGAAGGACGGCAAATGCTACTCCGTAGCTAAAATCTCAAGTATCCTAAGAACCGAAACACGGTTGTTCCGATCAGTGCCAGCGCCGCCAGCAAAAACCACCAAAACCATTTATCTGCACGTTTAGCTTGGGCTTTGTAGGCTTCCGCTTTTCCTTTCCACCCTGCGCTGATTTGGTTACATTCTTTCAACTCATCTTTTAAAATTTCCTCTATGGCGGTGTAGCGCAGCCAATTAGTCGTATCGGCTTTAGGTATTTCGATCACCATCGTGCGAGCTGGTACGAGTACGACCTTTTGCACCGGCACCAAGCGAATCGTATCGCTGGGTGGGCATTCTACTGTATCATACACGATCAGCTCCAGTGGTGGAATATCCAGCGTGTCCCGGATGGTATCGCGGTGGATCACTACCGAGTCACGTACCGGATACTGCTCTATAGCAGCTTGCTGGAGCTTCTTTTTGCTCACACAGCCGATTGCCAGCAGCGCAAGGAATAAGATGGTAAAAAGTTTTCTCATAGTGCTTTTGCAATGTCTTGGTTAAATAAATCGCGGAGATTATTGCGCCTTCCTTCCCAAATCACAAAGTTTTTATTGCCGCCAAAGCGCGAGCGGACAATGGCTTCAAAGTTCACGACGCGTATTTTCACATCACACATAAATTCAATTGCTTTGGCATATTCGCCTTTGGGTTTCTGGTTGGATTCCCAGCAGACGACGATGAATATTTTTCGCTTAAATCGTTCGATCAGCTTTTTGAACTGTTCGGTCGTCATATTCATATAGTCCCGGCTGTCAATGATGACCACGCGGGGGCTGTTCTTTTTAGCCAGGCGTTGGTGCATTTCGTCCACCGTTTCTTTATCGCCAAAGATCACTTTGCCGTTCACTTCGCCTATTTGGTTTCTTACCAGCGCATCCTGGAGGCTTTTACTGATGCCTTGCTCGAATGAATTAAAATAAACCCGTGCCCATTGACTGAGATACTTAGTGAGCTGGATACAGAACTCCGTTTTGCCATTGCCCGGCTTGCCATAAATGATAAACTTGGCGTTCTTTTCCGGCTCGCCGAAGCTGTCAAAAAACTTCCCCTCGAACGGGTACACATCAAACTTCCTGTCTAAAAACTCCTTTATTCCGATAGCTCGCATGGTTGTTTTTGTTGTTTTAAATATTCCTCAATTTGGCTTAATTCCTTTTTAGCATTCGTTTCTAAATATTTCAAAAAGGTACTCCGGCTGATGTAAAAAATCGGGTAAATATGTTCTCTGAAAACCCAAGCATCCGTAACCCCTTCGTGTGTTTTGTGCCGCTGATACGCTTCCTGCACCGCGAGGATACGCAGCAACAGATTACGTCTTTTCAGATTTAAGGTACTAGGCACTTGCGGTTTATTTTATCGTAGATAGTGTAACACATTAGGTCGTCGTAGTCGGTCGTAAAATGCCAGCCTTGCAAGGTTCTTTTGAGCGCCAGGGCTTCCGTCAGTTTCAGGTTTAAAGTACCGGGTGCAATAAAAGTGAACTTACTCAATAGCCGCGCGTAACACTCACTCGCTACCATACTCTCCAGTTCCAAACTTTCCACCGGCGTGCGCTCTACCACTACGCGAAGCCAAGCAGAAAGCCACTCTATTTCACTTTTTGTCAGCTTTAGTTTCAGCTTCTGCATTGCCAGGATGTTCGCAAGTGATTTCAATTATTAGCAGCCAAAAAATTATCTTCCTGAATGACTTCCGCCTGTTTCTTTGCGATCATCCGCAACTTTACCGCCAGTGTAGTTAGTTGTGTTTCATTCAACTCGTAAAGCAGCTTGCCACAGATGCGCTTATTCAGTAAGTAAGCATTCACAGATTCCCATTTTTTCGGGTCGCGTGCTTTGTACACACCCAGTATTTCGAGCTGCTCCAGCACTGTGCTGCGCTTGCGGCGGATAGCTGATACTGGCGCGTTTTTGCTTTGCTGCATAGCGCGGAGCCGGTCATTTACCTGGTCAAGCTGTGCATCACTCAAGTCTTTGGTGCTTACTACGCCGTAGCCTTCGAGTATTGCGCTCTTTTGGTCCATAATGCCGATGTTGGCAAGGAGCGCGTGGAAGTGGCGAATGCGTTCAGTGGTGGTCATTATATTGCAGGATTGTATATTCACCAACTAATACTTTTACTGGCTCACCAACACCCATAACCCAAACTCCTTTAAAGTCGTCTTTGTAGCCATCAGGCGGCGTAACCAGGTTTTGTTTTTCAAAATCGTGGATACCCTTTACATTTATTATAGTCATACTCTAAAGTCATTTTCCCAGCGGCGCTGATTCAAGAAAGTCTCCGGGTACATTTTTTGAATATTGGGATGGTGTGCCAGGTAACTTTTGTACGCCGGGATTTTAGTCAGCACTTTTACCCGATCCGCTTCACTGAGCGCTTGCCATAATTTAATAGTGCGCTCCTTTTTACCAATCTTGTAGTCGTACAGATTATAAAAAAGCACAAACGACAAGTCGGGCGGCAATTCGGTTATTTGGACGCTTTTAAAGAAATTCTCTTTAAAAAAGCCCGTTTCGTATTCTAATACTGGAAGGTTATTCAAAAACCATCCAATACTTTCAAGCGTACCACCATCAAATTTGATACCTTGCAGCAGATTGTTTGCCTCGTATTCTACAATTGCCTTCGTGGTTTTACCCTCGAATAAATATCTTTTGTTCATGTTTCGATAGTTGCTTTTGAAAAGGACCGACACCACTTACCCGGATGCCGGCCACTCACTGATAAACTAAAATCCAAACTTACTTCTTTAGTCGATCTTCACGTAATACTTGCCTTCCCGATCAATGCGAATGCCTACGTCACCGAGTTTCATGTCATCATTTGCAAAATCCTTCAGTAATTTATCCTTCTCTAGTTCCTCCACCTTGCGCACGTACTTCGGGAATGTCTTTTTTACCAGTTCTCTCACCTTGTCCCAGTCGAAGCCCTCCAGTAGGGTTAGCTTTGCTTTGCCAGCCCGGAAGCCAACCGTCACACCCAGCACGTCAATGCTTTTCTTACTCGCCTTGTCCAACTCCAATTGTGCTGCGTATTTTACCAGTACACCTTCTGCCTGGTTCCGCTGCTCCGTGTATTCAATCAAATCCTCCGCGTACTTCTGTTCAATCTGCATCAGTTCGGTACGTTTTTGCGCTTCAATCTTGCGGATATTTTCATCCGCTTCGGTGTAAGCAGCAGCAGCGGGCTGCGCCTCGGATATTGTCAACGGTTGCGGCTCTTCGGCGGCACGTTTTCCAGTTTTAGTTGCTAATAAACCCATCTATCAAAGTATGTTTATGAAGAAAAGTGATGTAATCACGCAGCTTCCTGCATCCGCAGCAGTTCGCGTTGAATAGCGCGTTTTACCCGGCGCAGGTCCTCCACAATGGTATGTGAGCGGTTTTGTACCATTACCTGTCGCGGCTCACACTCTTGGAAAATGTCTGCTGCTTGCTTTTTATCCGGGATACCATTGGCATCGCAGATAGCCGTTACATCCGCAGCCGTAGCACCGAGCAGGTGTATAAAGTTGCGACCAAAGCGGCTGTCGAGTTCATCAAAGCCTTTTTTGTCAAAGCGCACCCCGCGCTTGGTCTCCTTTTCGAGGTTGTCGGTTCCCATGATGACTAAGCCCAGTTGCTCCTCCAATTCGTTATAAATCGGGATGAGCGAGCGCAGCGCAGCCGGGCGTAGTTTATCCGCTTCGTCAATAATTAGCAAGGGACGAAAGCGAACCCGCGCCTTGAAAAAATCAATTACTTTCATGGTCATCTCATCACCCGATACATAGCCACGCCCTGGGTCAATGCCGAGCGCGCGGCACGTATTGAGTAAAAACTCGCGCTTGCTCCATTCCCGGCATTGCAGCAGGTACACCCCTGTTTTGAAAGTAGCTTCAAAACTTTTAGAACTGGCAGTTTTGCCGCTGCCTGCGCGGTGCGATACCGCCATAAAAAGGCTCGCTTTCTTGGCATCGTCAAATACCTGGTGCAGGATGCGGGTATTGGTAATGTCCACTATTTGCCAGCCTTCTGGTCTCCAGCCCAGGGCAGTGGCAATCTTTTGCCAGGCTCCGCTGCGTACTTCGTCGAGTTTACCGTTCTGAATGAGGCTGATGGTAGCGGGCGATACGTCGCACTTCGTTGCAACCTTTGCGTAAGACCCCAGGCGCTCCTTTTCCTGCTCAATGAGCAGCGCAACCTCTTGCTTGTTTTGCATCGTCATTGGATTTAGTAGTTTTCAGTGTTAATTAATAGTTGCTTGCTATCCAGCCGATAGAGCTGGTATTTCTTAATAAATCTAATTAACCTTTCGGCGTAGGTGGAGTTGGTGGCGTAACCTTTGCGTTTCAATCCTTTTGCCCAGCATTGGTAGTCGTTTCCGCAGTCACCGATCAATTCCGCATATCGTTTACCTTTATCAGCCAATAGTTTGCTGTGCGCCCGCCACGATTCCCAGGCAGTGGGGTATTTTATAAAGAAATCCTTGTGTGAGTCATCAGCAGAATTTAGGCAATGACCGGCTGCGCAGGTGCGGGAGTGGCACTTTACCCCAAAATGATTATTGGCTTTGGTAGCCAGGCGGCTTTGTCCGGCATCGCTTTCGAGCAGCCCTTGCGCCATTGCTACACTAGCAGGAATATTGAATTGTTCCATCTCAGCAATGGCGACGCGCTGAAAGCGTCGGATATAGGTGCTGTCCTGCTTTTCTTCCTTGGTGCGAAAGTGTAAAGTGATGGACTTTTCTACCGTTGGTTTTACCGATAGGTCCGCCCGGACGTTGTTGTCCATAGTGTTCTTGTGAACTTGCACGTTGGAAGATGCCGCAGGCAGCGCCGTCTCCGACGATTGAAGGGCAATCGTGTCCTTTACGACCGCAGTCGTGGTGTTTATTTGTTGGGTAGTAACATTGTTGGCGTGTGCCAGCCCGATAACGAGTAGCACAAAGCTGGAGATAAGGAGTAGCGCCATTTCAAAAGAAAGGCGAATGGTTATTACTTTTTGGTGGTGAGGTACATCCCAGGATATTTCAGCACCCATCGTAAATTTGTCGTTGTTGCTTTCCACGGATTATAAATGTTAAATAGTTGTAAAAAAAGTGACTGGGGGGGTGGAGTCAGTCACTCGTTGCGCTATTATTCCAAAATTTCAAAAAAACCTAATTTCGTCTATTGCAAAAGTCGCTGTATGAATCGCTCTACCTCCTTATTGGTCAGGATGTAGCGTTTGTTTCGGTTCGGTCCCTGGTGGATCAATACAATCGGCATAAACAACTGCGCATCCATACTTCCACTCATGCCATACACACCCGCCAAATCGCCATTTTCATACACCCGTACCAATTCATTGTGCAGCGTCACTTCCGTATCGTCTATTTCCAAAAATCGCACGCTCAATTCCTCTACTTTAAACATATTGAGCTGTGTAATCGGGGCGCTGGGATTAAGCACACCCTCTGTGAGTGCATCCACATACCCCTCCTGTCGTTCAGCATTGGTAAGGTTTTCGGAAGAGCGGTTTTGAAAATAATAATCCCCTTGCAAATCCCGCATCTGCTTTACTTGTTTGGCGAATTCGACTAAGTCCATTTTTTTGGCGGTTCTAAAGGTTTTTAAATCTGTTACCTTTGCCGTGCAGGTGTTTGCGGCAATAGGCTTTGTCGGTAGATGGCTTAGAATTGCAGCCGATGTGCATACACACGTCGTGGCTTTTGTTGCGCCGCAGGTGTTCGGCAATCAGATCCTCAATGACGTACACGCGTTCAATGAGGTGCGTAATCCATTTTTTCATCGTATGTTGTTGTTTTTGAAGTGACTTAAAAAGTGTCTTCACCTCCTTATTGCCTGTCAAAAGCACGTTTCCTTTCTGGTCAATAAGGGTGTAGAAATCATCATCTGCGTGCAGCGTACACCGTTGTGTAGCTTCCATTAGATTCATTGCTTTTTTTAGATTATCAGCCATATCATTGCTTTTTAGTCCAAATACCCAGTACCAAATACTAAATACCAGTTTCAATACATCCGACGCACATCAAAATCAATACTATCATCATCGGACTCTATGTCAATTTTTGGATTTAGCACACGCGGCTTTCCAGTATCCTTCACTTCCTGCGCCCGCTCCATCAGCCAGCGCGTTTCGGCATTGGAAGTATCGTCTTTGGTGCTATAACTACCTAGCAAAATCGCCACCTCGCTCCCTTCGGCGGTGATGGATGCCAAGTCCGCTTTGCGGCGGTCCTCTATCCGCTTATTACGCTCCTTTGCTTTTGCCAGTGCTGCCCAGTCCGCGTTCGGACCGTAGCGTTTCACGGCTCGCTGCTCGGTTGCTTCGCCCAGGTAGGCGCGTCCACTATCGTCCGAGTTTTCAAAGAGGTATACCGTGCCAAAGTCCTCCATATCGTAGCAAAGGCGTACTTTTTTGTGTTGGCTCAGCGTGTCGTAGTCCTCCACATTGTAGATGTAATCCACCCCCTGCACCGTCGTTTTTATTTTGCCGCCCCTGGCTATCGTCACTTCTTTTTCTAAGCCAAACAGCCCAATTTGCGACCAGATGGGTATTTCTATCATGTGCGGCTTTTCGCACTGCTGGTGTAGCTCGCGCGGACTTTGCTGTACTTTGGCGTATTGGTCACTATATTCACAAAGTGGCGTAGAGCGGTACGCTTCAATAATCCGGAGGGCTTCGGCGTATGCCGTGTCAAAATTCCAACCCTCGTTCCGGGCTTTCTTTTGCATCCTTGCAATGTATTCGGCACTGCGGTGGGCGTAGGCTCGGCGGCTTTGTACCCCTTCGCCATAGTAATATTCGCTATCCTGCATGAATACCGTCTGCATAGTGCCGAACATCCGTTCTATCTTCGCTTTGCCGGTACTGGCGCTACTGACCGTCACCGTCGTACCCAGCCGCTCCATCTGGTTTTGTATCGCTTCCCATTCTTCGGTATTATGCCCGGGGAAACGGTCAATCACCAGCTCATAAGGCAGTTTACCGGTCATACTCACCGCCATTTTCATCGCGCAGATGTAGCCCCAACGGTCCTCTTTGGTATCCAGATGCCAGCCTATAATGTCGCCGCTGTACACATCCCGTATGGCGATAATGTAAAGGAATACCTGCCCTTTTATCTTCTTTTCCTTCCCGTTTTTGTCAATGATCGTTGATTCCACATAGAATCCCAGCAGGTTTACCCGTGTACCATCCGCCTGCCAGCAGTCGCCTGCAAACATGGCAGCCTCAAATGATATATAGCCTTTCCACATCGCGCCTTTGCGCCCGTTTTTGCCATGCCGCCCTTCGGCGGTCAGAAATTTTGTGTATGGCTTGGCAAACTCCAAATCAAACCACGATGCGGATGGAGCCGCTTTACCATATAATTCGCACAACTTGCGCAACTTGCGCGTGATATGGCTATTGGTATAATTCTGCGGCATATTGCGCATTTGCAGTAGCCAAGCTATCAGCTCAGGATCATCGTACTTTTTGGCGTTGCTATTGCCCAGGCGTGGTAGGTCCACCACATCGGTCACTGGTTTCCCATTCCACACCTCCAGCACCTTCGCTTTTAATACCCGGTAATGGCTGGGCAGGTACGGCACTTCCTTGCATATCTCCACCAACTCCACAAAAAAGCCGCTTTTGTGCGTCGCATACCCCGTTTCCCGCATCCATTCCACCGCTACCTCCAGTACCGCCGCCGCCTTTGCGAGCTGCACGGTTTTATCATTATCGTAGCCCGAATAGCTACGCAGGTAATTCTTATACACCTCGCCAAATGCCTTATTCAAAATCTCCGTTTTCAACTCACTTTTGAAGCCTTTTTTACGCGCTTCGGCGTGTAGTTGCACCAGTTTCGCTACACCTGGCAGCTTCTTTCGATACCCCTCACCAATGCGGTCATAGTCGTAGTAAAAAATACCGCCTACGTGCGCCCACCGCCATGCGGTTTTGGTGTCAAGTAAAAAATCTTGCTTGTGATACCGTTCTTGTACGGTTTGCTTATAGCGTTTACGGCACGTTTCCCGCAAAGTATCTTCTGTTAATCCATCGCAGATTTGCAGTAAAAGGGATTGACTTACCCAGGTTACCAGCCGCCGGTTGCGGTCTCTGCGTTGCAATACATCCCGTTCGCTAAGGGTCATAGTTAGAGGTTTTTAAAGGTTGTTTTTAGCCTCGTGTATGCGACTTACGCGCACGAAAAAGTGGTCACCACAGTCAATCCACTTTACATTTTCCAACTTATTCATAACCACCCACTCACAGAAGTACATCAACACCCAAGCATTTTCTTTGGGAATAGTAATGTAGTTGCCAGATGCGTAGCCAATAGTAACCACCATTGCTTTGTCTGGCAATCCAAGTGGATGTTTGTTAGTAGTTGCTGACATAATAAGGTCAATTTTATGCCTTCAGGGCTTTTGTAATTAATTGCTGTGCTTTTTTGCGCTGCTCTCTGCGCTCATTTAGCACCTCTATACAGAGGGCTAAAACTCGGTCATCATTCCACTCGTACACCAATACCTTTCGTACCCAGTCAGGTACACACCCGCGCCGCTTCGCTACTTCTTTAATACTTCCTCTATACTGGTGCAGCTCGTTGCGCAATTTTTTTCGTAGTTCGTTGTTGCCACTCTCCATGTTCGCGCTTACTTTTGGGTTTGTTTTGGCTTTCTTCTGGACACAAATATAGCTGCAATACGGATAATATGCAATAAGTAAAAGCCGAAAACGAGATATTTATTTTCATATTATATATACATGGCTGAAAACCAACTAGAAACAAAAGGAGAGCGGTTAAAAAAAATTCGTAAGGATAAGGATTTAGACCAAACAGGGTTCGGTGCTTTGTTTAGTTTAAGCCAGAACTATATATCCGCATTAGAAAAAGACAAGTATGATATACCCATTGAAGTGATGGTTAAGTTGGTAGAAATGGGTTATAATTTGAATTGGTTAATGGCAGGAGTAGAGGGAATGAGCCGCTTAGAAGACGAGCAATTACAATTGACAGCAGAGCCTAGTATCAGTTATGAGGAACGGCAAGAATTGGACCGTTTACGGCAAATCGAAGTGTTTTTAAAGGATAAATTTCCGGACTTTAAACTTTGATTAAAGGAGCTTAGATTAGTGTCCAAAAGGAGTATCTTGGTTGTTATTTTCGGTGATCGGACCGTCCACTGGTTCGTCCCTTTCTTGGTCCCGATTGTTATCTTCTGTCCAGGTAACTGTATCGCTTACATCGTCTTCTTTCGGATGTTTAACACCCTTTAAATCTTTCATTTTGCATCCGATTTTTAACAAATCAAAGATACAAAAATATCCGATTTACGGCTAAAATGTGGTCACTTTTTATGACCACATTGTGACCACATTTGGAAGAAAAACCAACGATGCAAAAATCCCACACGCGGCGGCTTGCCTTATTTCTGCTATTTCTTATAAAATTTGCATTTTTACCCCACTATCGGGCTTCTTTTTGCATTTTTTGCACCTTAAACCCTATTTCATTGCACATTCTTCAATCTCAATTCAAGTAAGTTAACCCCTCCAAATCGCACAAAAACAACCTAACTCATTGATTTTCAATAAATCGGCAAAAATATAAAAGTGCATATTTGGTTTTACGGGTCATAGGTATAATATCTGTCTCTTATACACATCTGACGCTGCCGACGAATAGAGAGG